>Ga0307377_10004878_pt1 | contig 14546 bp, 16 predicted proteins | sample TR3MG_FD_202535 | JGI IMG/M metagenome (GOLD analysis project Ga0307377, IMG submission 202535) | Soil microbial communities from Risofladan, Vaasa, Finland - TR-3 | ecosystem: Environmental > Terrestrial > Soil > Coastal area > Acid sulfate soil | place: Finland: Risofladan, Vaasa | collected... | reverse complement strand
AGTACGCAGTTGACCGGGCGCAGCGGCAATCGGCGCGCCGGGACCTTCCAATGTCAAGGTCAATAGGAATAGGACTGAGCCATGGAACGATGCAAAGTTGTGTTCGAATCGTTGGAGTGGCAAGCGCCAATGCCTGGCGTTCGATTCACGGTGCAGATTGAAGGTATGGTCTGAGCACATTTGCCGTAAATGCAGAATGCAGGAACCAAGGGCCCCTGGTAAATTGATACCGATGTTGTTTCGAGTGCTGGTTCGAGGGCACCGGCGCTCAATAAGCGTTGAGGAAGAATCTAACGATGGTAAAACGACCTTATTACGGGACAGAGGCCAGCCAACAAAGCGCGCGGCGCAGCGAGGCCGACCACATCCCGGAGGGCGGAAGAAACTCCAACGCGGATGATTGGAAAGCTAAGGCCCGCGAAATCGCCGACCGAATCGGATTAAAGCGGTGGCGGAATGGACAAAGACAGATTAGCGCCCGCAATATCGCTGCAGCGGTAGCTGGAGAGCTTGCGAAGGACCCTACTACACATGCACAGAAGGGACAGCGTGGCGAGGGCAACGTGAGAAACCTGGCGTTGAGAGCGTGGAAATTCATACCCCCAAAAAACCGCGAGGATGCGACGAATTAATTGGATGATTTGGATTTGACATGGATACGCCCACAATCACGGGAAGGCAGCATCACCCCGTCTCGGTCTCCAGCTCCTTGGCCTTCACCGGGGCACTTCGCCCTTCACCTTTAGCTGAGGCCATCACCCGGTCCCGTAAAACCCGCCCAGGTTTGAAGTGGGGCACGTACTTTGCCTCTACGGGGACAGCCGCTGCCGTCTTCGGGTTGCGACCAATCCGTGGCGGACGAAGGTTCGCGGTGAAAGTGCCGAAGTCTCGTATTTCTACGCGACCGTCGTTGCCGTCAGACAGCCGTTCTGCTATTGCAGTCAAAATGACCGAAACCGATTCCTCGGCATCTTTGACGGTCAGGGCGGGAAAGCGGGAGGCGAGGAGGACAATGAGTTCAGAGCGGACCATGGTGGAACGTGTATAGAGTAGGGCTCGTGTGGCGATTCCGGTATTCTAGCAAGTTGCCAATTTTGCGACCAAATCCCCGGCGAGTACCGAGGGAAGGGCGAGCGTCACGGCAGGACATTGCACTGTAGAATCGGGGACAGGCGCGCGACACCAGGAAATTCGAATAGGCCAGCGCGAAGGCAATCAAGAAGAAGGCTACCAGGAAGGGATAAGGGCAATGCGTGGGCTGTCCCGTGTGGCCCTCGTTACGGTCGACGCAGCTTCTCGACGAAAACACTAGCTGCCACAACAATAAGGGCTAACAAAAATGGACAATGTGCTCGTATCATGGAGTGGTGGAAAAGACAGTGCCCTCGCGCTGCATGAAATCCTTAAAACCAAGAGCTACCAAATATCCGCTTTGGTTACCACCGTGACCGAAGACTATGACCGTATCAGCATGCATGGTGTTCGGCGAGTCCTGCTCGAGCGGCAAGCGGCTTCCCTGGGCTTCCCGCTTGAAAAGGTGTTCATCTCGAAGAACGGGACTAATGAAGAATACGAATCGAAAATGGGGCAGGTGCTTGCAAAATATAAGGCAACAGGCATTTCCTCCGTTGTGTTTGGAGATATCTTTCTCGAAGACCTTAGGAAGTATCGCGAAGCCAAACTTGCAACACTGGGCATGCGGGGCATTTTTCCCATCTGGAAAAGAAACACAACGGCACTGGCCCGTTCCCTCGCAACATTGGGGTTCAAGGCAATTACCACCTGCGTTGACACCAATGCGCTTGGTGGGCAATTCGTCGGCAGAGTGATTGATGAGGAATTCCTGTCTGAACTGCCCCCGACCGTAGATGCGTGCGGAGAGAACGGCGAGTTTCACTCCTTTGTGTACGACGGGCCGATTTTCAGAGAGAAGATTGCTTTCACGACCGGGGAAGTCGTGTTACGAGAGAACCGCTTTTGCTTTTGCGATTTGATACCTGGCTAAAGAGCAAACGTCTTGCTCAAAAGGTGGCGGCCATTAACGCTTTGGCATGTCGAATCCGTGCCCTAGGACTGTGGCCGGCCGTGGGACATGCGCGAGGGGGACGAGGCCGTCCGGCACCTTGATAGCAATGCTGCTGCGCTGAGCGGGTTGGCGCCGACGGTACCCGGTTCGATTGCGTCAGACACGCCGCTTTACCGCATGCAGCGCTAGTACATTCGTAACCAAGCGTATGCCGTTGTTCCGTGCGGCGACTGCCGTCGCCGCATATTGAGCGACTAAGAGTGCTAGCGCTAGGCCAGACGAGGCCGTGGATGCGCCAAAAGAATAAAGCAACAGCACCGAGATTGGAGCAAGCAGTAGTGAGATTGCCGCAAGGTCACGAAATAGCAGGTAGTGCCGATGCGCTTGTGCCACGGTCACCTCCGACTCAACCTTCTTGTAGAGCTTGTACCACATCGTATTTTGTTCTCTCGGGTTCTCGGGGAATGCGCCAACATTGTTTCGCAGTGAATCCATGTTGATGCGCGCATCCTTTAGGGCGTACACCGAGAAAGCACGATGCCCTGGCAGTGTTTCAGACAATCGCCAGAATACGAGTACAGCTTTTGCGTCCGACGAAAGTAGCGAAGTTAAGAGCAGCACTACGACGGGCGCGACCGCCGCGCCGAGCGCTCGCAGCCACGCAACATCCTTCATCGTGGTTGGGGTAAGCAAGCCAGGGAAGGCCAGCAACACCAATGCAATTGCATCAATGGCAACCACACCCCAAAGCCAGCCTAGGTTCAGAGACTTAAGCGATTTCTTGTGCGCGGCCATGCTTATGCCGATGTGGTCTCTATCGTGTAGGTGCCGGTATCGGAAACTTTGAAGATGATGTCGCCATCACGACGCGTAGTCAGCACGTGTCGTCTGCGAGATTGGTTAACGACTGCCACCCCGTTTCCCGCGACTACATTTCTGTAGTCGGGCACCATCTCTTGCGTGGCGTGAACGATAGGCTTGTCCGAAATGACAACTGCTTGTGGCGTGAAATGGTTGAAGACGTCTCCACAGAAGCCATTCTCTCGTCCGTGATGAGATGCCACAAGAATGCTTGTGCCTGCCAGTTCCTGGACAAAAGCCGCATTGGCAAGAAGCGCCCGCCAACCATCTTTCTCGAGGTCGCCCGGGAAGAGAATCTTGAAATCACCAAACTTGATGAAAACCGCAAGGCTCAAATTGTTCGTATCTGTGAAGTCGGGATACGAATTGCTAAAGGCCGAACAAGTTACGCCGCCCATACTGGTGTTGAACGGAACGGGGACTGGCCCATTGTAGCCTTCGTGAATCTGCAGAAATCGTTCAATGTCGTCCGTCAGGTCTCCTTGCGATTCCTTGATGACGCGGAGAATGTCGGAGGATGGCGAAGGGTTGCGATGGAGTGTTGTGACGGAAACACCATGCGTCCAGAGTCCTTCAAGGTCGCTTAGATGGTCTTGGTCTGCGTTGGTGATGAAGAGGTAATCCAGTGCAGTGCGCTGCAGAGAGTAGCGAATGAACGTGCTTGGTCTCCAGCCGGTAGAGTCATTGTGCCCGCTGTCAACCATTGCGATGCGGTCCCCAATCGGGGACATCATAATGGCGCATGCGCCATGCTCAACATCAAACACCCGAAACACAAAGTCAGCCATAAGCGTTAGTCCTCCCCAAAGCTCGCGGTGCCAAACTTCAGCACGTTGGCGAGTCGCTTGAGTTTCAAGAAGCCACCTGCCGTCGATTGCTTGCCGTGGTTGCTCTGGGTTTTTGCCATCACGAATCGCCCTATTTGCCTATGAGGGGTAGGGACCGCGCAGTCATGAAATCGGCAGCGAGGTGAAGCAGATACGCGGACCCACAGACCAACGCCGCAATACGCATCACTTCCTGCAATGGTGTTTCGGGTTTCCACTGGTAGGCGCGATGAATTCCGTAACCAACCATGCCCGCAAATGCCAGGCTGTGGAAGAACTGCCGATGGTGGGGATGTATTGCCGGTTCAATGGCATCCGGCAGGCTTGCCAGCAAAGTTGTTGCAGTTGCGCCCACTAGCGGGTGGCCAATGCCACGCTGCCGCTCTTTTGGACGCGTAGCAAGGTAGCCAGCAGTTGCGGTGAAGTTAATGAGACGATGAGTCGCGGCGCACGGCATGCGTAATCTCCTTTTACGTTGCCCCTGTTCCCGTCGGGGCGACATACCCTGGCGCGATGCCGAGGTTTGCTACATCAATGAGTGAGAGGTGATTGCGAAGCCAAAGGTGATACTCAGGTCCACTAAGGCTGGCATTCGGTGAGCAATCGACATTCATGCTGCGCAGAATGTATCCTGCCAATGCCGCGCGAAGTCGAAGTTTCAGCACGCCATCCGCCATGTTGTACTGCAGCGCAATTGCTTCGGGGTGCTTGAGGCTAGGCTTTGGGACAAGCTGAAGTTCCACGACGCGCATCCACTGCAGGTCGTGTTCAGGAGCCTCTTCAGGTTTTGCTTCGCTGGGGCGAAGTTGTGCTCGGCGAATTCGGGTAAGTACAAAGTCGCGGTACCCAGCGCGTTTTCTGTCGTAAGCGCGCACATGCCAGCGCAGACCGTCGTGCGCTACTACAAATGGAACAATTTCGCGTGAACTCTCGCCACTGCTTGTAGAGCAGTAAGCAATCTCTACGGTTCGGCGACGATGGATGCCCTCCGTCAGTGCAGCAAGAACGTTGAGGTCAGGTTCGTGCAGGGGGGGCGGGAGCAGGGCCTCAATGGCAGGGCGCGCGGAATCAATTCTTTCCGTGACCGTACCTCTGGTTAGCGCTTCCAAAGCTTCACTCGCCGTAAAATTATTAAGTCGGGGAATGAAGGATTCCGACCGGCGATATGACTTCCTATCGTCTGCGACGGTGACATTTTCTGGGTAGGCGTCGCGATACTCACTGAGGTCACGCGAGGCCGTAATTTCATTGACCTGAAACTGCTTGATGACATCGGACCTTCGAACTTCGCCCAGGAACCGTAAGCGCAGTTCTATCCAGGATAAGCGCATGAGTTGCCGGCCTTTCGTGCGACTTTCGGCAACGCCAGAACCTGCACGTTCTGATAACTTATTGAATGTAGGAATGATTATCTCCAAACTGGCTGTTTGTCATTATTCATGTTATTATAATAGCATAAAGCTAGTATGACGCAAGCGGCATGTTCTTATGCTTGCGTTATGGGTAGTTGTTCTAGGGGCGCGATGGACAATCTCAGCCAGATTGACGATAAGCGCGGGCCGCTTACGGTCGGAGCACTCGCAGGTGGTGGAAGAGAGTGACAAGATGGAGAAGATTCCTCGGCGTGAACCTAGGGATAGCGAAATTGAAAGCGTGCATCAACAAAGTGAGGTTCTAAATGACAGACGTGCATACGGTCACTTTCTATCCGATAGGCAACGGCGATACTGAGCAAATTGTGCTGATGAACGGCCGCCGCGTCTTGTTCGACTTCTGTCATAGGAAGAACGGAGAGGAGAATGACTCCCCGGAAATCGACCTGAAATCGCGCCTTCTGGCTGAATTGAAGGAAGCCGGCCGCGACTACTTCGACGCCGTTGCATTCACGCATGCCGACAACGACCACATTCAGGGCAGCACCGAGTTCTTCGAATTGCAACACGCCGCGAAGTACCAAGGAAACGGGCGAATAAAAATTCGCAGCCTTTGGCTGCCGGCGGCCATGGTGCTGGAGGATGCAAGTAATGACGAGCAAAGTGACGAATTTGTGATTCTCCGTCAGGAAGGCCGTCACCGACTCCTGGAGGGGAAGGATATCCTCGTGTTTTCCAAGCCCCAGGTGCTCATGGACTGGCTTGTCCCGAAGCTGAAGGAGCGCGGTGAGCTGCCCACTGCCCGCGACCATCTCTTCGTCGACGCCGGCACACTAGTACCCGGATTCTCTCTTGCTAATGACAATGTAGAGCTCTTCTGCCACTCCCCCTTCATCAAGCATTGCGATGACGGCGACATCATCAGGAACCGTGCCGCGCTCGTGTTCAATGTGCGGTTTCAGGCTGGGGAGACGGTCTACGATTTCCTTGAGGTTGGTGACGCCACCTGGGAAGAACTGGAGGACATCGTGCGCGCCACGCGTTGGCACAAGAATGACGACCGGCTCAAGTGGGACCTCTTCAATATACCGCACCACTGCAGCTACCTCTCCCTGAGCGACAAAAAAGGTAACAACGAGACGGTCCCGAAACAACTTGTGAAAGAACTGTTGCTTGAAGGCAAGGTCGACGCGAGCATTGTCAGCTGCAGCAACCCTGTTCCCGATGACAAGCAAGCTTACATGCAGACCCAGCCGCCGCACATCCAAGCGCGCAAGGCATACGAGCGCTACCTGAAAGAGGTCGGCGGCCGCAAATTCCTGGTGACAATGGAGGAGCCGAACGCTCGCCGGCCAGAGCCGATTACTTTCGAAATAGGACCTCAGGGGGGCTCCAAGCGTAGGTTGGCCACGGGTGCGGCTGCGGTCATTACCTCATCGCCTCCTCGGGCTGGCTGATGGCCTCAGAGTTCTACGACTTGGCGGCCCTTACGGAGGTCGACGAGGGAGCGCTTAAGATTCCCCGGGCGGCGGCACTGTGTGTCGCCATTCGCAGACATCGGGACACGCGCCTCCTCAAGATATTGAAAATTCCGGTGGCTACGGCGGGTCAGTCTGAGGTGCTGGTCCTCGAGATGGACTGCGAGGGGGTGCCATCGAGAAATACGGCCGGTATTCAGTACTGTGAGCGCCTCGCGCTCTTCGTTACTGCCGACGAGAAGAACGTTCCGCAGGTTGTCGCCCTGCGCAAAGATTTCCCAGTAATGATGCATCAGAACCAAGGGCAAGCGGGGGACCCGGCCAACCTATGCGTGTACTTTGGGCCGATGGCGGCTACGTTGCGTACATGGACTCCGGAGAGCTTTCTGCATCGCATCCGGTGGTGGTTGGAGGCAAGCGCTCGCGGTGAGCTTCATCCTGCCGACCAACCGGTGGAGCAGCTTTTCTTCAACTCCAGGTATGAGCTTGTTCTGCCGTGGAACGTTGACGAATTGGGCAGCAGCAACGCGCATCGGGCCGTAATTTTTCGTGGCAAGACTCGGTCAGACGACACACTGACGTACTTCCTTACGTTTGTCGAAAAAACCGCGAAGCCGGAGGCACAAACAGTCGCGCACATCGAGGTAACCCTTCCTACAGTTGTGCATGGCTTCGTCGAGCGCGACCCACCCACGCTCGGTGCGCTGGCCGACTCACTGGCAAAGCGAGGGGTCAAACTGGCCGAGTTGTTGTGTACGGCGCTCCAGGAGCGCATCGGCGCAGCAGGCACAGCAGCAGCGGAGGATGATGGTATCACCATTGTTCTACTGTCCATCCCTGTCACGCGCGCAGAGGGTGCCGCCCCTGAACATTTACATCGGAAAGCGTTTGGTATCGTAGGTGGCAGGCTGGCGCTGGGAGAAGCCTTGGGCGCTTACATGGTTCTCGACGGCAAGTACTACAGCGCGAAAGGCGTTCTCGGCGGCGCAGCGCCAACGAAATGGAGGGACATCCCTATTGAGGCCATGGAAGTCCTCCAGCGGAACACGCCGGCGAAAGCTCGAGTCCAGTCCGGAATCGACGACCAAGGCCCTCGCGGCGTTCTGGTAGGCGTCGGGTCTTTGGGAAGCACGATGCTAGGCCTTTGGGGGCGAAGCGGTTGGGGTAGCTGGACCGTCATCGACAACGACCACATCAAACCGCACAACTTGTCGCGGCATCCTGCGCTCGGCCAGCATATCGGCGACATGAAAGCTAACGTGGCGACCGAGCTGCATGGCTTTGCAATGCAGGGGGCAAGCGAGGTCAAGGCGATTTGTGCCGACGCTTGCGACTTCGCGAACGTCTCGGTGACAATGGCCCTTGAATCCAACGAAGTGGTCGTTGACGCATCAACAACACTTGAATACCCGCGGCTGGCGAGCGCGCGCGATGGTCTTGCGCGCCATGTTTCTGTCTTCGTCACGCCCGACGGCAATTCGTCGGTGATGCTCGCCGAGGATGCTACACGAAAGCAAAGGCTTCGAACCCTTGAGGCTCAATACTATCGAGCGGTCATCAGCGCCGATTGGGGAAAGAATCATCTCGAAGGAAATCTGCGACACTTCTGGAGCGGCGCAAGCTGTCGTGACATCTCACTTGTCATGGCGTACTCGCGAATTACCGCGCACGCTGCAACCTTGGCTGAGCAGGTTCGGCTGATATTGACGCAACCCGACGCGGGTATTCGAATCTGGCATCGTGACAACGACACAGGCGCTGTCTCACTGCAGCAGGTGATGCCTTTCGCGGAGCGCCGGATGGAGCTCGGGCGATATGATTTATTTATCGACAACGGCTTGAGCGAAAAGCTGGGGAACTTGCGCGCAGCGCAGCTGCCTGTGGAGACCGGGGGCATCCTTCTCGGCTATTACGACCTCAACATTAACGCCGTGGTGCTGGTCGATGCGCTTGCGGCTCCAACCGATAGCAAGGGCTCACGCGAGTCGTTTGAGCGAGGGATTGCCGGCCTTCGCGATGCTGTGTCAGAGGCCACACGGCGCACAGCGGGTATCGTTGGATATGTCGGCGAATGGCATAGCCATCCACCGGGTCATTCTGCGCACCCCAGCCCCGATGACAGCTTCCAGTTGGTGTACCTCGCTTTGCACATGGCGGAGGATGGCCTGCCGGCCGTGCAACTCATCGTTGGGGAAAACGACTTTCTCGTTCGTCAAGCGATTGTTGCTGCATGAACATTGACACTGGAATGCCCGTCGCGTTGGCCTTGTCGGGCGGCGGCATTCGGGCGATGGCATTCCATATGGGGGTCTTGCGCTTTATGGCGGAGCGTAGATTGCTGGAGTCCATCACGCGAATCTCTAGCGTCTCAGGAGGCAGCCTTCTAGTTGGTCTCATCGTTCACGAGGGCGACTTGGTTTGGCCTTCGTCCGCAGACTATTTGTCCCAGGTGTATCCCGCGCTGAGGGCAAAACTATGCGAACGCAGCTTGCAATGGGGCGCGCTTCGGCAACTTCTGAATCCGCTCAACTTGCGATTCCTGCTTTCTCGCGCAAACTTGCTGGCTTTCGCGCTAAGGAAGGAATGGCATATCACCGCCAGACTGGCGGACCTACCGCGGGAACCTGAGTGGTCCATCAACGGCACAACGGCGGAGAACGGAAAGCGGTTTCGGTTCAAGCAGGCCGACATTGGCGACTACACACTGGGATATGCCGCGCCTTCCGATTTTCCACTTGCGAGTGCACTCGCAGTCTCCGCAGCGTTCCCCGGTGGCTTCGGCCCGTTGAGTCTCAACACAACTAAATTTGAGTGGCGAAAGCGACCATGGAACGCACCTGCCGAGCACGCTGAGGTCGTCGATATCGGCTACAAGCACCTACACCTTTATGACGGTGGCGTTTACGACAACCTAGGGCTCGAGCCGTTCTTTGATGCGGGACGCGGCCAGCTAAAGCAGGCCAACCACTATCTCATTGTCTCTGATGCAGGCGCCCCTTTACCAACCGGCTTCTCGCTTGGGTCGCTTAACCCGTTCCGCCTGAAGCGAGTGGCCGACATTATGTCCAATCAAGCACATGCCCTGCGTGTGCGAACGTTTTCCGAATATTTGCAAGCAGGGACTGGCCGGGGTGCGTTCGTATATATTGTGACCCCCATTCCCGACTCCGGACCGTGTGCGGCCGCGAAGTATGCGTCGCAGTTTCCGACCACACTAAGGCGATTCAGTCCCACGGAGTTCGACCGCCTTGCCAGCCACGGCTACAACGTCTCGCTCAAGGTCGAGCGGTTGTACGGATTGTGTCCTACGTCTCTAGCTAGCCCAAGCATCCGTACGAAATAGCGAGGGCTAGACTTTGCCGCGGACTACGTTCCCTCAACGCTTGCGCTGCCGGGCGTTGTAATCCGCAGTCAGCTTCTCGGCTGCTTTCTCAAGGTCGACATAGGCTTCCGGATTTTCAGTATCTACCCGAGTGAATTCGATGTATTGCGCCAAACTTTTTGCGTAGCCTCGAATCAATGGGCCATAGGTATTAGCGAACACGTCATCGTCAAAGTATCCCGCCAGATAGCCTACTGCTTGCTTGTCCAGGAAAATGACAAAGTTTTTTACTTTGAGCAGCACGGTACTAGTAGCACGAATAGCCTTAGCATCTGCGGTGGATAGCACATTGGTTATGAGCAGGCCTATCGTCCGTCCGGCATCTATGGCATCCGCCTCTATCTGCGCGAACTTGTCAACGTCCATGCTTCGAAATGCCGCATCAATCTTATTCCACTTTCGGGTAAGTCTAATCTGCCACCAAAGTAAAACTACCGATATCAATCCTAGAAGCGTGATTACACTTTGGACGATTGGCAGGTAGTCTCTGTTGAAATCTGCAAGTGTCATGATGGTCGAACTCCCTTGTAGCTATAAGGTTGTAAATGTAGCAATTGTTGGTCGCGTAGCGTGCTGGGGACTAAAACCGCACTCGCCGACCTGCGTTGGTCGCATCACGCGCTTGGTACGCGTGTAGGTAAGGTGCATGGCCCACCTGCCAAGCCCAAGGGCAACATGCGCGGCGCGCCAGACCAGGCCATGGACATGTATACGAGGTGAACGACCTGTGCCGGAAGCGATGGGAACTCACTGCGCAATCGGTTCGCCAAGACTTGGGTTATATACGCAAGTATTTTCCTCTTTGTCTTGAGCCAGTCATCCTGCTCGTTAACGTTCTTCCACGCTCCACCTTCCGGCATGGGGCCCCCGCCGCGCTGGTTAGTTTGCCTAGATAGTATGCCAGTTCTGTTGCGCCTTACAAAGATGAGCCCAAGGCTAGGCAGGCTAGCGGCCCGGAACGGATGACTGAGACCAGCCGTGGGCTTTGGTTGTACGAAGTCTGGCTTGCGGAGGTACCAGTAAGGGGATTACCCTAACGGCATCCAAGACCACTCCTTACAGAGGTTCGGCGCATGCGGTCCGAAAACATAATTCCTCTCATAACGATACTAGGCTTTGTCTTGCAGTTCATCGGAATCTACAAAGGTATATCGAGCACCAAGCGGCTTCGCGATTTGTTCGGGGAGTGGTCTAAGAAATTATTCGAACTCGGCCATCGGAAGAACAGCGATGTTGTCCAAAATACAGCGGTAATGAATCTCGAAGCCCAGAGGCCGTTCGTGTCAGCATCCTTAGTAGGGGGTGCGCCGCCAAACGTGACTATTGAAGAACTGACAAAATGGACCGAGGCAAATATATCCGGCATCGGCGAACAAATCGCCAGTGTTCGTGAAGAACTCAATAAATTGGACAGGCGGAAAACCCTGGAAATGCAAAACGAACTGAGCGAGCGCGATGCCGCAGTGAATCGACTCGGAAACGATTTTCAGAACTCCGTAGCAAAAACTGACAACGCCGAGTATTACCTGTTCTTTGGTACAGTTCTCCTCCTGGCAGCCGAGCTTGGAAAGTGGTAACTCAACTACTACGCGGTGGCTCACACCATCCTTTGGCCCGCGAAAACTTGGAGTGGTCGCGAAATTTGTTCACCCAATTCTTGAAGGGCGTGAGATTACTATGGCGACGATTGCCCAACGAGACATCTTGGCAGCTAAGCCGGCGATACGGTGACCCGCCGCCAGTGACTAAAGCAACGCGCTCAATAATGCTCATCCTGCTGGCGATTGCTATCGCCAGACCTCTTTCGGCGCTTGCGGGCATGCCAGAATGGCTTGAGGCAGAGCGGCGCGGTGATTGGCCCGCACTGGTACGTGAATATGAAGCGGCGGCCCGCCGGGGCAACGCAACGGCTATGTACAACTTAAGCCTTAGCTACTACGAAGGCAGGGGTGTACAGCGTGATGACAGAATGTGCTTGTTGTGGGCGGCTGAATCTGCAAAACGTGGTTTTGCCCCTGCGATGCACTTGATGGGTGTACTTTATGATGAAGGCAAGGGAGGGGTGCAAAGAAACCTCGCGGAAGCGTTCCGTTGGTTTCTCGCAGCCGCAAACGCGGGCTATCCGGACTCCATGTTTAACGTTGGGCAGATGTACATTACTGGGCAAGGCACAGCCGCGAACTATGTAGAGGGCTATGTTTGGACCAAGCTTTCCTCGGTAACGCCCAAGCCTGCTGGGTCCAAAATGGGCAGCAGCGATGCTATAGCGAATATCGAGCGGAACCTAAAGGTAGCGCGACGAAGGATGAGTCGTGCCGAACTTGCGCGAGCCGAGAACCTCTTTGTGCAGCGACAAGCAGCGCTGCACCGAGCCGCGAGCAGCGCTGCAGCGCGTAGTACAAAGCGGTGAGCCCGCGACTGAGCCCCCGCTTGAAGTTCGGCCAAAACGAGGCAGTGTCAACATGGAAATAGTACTGTGGATTCTTTTTGCGGTTTCTGCCGGGCTCTACTGGTGGGTAGGTAAAGTATTCGTGTCTCAGCCGAAGGTCAATCATCCGGGGTTATTCTGGAATCCGACAGTCGCAAACATTCTCGTTATGGCACCGCTTTTTGGGCTAGGTGCGGTCGCTGTTGGCGGCTTCGTTTTCACTACAGGCGGATGGTGGTTTCTAGGCGCTGCAGTGGCGGCCTTTATGCTCCTTGGTGCCAAGCCAGGAGCGTCCTAGCCGCACAGGGTGCGCTCGTCAGTTAGGGGGTGTTTCTTGCTGAGTCGCAATTCTAAAAATCGCTTCTTGGAATCAAATGTGCGTCGGACTATACTGACCTAGCTCATGCTCGATATAGGGGGAAACTGTGGCAGGGTTACCGAATACGAGCAAGCAGTTTCGGATGCCTACGCGCAACATCATACTGGCGAATCCATGCTGGAGCATGCCCTCGTCCTCAATCCTGACGGTCGCGCGGAGAATGCGCCCCCACGGTCGTCGGTGCCGGCTGTGCCGTCATGGCCATACTGCATGCGGCTACCGTAATGGGGATGCTTGCTAAAATCGTTTGGCGTCAATTGCGCGCATCCTCTGCTAGGTTGCTATCAACAAAAGATAGGAAGACCAGTCAAAGGCGACTTGAGAGCGAATTTATTGCGGCGGGGCGGCGGAAATGAGTGGTTACCCTTTTCGTCCCGGTTGAGCAAGCAATGGCTTGAGCGTAACCTGACAGTGCCAAACGTCAAATTGAGCGTCGGCTGCAGCCTTTCATTACCGCGGTTGATTTCGTTAAAGCTCATAGGAGAATTGGACGTGGCAGAACTTATGACCAAGGCCGAGATACATGACTTCGGCGTCGAAGTGGTATTCAGTTACATGAAACGCGAGGCGCACGAAATCGTTGCAGTCAACACGGACGTATTGGTTAATCCGCAAATTGTGGCGAAGAAGAATGGTCAACTTGAGTTCGTTGTTGTGCGTACCGCTTGCTATCCGACAAAGGGCATAGTGGAACCAGAGGTTAGGGCCCAATGCATCGAGCAGGCAAAGAAGGCTGGAGCAGTTTGCTATTTCGCAAGCGTTGGCATCGCCAACGCATCGGGAACTAACGACGCCGCGATGGGGCTGCCAATCAAGGGTGCCGGCTACCACGTGGCGTTCAATGGAATTGAGCTACTTCACGATTTGCACTAGTTGGGCACTAACAACTAGGGGACCGGATACCGGCATCCATGCAAACCCTGCAGGCACTCCCTCCGGCAGCGTAGACACCGGAATTCACCCCGCCAGCACATCCGCCGCTTCCCGCTTTTGTTTTGCTGAATTCAGCTACAGCCCAAGGGCTTCGCAGTCCCTGTCGACTTTGGAAAGAGCGCCGCCAGCTGGAAGCTTGCGACCCGCATTTCTCTTAGCTCCGCGTTAAATTTACGGCGGTCCCTCGTGGTACGCTAGCGGGAGTTAAGAATCTCTTGTTGAACTTACGTCGACTACACGGGAGGCATACATACATATGGCGCGCGCACCAACGTCCTCGTTTGGCTTTACGCTGGAAAGGGGAACGAAATATCGGTTTACACTTGAATCCGGGCGGACCGTTGACATTATTATTCATGGTAGGCGGCGTAGCGCGTCTGGTGGAACAGCTCTCGACCTTTCAGTCGACGATAAGCGCGGGTGGCATACCTCGTTGAGTGACGCCGTTGGTGACCGGTTTGTGCAAGTCAGCCCTGGGTTAGCATTCCAAATCCTCGGCTGAGCGGCAAGGTCAAGTTCTCGGCTTTGATGGGCGCATGGAGCCACCTCCAGGGCGCAGCCCGCTACGAACGTAAGCGCGCTCGCGGAGGGCGGTTGCAGGGCGTCACCTTGGCGGAGGAGGGCGCCGGCGGCGCGACACCGGTAGCAGATACCGGCATCGAAGAGGTGATGCAGTTGGCGGCGTAGGTCGCGCCAAACCGCTCCAGTTGCCTCACTGGAGCGGCGTACCCGCCATCAGGGCACCCGCCCGCTCTGGCAGCAGCCCCACGAAACGCCCTTCGGCGCTATCCATGCGAAGAAATTTCGCATCGCCAAACGTCCGCCGCTTCTTGCTGTGCCCTTTCGGCTTGAGCGTCAC
>Ga0307377_10004877_pt1 | contig 14551 bp, 13 predicted proteins | sample TR3MG_FD_202535 | JGI IMG/M metagenome (GOLD analysis project Ga0307377, IMG submission 202535) | Soil microbial communities from Risofladan, Vaasa, Finland - TR-3 | ecosystem: Environmental > Terrestrial > Soil > Coastal area > Acid sulfate soil | place: Finland: Risofladan, Vaasa | collected... | reverse complement strand
AACCTGGCGGAGCTGGGCATCGGCACCAACCCCAACGCGAAGCAGCCCGACAACGTACTGGAGGCGGAGAAGATCAAGGGCACGGTGCACCTGGCCATCGGCGACAGCTCCCACATGGGAGGTACCGTAGTCGCGGACCTTCACGAGGACTTTGTGATCCCCGAGCCCGACCTCCTGCTGGATGGCACGCTGGTGATCGAGGGCGGGGTGTGGAGGGTTTGAGTTAGCGTGACTTTGCGCTGAGGGGTGTGTCCTGTGTGGCGCACACCCGCTTCCCGGCAGGCGCTTTCTCATTCTGTCGGGACGATATGGTGATGAAGAAGGACATCTGAATGCGAATCCTGGTGTTGGGTAGTGGGCTGATGGGACCGGCCGCGGCGTTCAACGCCATGTCGGATCCTGACGTGTCAGGAGTGACCATCTGTGATCTTGATCAGCGGCAGTTGGACGCCGCGCAGGCGAAGCTTCGGAATCTGGAGGGCGGTCACAAGCTGACCACCGTGGCGCTAGACCTGAACGATCAGCTCGCAGCCACCAGGCTGATGGCAGACTTCGGGGCCATCGTTGGCGCTCTTCCCTGGGCGGCCGTGCGTCCGGGTATCCGGGCGGCAGTGGCCGCTGGGACACCCCTGGTGGACCTCGCCCGGCCTCCCGAGGCTGAACTCGACCATCTGAAGCACGAGGTGGAGGGGGCTGATGGGCTGGTCGTCCTGGGCTGTGGCGTGGAGCCGGGCTTGACCGAGATCCTGGCCCGCTACCTGGCGGAGAAGTTGGACCGGGTGGACGAGGTGCACATCAAGTGTGGAGGTATTCCGGAACACCCGAGCCCGCCCCTGGGCTACAAGATCGTCTTTGGCGGGCGTGAATTGCCCTTGAGGGAGGAGGACGCTCACGTCGTTGAGAACGGCGAACTGAAGCTCGTGTCGCGCTATTCCGGCGTGGAAACGGTGTCCTTCCCCGGCGTGGGCGAGTGTGAGGCCTGGCATGAGGGCTTCTTGCCCTGGCTGATGGACCTGGAGGCTTTGAAGGGGCTGAAGGTGGGCACGCAGAAGACGTGTCGCTGGCCCGGCTACGCCGCCAAAGTGACAGTGCTTAGGGAGCTGGGACTGCTCAGCGAAGAGCCCGTGGAGGTGGACGGCGTTGACGTCGCACCGAAGAGGCTAGTCGATGCGGTGCTTTATCCCCGGGTGAAGCTGGAGCAAGGCGAGCGAGACATCACCCTCTTCCGCGTGGAGGCCATAGGGGAGAAGGATGGTGTTCCCCGACGGCACAAGATGGAGATGGTGGATCGCTACGACGAAAAGTTGGGGTTCACATCCATGGCTCGCACCACCGCGTTCACAGGTGCTATCATCGCGCGTATGATCGCGCGCGGTGACCTCAGGGCGAGAGGTCTGTTCACGGCGGAGCAGGTCGTCACCGGGCCACTGCTCGATACACTGCTGGCGGAGCTGGCCGTCGTCAACGTGCGCTTCGAGGAAACGACGGAGGAGATTTGATCTCAACGGTATTGACTTCGGAGATTGGGGCAGGCTCTCTATCCAGTTGTGAGAGCCTGCCTGAGGGTCTGCTGGGTGCATCGGGCCACCCAGTTCTTCGGGGACCCGCAGCCGGGCGTCTGAGTAGTCACCATGAGTCTCATTCCTACCGAAGGACGAAACTGGGCATGACTCTCACATCGCAACGCCTCTCCGTGTCATTCTGAGGCGCGAAGCGCCGAAGAATCTCAGGACAGATTCTTCGCTTCGCTCAGAATGACAGCTCAGGATGAGGGTGCTGACACTCTCGAAGTAGTCTCTAGACTCCCTTCTTCAGTTCCCCGGCGATACCCTCAGCCCAGGCAGTGATGGCCTCCCAGTCCCGGAAGTCGCCCATGGGGGCCTTGACGCCCTTGATGATCAGTTTCTCGGGAAGGCTGAGTTTCTTCGAATCCAGCGCGCCGTGAAAGACGACGACGTCGCGCGGCCCTATGCGTCCGGCGACGTCTTGCTGCGCCTCGGGGAAGCTCCAGCCCTTCATCAACTCCACCGCATCTCCCTCGCCCGTGGGCCCGCTGGAGAAGAGCCATACCGGTAGCCCAGCGAGAGCCTTCTCGTGGGCCTCCAGGAAGCTCGCTGCCTCCTTGCGCCACTTGCCCACGTAGACCGCGCTGCCCAGCACCACTGCCTTGTACGGGGTCAGGTCGGTGATGCTATCCGCGGGTAGAACGTCAGTCACAAAGCCTGCCTGGCGAAGCACCTCACCGATCTTCTCGGCGATCTCCGCCGTCGCGCCGTACTTGGTGGCGTAGGCCACCAGCACTCGAATGTCCATTCGGTCCTCCTTTCTGTTGGAGGAGCGGCAGTTGCGGCCGCCCGTTCTTCGTCTTTCCCGCTGGAGATCGAGTTGTGGCCACATGGGGTGAGTCGCAGCCTATGCTCAAGGGCGGTCAACCCTTGACAGATGCATTGTATTGTGGTTTCGGGAAACGGGCCACCCGATGGGGACGTTTGTGTCTATGGATCGTGCGGGGCATTTGTTGGAGATTGAGCAGGAGGACGTATTCCAGGCTCTGGTGAGTGAGTGGCTGGACAGGGTAGAGGAACACGGCGGTGTTGTGAAGTAGACTTCTACCCAGCTGATACCTGCTTTGAGGGGAGGTGGGCGCTCTTGGATCCGCTCCAAACTCTGGGCGGCACTGGACAGGAAAAGGAACGCCTGTTCAGGGCGTCTCCCTCTTCATACCCCTGACTGGACTCGAATCAGCGCGCGCTCACGGGCACAGTGCCGCATTGTGCTGCGTTGGGTGTTTACCCGGCAGCGTGTCTCTCTCTGCCGGTTCTGTGAGTTGTCCAGACAAGGTGGTAGAATAGCGATGCGGAAAGGAGGAGTGAAGATGACTGATGCAGGTCGGCAGGGCCACTCTTCAGGTTCCGCCTTGATCAGACTGTGGCAACGCATACCCGTTCTGATCCGGGCCGTAGTTGTCGGGTTGTTCGTCAGTACCATCGGCGCTCTTGGCTGGCCGCTGATTGCGGCACTCATCCCGGCGCCTTGGTCCATCCTCCTCATGGGCGGTCTGCTGTGGCTGTACTGGAAGTACTTCAAGGGAAGCTGGTGGCCCAGGTCCACGGCCGAGTCCAGGCGGAATCGCTTTCGTGTGGTGAGAATGCCGATGGCCGTCTGGAAATGGAGCATGATGGGTGCCCTGCTTTTCGTAGTCGTCGTACAATCTGCCCTGGTGGTTACTTTCCGCGTCATCGAGTATCCTGCTGACAGGTTCACTGAAGAGTACGCCTTCGATGCCCTGCCGCAGTGGCTCGCCTGGCTGGCCATTCTCATGTCCTCGTCGGTGGCGGGCATTTGTGAGGAGACGGGTTTTCGCGGTTACATGCAAGTTCCTCTGGAGAAACGGTATGGCGTTGGAACCGTGATCGCCATCACTTCCCTTATGTTCCTCCTCGTACATCTGGAGCAGGCGTGGGCCGCGCCTCTTCTACCTCATCTCTTCGCCATGGGTTCGCTGCTGGGGATCCTGGCCTATGCGTCTGGGTCTCTGATACCGAGCATGATCGGTCACGCGGTGATGGACATCTTCAACTTCTCCTTCTGGTGGTCGGACGTGGCGGGGAGATGGGAAATGCGGACCATTCTGGAGACGGGTATCGACACTCACTTCATCTTGTGGTCGCTGGCGTTCGTGGCATCTTCGGCACTGTTTCTCTGGACAGTACGCAAGACGATGGCTGCTTGCCGACGAACGGTGGGCAAAGCCGCTGGTTCTGAATAGGGGTGCTTCGGAGGCGCACTGGTGAGCCGGGCCTGGACGCTACCGAGTATACCTTTACCGTGTACAAGGCCAGCTGTATCGTGGACGCACGGTGGGCCACAGCTGTACCGCGATAGCGCGACAGTTCGCCGCGTGGCGCGGCGGGATGTTTTGAGGCACCGCGTGCGCGGACCAGAAGGAGGAGGAGCGTGGCTGCAGAGAAAGTTGACGTGCCCGCAGTGCTTGTGGAGCAGATGCAAGAAGCTGCGGAGGTCATTTGTAGACGATTTGGCTACGATGATGTCCTCATAGCCTTGAAGGGTGGAGATGCACGTGAAGGGGTGCGCGTCGTGGCGGAAGTCTCGCGGGGGAAACGAGAGCGCCGTCGGAGGGGCGGGAGAGGGGAGACTGTCAATGCTGGAGGACGGGCGTTGAAGTGCATCGCCTTGGGTGGGGAGACCGCGCGGGTCAGCGACATCTCTGAAGAGCCGGATCATGTGCCCATTTTCCCCGACGCCAGGTCCGAACTGCTGGTTCCCATCGCGCGCGCCGGAGATTGCCTGGGGACGCTCGCCATAGGTTCCGTCGAGTCTTCTGCGTTTGACGCAACCACTGTCGTGGCTATGCAGACTTTAGCCGATTACCTGGCGGTGTCCATCAAGAACGCTCGGGAGTGTGAACGCGCGAGGGCGGACAGCGAATACTTCCGCATGATGGTCAATGGATTGCAGGATCAGGTGATGGTGATAGATCGTGACGACCGCATCATCGATGCCAACGTGGCGTTTCTGCGCCAGATGAATTGGAGCCGGGACAAGGTCATCGGGCGACCCTGCTACGAGGTGGTGTACGGCCGCAGCGAGCGCTGCGACAATGCGCATGCGCCCTGTCCCTTGGAGGAGGCGTGGGAGAGCGGACAGGCGAGCGCGACTCTCCACACCCACTATGACGAATCGGGTAAGGGGACCCACTACAGGGTGTCCGCCTTGCCCGTGCGGGACCCACAGGGCCACGTGGTGAGGGTCATCGGTACGTGTGTCGATGCGACCGCTGAGCTCAGGCTGGAGGAGAAGCTGGGTACGATCTACGCACTGGGACGGGAGCTTGTGCTCTCCCGCGAAGCGAGGGAGATCGCTGGGGCCGTGGTTAGGGCCGCTGAACAGGTTCTTGAGTTCCGCGTCTGCAGCCTGTGGCTGATAGACGCGGAAAGAGGGGTGCTGGTTTGCTGGGCCTGCACGCCCTCGGGGGAGATGGCGGACATCTCGGAGCTGTCGCTGGACAGCGAGAGGGGCATGTGCGTGATCGTCGTCAGGAGTGGAGACGCCATGTACCTACCCGACTCCAGTCAGGATCCGCGCTACCTGAGTGGTCGGTCGGTCACCCGTTCGGAGTTGTGCGTGCCGCTCAAGGTCGGGGACCGGGTCATCGGTGTCTTCTGCGCCGAGAGCGAAGAGGTGGACGCTTTTGGCGAGGACGACCGGCAACTGTTCTCCGCCCTGGCGGACCAGGCTGCCCTCGCCATCGAGAACGCCCGCCTGTTCGAGGCTGTCATGCAGCAGCGCGAACAACTGCGGGCGCTGGCTCTGCAACTAGCAGAGGCCGAGGAGGCCGAAAGACAGTGGCTTGCCCGAGAATTGCACGATCAGGTCGGGCAGAATCTGGCTGCCCTTGGCATCAACCTGAACATTGTGCGATCGCAGTTGCAGGACGAAATCGTAGGCGTGGTCCGTGCCCAACTGGACGATTCCCTGGTGTTGCTGGAGCAGACGACGGAATGGATCCGCGATCTGATGGTCGATCTGCGACCACCGGTGCTTGACGACTATGGCCTGGTGGCCGCTCTGCGCTGGTATGGTGAGCAGTGGGCTTCGCGTGCTGACGTCGCCGTCACCGTGGAGGGTAGGGAGCCGGATCCCCGGCTGGCGCCGGCGGCCGAGGTCGCCCTGTTCCGCATAGCACAGGAGGCCTTGACCAATGTGGCTAAACACGCGCGAGCAGCAGTTGTGGGGCTCAGGGTAGAGGTGGAAGGCAAGACTGTGCGCCTGATGGTTGCCGATGATGGGGTCGGATTCGACCCCGCGCGCCTGGGCAAGCCCGATGAGCGCCGCGGCTTGGGCCTGCTCATTATGTCTGAGCGCGCGGAGGCGGTCGGCGGCCAGTGCCACATCGAATCTCGCCCGGGGTCCGGTACGCGAGTTGTGGTCGAGGTAGCGCGATGAGCACTGCTGTCTTCCTAGCCGATGACCACGCTGTGGTCCGTGACGGTCTGCGGTTCCTGTTGGAAGCGCAGGGAGATATAGAAGTGGTAGGAGATGCTTCGGATGGCCGGGAGACGGTCCGACGCGTCGCCGAACTGTGTCCCGATGTGGTCATCATGGATGTGGTAATGCCCGAACTGAACGGAATCGAGGCTACGAAGCAGATCACCGAGGTGTGTCCCTCAGTGCGCGTCATCATACTGTCCATGTATTCCACGTCGGAGCACATCTTTCGAGCTTTTCGCGGTGGCGCATGGGGTTATCTGCTCAAAGAATCGGCCGGCAGCGAGGTAGTGCGCGCCGTGCGAGCCGTTCAGGGCGGACGCCGGTACCTGAGCGACAAGATCACCGATAAGGTGCTTGATGACTACATGCGGTGGGGCGAGGCCGTCGAAGGACAGAGCCCTCTGGACCGCCTCAGCCCGCGTGAGCGAGAAATCCTGCAACTGGTGGTGGAGGGACACTCAAGCGCGAGAATCGCCTCCATTCTTCATTTGTCTCCCAAGACCGTGGATACCTACCGCAGTCGGCTCATGCAGAAGCTGGGCATCAACGACGTCCCTGGTCTGGTCAAGTTTGCGATCCAGCACGGATTGACCCCCTTGAAATAGCGCCGCCTCAGGACAACAGTCCACCTTGCCGTCCTGTGTCCGTTTTGCGCGGGGCAGGGGCCAGAGGATGCACCCCCGCTCTAGTCAATCTCCACATTTTGTCCATCTTTCCCCACCTCAATTGTCGCGCTTTCCTGACAGACAAGGCCTGCAGTTTCTGGTAGGCTGATAGAAAGAACTCGTCTCGCGGGCCCGAGCGCCTCAACCGGGATCGGGCGTTCGATGCCGGTCTAGCTTGCTTGCCTTACCATCACTTGTCACCGGGGGCGACCCCCTTGGACACATTGGACATAAACACCAAGGATCCGCTCGGATACGGCATAGGCCGATCCCGGACAGTGAACGTCACCAGGAGACCCGCAATGGACCCGACGTTGGTATCGCTTGTCTGGATCGTCGCAGCCCTCTTCCTGGAGGAGCCCCCTCTCGTCCTGGCCGAAGGGATGGTTCGCGGCCAGTGGAACCTGCCGGTGCCACCGGACGCCAACGGGAAATTCGCCGCGGCGCTGGACGCGTTGAGGTCCTTTGCCCGGTCCCGACTTGGCAGCGACGCGGGACAACTCCACAGACAGCTCCGTCAGGAGTTCGCGGCTCTGTTCGTCGGCCCCTTGCCTCGGACCGTTCATCCGTACGAATCGTGCTATCGAGACAGTCTGACTGTCGGCGATCAGACGTTCCGGCGGTTGCTGATGGGAGAGTCGGTAGACAAAGTCCGCTCGTTTTGGGCTGAGGCAGGTCTCCAGTGCATCGACCCCCACAACTACCCTCCCGATCACGTTGGCCTGGAACTTGGCTTCCTCGCCCGCGTGGGGCAAGAGTTCTTGGAGACAGGAGAGAAGCGGCATTTGGGCCTTGCCCGGCGCTTTCTGGAAGAACATCTACTGACCTGGGTGCCTGAGTTCTGCGCTGAGCTGTACGCGAACGAGACAGCACGTTTCTACAAACCCGTGGCGCAACTTGCAGACGCGCTTCTGGCAATCCTTGCGGACCGGTTGGATGCAGGAAACGGATGCTAGAGAGTTACCCTTTGCGCTGGAATCTAGAGTGAGAGGAGGCTGAATGAGATGGACCCAAAGAAAGGTGGAAAGCCCGGGCAATTGTCCGCCACCGGGAGTGGCAGGGCAATCAGCAGACGGGAGTTCATTAAAACGGCGGGCGGCACGACGGCTGGATTGGGATTGATCAACGCTTTTGGATCTCCGACAAGCGTGTTCGCTGCCGCGCCCGTGCCCCCCTACGACGAGGGGGAGATCAAGTACGGTTACTGCCGCGGGACCATCGGCTGCATGGCCTATTGTGGGAGACAGGCTCACGTGAAAGATGGCCGTGTTGTTGATATTACGGGATGGCCCGAGCATTTCATCAGCCGGGGTCATCTTTGCGCCAAAGGCGTGGCTGAGGTGGCCACCACTTACAGCCCTCACCGTATCCTCCACCCTATGAAGAGGGTAGGCGACGGCTTCGAGCGGATTAGCTGGGATCAGGCCATTGAAGAAATCACGGCCATACTCAGGGAGGTCCGCAGCGAATGGGACGGCAAACCGCTCCACCAGATGACTGTCGAGGAGCAGCGTAGGGTCGCCCGGACGGCAACACCCAGGAACTCGTCCGGTGAGCAGGAGTGGTTGGGTTACATGCGAATGGGTGAGCTGTTCATCTCTGCCCCGCACTATTCGGGGTGCATCGGGTGTTTTGGGAACTGGTGGCGTTCTGCGCTTGCCACTACCGGGTTTACATATCCCATTAACACCATGCCGGACCTCGTCAACACCAAGCTTGCTGTCAACTTCGGGGCCAACTACGCTGAAACGGCGCCGGTGATGATGCAGTGGTTTGAGGAGGCCAAGGCCAATGGCATGAAGATGATCTGTTTTGATCCCCGATGCAGCAAGCTGGCGACCCGTGCTGACGAATACGTTCCGATCCGGCCCGGAACAGACGGGGCCGTGGCTTTGGGTATCCTGAACGTCTTGGTGGAAAACGGCTGGACATACCCTTACATGGAATACTACGTCGACAAAGGAGAGTGGGAGAAGTACGTCAAGGAGGTCGTGTCGGCGTACACACCCGAGAGGGTGGAGGAAGTCTCCTGGGTGCCAGCGGAGAAGGTCAGGGATATCGCTCGGCAGATACGCGAGGCTGGCCGCAAGGTGTCCTTCGCGTGGGGCAGCCGCATCAGCACCAGCACCAACGGCTTCAACACCGGGCGTATCATGATGACATTGGTCCTGGCGACGGGGGCTTTTGGCACGCCGGGAGGCGGCATTCACCAGCCAAAGCCCGCCGGAGTGCCGTGTATGTATATCCCCTTTGCTGCGGCAGCCCCGACCAAATTCCCCGACAAGGGATACCCCGATGACCCCTTCAGTTGGGGCAAAGGATGGGTGCCTGAGGCGGCCTGGCCTTCGATCAAGGAGGACATCAAGGTGGGCTACTTCCTCGGGGCTAACGGGATAGCAAGGGCGGCCGGTGATCAGCGGGGGCTGATGAAGGCCCTCGGCGAGAGCGGAAAGCTCATCTTCGCCACGGTCGAGTGGAACGAGATGTGCGAGTACGCAAACTATATTCTTCCCCTCGCCACAGACCTGGAGACGGCTGGATCGACGTGGCTATGCGGCAGCAACCGCAATATGGCCTGGAAGGACGCGGCCATAGATCCGCTGGGCGAATCCAGGTCTGACATGTGGATCACCAACGAGGTAATGGCCCGGGTTCTGGGAGAGGAGACATTCTACAGGGCCTGTCCGGACTGCGAGAGGGAAGCCAAAGAGACGCTGGCCGCAGGTGCCTCCCTGGACGAGGTCTACGGCAAATTGATGAAACCCTGGGCCGACGAGATCAAGAGGAGATGGGACGAAGAAAGGGTCAAACCGTGGGAAGCAGGGATGCCGACTGGCAAGGACCTCTATACCATCATGAACGAGGTGGCCATGGAGAGCGCCCAGGCCACGGGCCACGGTGACGATCACAGGTACGTGATCCGCAACATAGAGCTCATCTTCAGAGAGGATCTGAAGGAGTGGGGCGACGAGGTGGGCCTGGATCTGGACAACCACGGCCTGGCCTGGCCGTACAATATCTTCTTACAGGGACCTGAGGCCATCAACCAGTACCTCTGGAAGCTACACATGAAGGCCTGGCCTGTGATGCCGGGTTCAATGCCAGCCATGGATCCCGACAAGTGGCACCCCTTCTCTGGTTTGCGTCTCGACATCCTTACGGAACGTCCGGGAGGCGTGCATTGGCCTTGCCCTGCAGGTATGATGGAGCAAGACCCTGACTATCGCGGCGAGACTGTCTTCTTCCAGAGATCGCCCGCCAACTGGATGACCTCCGAAGAGATGGGGATGCCGGAGGTACCGCTCCTCTGGACACCAGGCATGCGCTGGAGTGACGAGGAGAAGAACTTTGTACCCTGGCAGATGGGCAAGGCGGTCATCGACCTCAGGGGAGAAAGCTGGCACGGAGCAGGCCTCCCTGAATGGGAGGAACCCATTTATTATGAGGAAGAGTTGGCGAACAAGGGTCAGGCACCGGACTTGAGCGAAGAGTATCCCTTCATCGTCATCACAGGAAAAATGCCACAGTTCGTCCTGAGCATGACCAAGGGGGTGAACGAGGTCCTGGTCGATGTAGGAGAGGAGCCACGGGTGTGGATCAGCACCCAAGCGGCGGCGCCTCTCGGTATCGCGGATGGTGACCGCGTAAAGATCGAAACTCCCCTCTCCCAGGAGTTCGGCCCGCTGACTATGACGGCGAAGGTGACTGAGCTGATTCACCCGAGGGTGATCTTCTGTCCGCACGGGACCGGGTCGGTGGCTATCCGAGACAAGCTAAAGAATGAAGGAGGGATCAATTTCCTGGCCAACACCAGCGAGGATCATCTGACGCGAATGGTCGGGTATTCTCACTCCATAGGCAAGGTAACCAGGGCGTGAAGGAGGCAAATCCATGGGGCAACATAGTATCCTGATTGATGTAGGGAGGTGCATCGGGTGCCATGCATGTACGACGGCGTGCAAGGTCAAGAACGACACCCCCGAGGGGGTTTTCTGGACCAGAGTGTCGACATATGAACAGGGGACGTTCCCGGACGCCAGGCCATACAGCGCTCCGTTGAGTAGGTGCATGCACTGCGAATACCCCGCCTGCGCTTCTGCTTGCCCGGTGGGCGCCTTGAGCAAGAGCGAAGAAGGGGCTATCACGTACGACCCCAACAGGTGCGTCGGGTGCCGTTATTGCATGGTCGCTTGCCCGTTTCACACTCCCAAGCTGGATTGGGACAGCGTTATATCGTCCATTCAGAAGTGCCAGCTGTGCGCGGACCGCTTGGCTGCCGACTTGGAACCAGCGTGCACTTCTGTGTGTCCCACGGCGGCTCTCAGTTTCGGGGAGCGAGCCTCTCTGCTTTCAGAGGCCAGAGCGCGCATTCAGGAAAGCGGCGGGCAATACGTGAACCACGTCTACGGTGAGAACGAGGTCGGCGGTACATCTTTGCTGTACATCTCACCGGTGGCGTTCGAGAATCTGGGATTCTCAACCCTGGGTGACGAACCGGTAACCGAGCTCAGCGAGAAGGTCGCCGTCATCGGCACGCCGGCCATCGCTGGAGTGGCGGCCGTGGTTCTGGCAGGCCTGTATTGGGTCACGAAACGTAGAGAGCGTGGGAAGGCGGCGTCCAGGTCTGTTGAAGAGAGCGAGTAGGAGGTAGGACTACCGTGATAGCAGGCACACAGAGAAGAACAGCTCCAAGAGTCTTCTGGGTAGTGGCGGCAGTAGTTGCAGCGCTGGGTCTCGCCGTCGGGCTATGGCGCCTCGTGCAAGGACTGGGTGCGACTACAAATCTCAGCGATGCCTATCCGTGGGGATTGTGGATAGTCTTCGACATCTTTCTCATCCCGTTCTCTGCTGGGGCCTTTACCATGGCGGCGATCGCTAACATAATGAACAAGGAGGAGTATCACGCTGTCGCTCGGCCGGTAGTCCTGGCCGGGTTCCTCGGGTACGCTGGCGTGGTTGCTATTCTTCTGCTTGACCTGGCTCGCTGGCCTCAGTTCTACAAGATTCTCTGGCCTGGCTTTTGGAACCTCCACTCCTTTATGCTCGAGGTTACTCTCTGCATCACGCTTTACACCATAGTCCTGTTGCTGGAGTTGAGTCCTCTGCTCTGGGAGCGGCTGCGGATGGAGAGGGCGCAGCGGGGCTTCCGGTTCGCAGGAGCGTTGATTGCCGGCGTGGGTATCGTCCTCTCGTGCCTGCACCAGTCCTCGCTGGGCTCGCTGTTCCTATTGATGCGCGAGTCTCTGCATGGGCTGTGGTGGTCGCCGATGCTCCCCTTGTTCTTCCTGCTCTCGGCGGTGTTCAGCGGGCTGGCGATGATCACGTTCGTAACGGTCATCACTGCACGGGCCTATCATCATCCCGAGCATGTGGATCTACTGCCAGGGCTGGCTCAGGCGACCGGCGTGCTTCTGGCCTTGTACACTGTGCTTAGACTGGCAGATTTGATTGTGCGCGGCCAGGCCGGACTGATGTTTGGACCAGGAGCGATGAGCGCCCTCTTCTGGGTGGAGATCATCGTTGGCGCGGTCGTGCCGATGGTTTTGTTCGCCCTGCCTACTGTGAGGAAGACGGTCGCCGGGCTCCTGTGGGGGGCCGTCTGCGTGATACTGGGATTGGCGTTGAATCGTGCCAGTGTTGGTCTCTTTGCCCTGGAGCGGCCCGCCGGCGCTCAGTATTTTCCCTCCCCGATAGAATTCGTGGCAGCTATTGGGGTTCTGGCCATCGCTGCCATAGTCTACGCGGTGGCCGCGCAATATCTGCCGGTCTTTAGCGAGACAGCCGTTGGCGAATCGCGGTGATCGTGGCGAGGCGCATCGTTGCCAGCTCGGTGGGTATCGCCCAGCCCGATGGTGGCTGGTCGGCAACCAGGGCGGTGGGCGACGAAGGCTGAGGGGAAAGGAATCGGGCTCGGAAGGCGCCCGCAAGAGGCGCAGAGCGCGGTGACAAGCCGTAGCAGTGGCGGCGACGTATGCCAGATGGGCGGAGAGCTGGCTTGAGGGCAGCGCCGCCGTCCTGATGAGGCGGGATGGGTTGCCTCCACCTCTTTGCTCTGATCTCGATACAGAGAGGTGGACACAACACACGGTGCCTCGCACTGGCTCTGGGGATTGAGGTGCAGGTGCACCACTCCAGGGGTTGTGCAGCAGATACCTCGTATTGTCAACCTCGAGGGGCAGGCAGCGATGGACCCGCGCCCCAGCCGCCAACGGTCCACGCGCCGCTGCTCAGCGCTTCCCTTCGCAAAGCTCTCCGTATACCTCTTTATAGTCCTCGATCGCTGCGGCGACGATCTCGTGGGCGGCGGCGCTGCCATAGGCCGCCCCCACTGAGACCTGGGATTCCTCACCGGGAACCAGCTTGTACGTGGCGAAGTAGTGCCCCAGCCGCTCGATGAGCCGGGCCGGCAGCTCGGAGATATCGGTGGCCTGCCCCCAGAAGTTGTCGTTCTCCAGCACGGCGACGATCTTGTCGTCCGCTTTGCCCCCATCGACGGTACAAATGCCTCCCACGACGCGGGCACAAAGCAGGATCTCCGCCCGCTCGATAGGTCGTTCGCTGACCACGCAGATGTCCAGGGGATCGCCATCCCCCTCGTCGGCCCTGGGGCACAGGGCAGCCACCCTCTCACCGCAATACGTGCGGGGAATGAACCCGTAGAGGGTGGGAGGCTGCGAAGAAGTGCGCTGCGGGCGATCTACGAGCAGATAGCCCGTCGCCTTGTCCACCTCGTACTTGATGGAATCGTAGGGAGTGATCTCGACGTAGGCATAAGACCATGGAGGGGGCCCCGTGACCCTGGCGGTCACCGGGCCGCTGAGCGTGAGATCGTGGGCCACCCGAGGTTCTTGAGTGCGCACAGCAGTGCCCTACGAGATGAGGCGAAAAGCCCCGTACCAGAACACGGCCAGCATGCCCATACCCACCACACACGAAAGCGTGATGGCGATGGTTGCCGCCACGATCACAGTGCGCAGGAACTCAAGGCGAATTGCTTCCTTGTCCTCTTCCATGTCGTCCTCCTTGTAGTGAGCAAATGTCTATGGAACGAGGCGAAGAGCCCCGTACCAGATCGCTGCCAGTAGACCCGTACCCAGAACACACGACACGATGGTAGCGATCGCTACCGCCAGGATCACGATGCGCAGGAACATCAACCGTTTGGCTTCCTTGTAGGCTTCCATTTGATCCTCCTTGGTAAGCGGAACGGGGACATCTCCCGGCAAATCCGTCTCTGCCAGCTCCCGCACCTCGTTGGCGAATTCTGGGTCAGTGTCCAGGTATTCTTCAACGAGGGTCCGCGTGTCCCCACTCACTTCACCTGCCAGGTACAGAGGCAGCAAGTCCTGAATCACATCTCGTGTTACTCTCATGTCAAGATACCTCCCTGTGGAGACGGGTCGTGAGCAGCTTCTTCCGCACGCGGTGCACTTTCACTTTGGCAGCTGACAACGACAATCCCAGGACGCGGGCGATCTCGGCGTAGGGTAGTTCGTGCTGGACCCGTAAGATGAAAGCCGTGCGGTCACACTCTGGGCACGTCCGAAGAATGCGTCGAACTTCGTCTAGCTCGAGCTGAGACTCTACCGCCGCACCCGGCCCTGGCGACGGGTCAGCGTGAACATCCTCCAGGGCCACCTGACGCTTGCTCTTTCTCCCTTGTTCCAGGAACACGTTGCGGGCGATGGTGAAGAGATAGGCCTTGAGGGTTTCAGTGCGGATGGTACTTCTGTTTACCCAGGCGCGGACAAAGGTTTCGGACGTGATATCTTCTGCGTCGGGGCCGTCGCCCGTCAGCCAAAAGGCAAAGCGGTAGACTTGGGGTGCATAGGATTCGTACAGGTCCTGGAAGCTGAGCATGACTCTTCTCCGTA
>Ga0307377_10004876_pt1 | contig 14552 bp, 9 predicted proteins | sample TR3MG_FD_202535 | JGI IMG/M metagenome (GOLD analysis project Ga0307377, IMG submission 202535) | Soil microbial communities from Risofladan, Vaasa, Finland - TR-3 | ecosystem: Environmental > Terrestrial > Soil > Coastal area > Acid sulfate soil | place: Finland: Risofladan, Vaasa | collected... | reverse complement strand
GGTTGTTCTTGTTCGATGGTACCACTGGCACCCTCAATCCATCTGGGGCCGCTACATTTCCCAACACCACCACCCTTCAAGACTTGTCCGCCAACTTCACCTCTGTCTTGATTGGTAGGACGTTGGAGATTCTGTCGGGTCCAAACAAGAGTCAACGACGTGAGATCACGGGGGTGCCTTTGAGCACCCAGTTGACCTGGGTTGACGCTCTACCCTCAACCACAGCGGGTAACTACCGTGTGCTGGCCAATAATCAGATCGATGATTTGATCAGGATTTCTCCCGCCCCTTACACCATCACGTACGTCCCTATCTCCGTTTTTACTGTGACATCAATTGGCACGTACCGGAAGTTCTACCAACCAGGAGCGATGAGCCGATTCTTCCCGACAAAAAAGAACTTCTTCGCGGCATCGTCGGTCACCACTGAGTCTGAGACTGGGGATGAGGTGGTGGACACAAAGTCCACGGATATCACGGCTGTCTCGCAGCTTTACACGAGACTTGCGTGGGGTGTTGTTACGGAGTCCACGGAGTTTTCGGGCAAGACAGTTCTCAAGGTGGACTTTGCCGATGGTTCTGAGGGGGGTTTCGATGTTCAAGCGGAGAAATACGCAAGACCGCCGTTCAAAGTTGGGATGGAGTGTGTGGTCCAGAGGCGAGATGGCACGTTCATCAACGATGCGGCATCGCCGGTTACGATCTCGGCATTGGCGGCTAACCAGGTGACGCTCACTTCCGCGATAACCGCTGACGCAGAAGTTGGAACAACGATCTACCGATCGCCTATTGATGCTTCGGGACTGACAGGCGTGGATACGCTCACGTACTACCTGTTCGGGCGCGACTTCTTCTTCAATGGGGATAACGGTCAGATCGTCTACATGGCCGAATTCACGCCATTGATGAACACACCGCTCATCCCCGACCAAGCACTTTCTGGGATCGTCAACCTGGTTAACAAGCTCACGGCCCCACTCCAGTTCCCGGCGCTTTACGGGGGCACTGAGGATGATGACGGGGACTTGAGCTTCCCGATCCAGACTCCGGATCCCAACAGCGAGCAGAACGGCTACCTCTATACCGAGGACAAGCTCATCCACATTTCGACGGGGTTGATCCGTACGATCACGACTCCGCCGTTCGTGGGCCTGGGCAGCACTCCTGGTGCCAGCAACGTCATCACGAACCTCGCGGGTCCGTACTTGGCCCCGCTTCCGCAGGTGAACGACATTGCGGTGATCCGCACAGGGGCCAACGCCTCGACCATTTTCCGACGGATCACGGCTGTGGGTGCGAGCACCATCACGGTCGCAGGTGCCGTTTTGGTGGTGGACCCAAGCTTTACCTACGAGATCGCTGTCAGCGCTTCGACCGCCACGGGCACGGGTAACGTAGTTGTTCCGGTTGCTACAGCAAGCGTTCTGAATGACGCGGCAGCCTCCTTCCTGACGACTGTGCAGGTAGGGCAGACTGTGGTGGGGACTTCAGGTGCGAACCTAGGGCTTCGACGCCAAGTTCTATCCATTGCTAGTGCCACACAGTTGACGGTCACCCCTGCGTTCCCGGCGACGATGGCGGGTATGACCTATCGCGTGGACAATTCGCTGGCTACGTACGGCGGTACCTCTAACGACTACCTGGCTGAGCTTGTGGCGGCTCTGAACGGGGAGTTGGCACTCTACCCGGATGAACAGCAGTACATCCTGGACTTCCTCGATCAGGTGTTCACGAACGTCATCGACCCACCGAGCAACACGGGGTCTACGGCAGCGGCGGTCTTGACAGATCTCAACGCTACGTTCCTCACCGATGAAGTGTCTACTGCCCACTTCGTGTACATCGAGACGGGTTTGAACGCAGGTTTTTACCGCATCGCGAGTGTGGGAACGCAAACGCAGTTGACGGTGACCACACTCTTCCCTGCGGTGCTGGGCGGAATGACCTACCGTATCGTGAAGCTCTTTGGAATTTCCCCGGAGTCCGTTGATGCTTTACTGGCCCTCAATGCAAGTATCGACGCACTATTGGTAAGCGCCGCATCGTTCCTGGCGATCATCACGGCCCCCTACACAGTGCTAGGTGATGCCAGTGCTTTTGCACGGGGCACACTGGCCTCTGATCTCGATACCCGTGACGGTCTCGTGGATGCTCGCATTACTGCAATCCCCACGGATCTGGCTACGGTTCAGAACATGCTGGTCAGCACGGATAGGCTGTACGACACGCGGTACACGTGGATTGATGCGAGAATCAACTTGGAAAGCGGCTTGGTTGTGCAGCAGGCCACCGCCACCGTCAATCGGATCAAGGAACAGGCCAACATCTTCAAGCAGTTGGTCAAGCTACTGGCCGTGGAGGCCCCATGATGAACGACGAACTACCCCAAGAGGAAGTGCCACCAGAGGTACCCCAAGACGAGACGCCGCCTAAGCCCAAGGGCGTTTGGGAGAAGCGTGAGTTTGCCCTCAATGCGCGTATGAAAGAGGTCTGTCGTTTGAGTGCGGCGGCCACAGAGGCCGAGATTGCTGGGCTCAAGCGCAAGTTAGAGAAGCTCCAGTATGGGTCGTAGCCGTAAACTGGGAGTCGGAACGTGGTAGGAAATGTCGCTGTAATTAGCAATCGTGCTAATCGCATCAAAAATGACGGCATTGCTCATGAACATGAGCTTGTAGCAGCGTGGTTACGAAAGGCTCTGGTCCCCTGAATGGCCACCACCGCAAATTGGGAGTCGTTCTCCATACAGCTTCCAGGGCAGGATCTTCTGGAGAAGGCGAGGAACGTCCTAGAGACCTTGATGGTCTTCTTGGAGGTTCTCAAGGCCATACTCGAAACCGTGAAGGCTTTCCTGGTTGACTTCGGGAACCCAATCAAGGCGTTGGTCGAGGCACTGATCCAACTCATCATAACCCTGTTCGAGACGCTCAAGCGTACAGGTATATATGGGTGGTTCGACATCCCGAACCCGTTGGTTGATCCTAACTTCAACCTGCATGTCGGCGGGTATCAGGCGTTCACAACGCGCTTCAAAGCTGGGCTCTACGACTCTAGGGATCCGAATCGTCCACAACCAATTTCAGGGTTCACGAACAGCGGCTTCACTCTTATCGTGGCTGACGCTGAGAGCCCCATGGCTCTCATCAAGCTCATAGAGGTGTTACTACGCTTCTTGGGTAAGGAATTCTTGACCCCGCAGTATGCGGCTCCCGCTAACTTTAAGGTACTGCCTCTGGGCTCTAGCGGGGATCCGATCCTGTCCATCGTCAAGTTATTCCAAGATCAACCCAAGTCGATTGTGGTCGAGTGGTCCCTACCTCCGGCTTCAAACCCTGGGGATCCTGGGTTCTCTGACCTGATCCAATCATTTTCAACCGACTTCATCCCTCCCCGGTTCTTGATCGAAAAGAGCGACCGCAACCCAGCGGTGGGTGAGGTGGATGTCTCTGAGTTGGGTGACCCCGATGCTGTGGGTCAGGTTGTCGAAACGTTGCCCACGGAGTTCGAGAACCGTGGAGAGAAAATCAGCCGTAAAGTTAGGATGATCGATAAGTACGGCGATCCATTCCTCAAGTTCCAGAAGTACATCGTCATTGACACATCCAACAACACCGCGACGTTTTTGTTGGGGCAACTCGGAACCTTCCGGTATATCGACTCAGACGTTGAGCTAAGCAAAACCTACTACTATCGCGTCAGGGCCTACAGCGGGGAACTGAAGCTCTCGGGAACCTCTATTGCTTTTGAGCAACCTAAAGAGGATCCAGTCGAAAAGAAGCGGTATATCCCGTGGCCCGGTACAGATGGGGATCCGGTTATGGGCAAGGGGTCTCCTGTTGCCCCCATCATGATCCCGGTTTACCCGCCTGATTTCGATGTGATCGAGAACTTGAGGCGTCTGTTTCAGACGGCGTTCTCCTTCAATTTCCACTTGCCTCTTAGGGACGATCCTGACACCAAGAAGCCTTACGACCCCATCCCCGATGTACTGATAGGTCAGGGCTCCCTTACCTCCTTGGCTGGGCCGCTCACATCATTTGAAGCGGTACCGCTGGTAGGTGTGTTGTCTAATGTTACGGATGTTAGAGGTCGGTTTGCGCCCTCACCAGCGACGGGCAAGCTTCCGGTGCCACCGTGGGCTCAATCAAACGTCCAACGTAACTCAGCTCGCCTAGCAACCATTGTGGCGGGTGCAATGCTTCAGGCGAATTCAGCGGTCCCGTTCAAAGCGTTGATGGAAGGCCCTTACCCGAAGGGCACACCGGATATCCCTAAGTTGACGGCCAAGACGATCTCAGAGTTTGTGTTCGAGATCACCAAGGTTCAGGAACCCGAGATATCTGGGGAGGGTGGGGTCTACGCGGCAGGTGTGCTGTACGGGTATGCGTTCAATAATAAAGAGGCCCGTGAAAATGTGCTGGCGGCGGTGAATTTTTGCAAGTCGTTCACGCTCGGGGGTGCTCCGCCGGACTGGATCCAACTCAGCTTATTGCGAGACATCGTGCCGTGGTCGGGGCAGTTGCTCTACGACCTGTTGGCCAAGATGCAGGCGCTTCTGGATGCCTACAAGGGCGTGATTGACGAGATCAAGGCGTTCATCGACCTCATCATTCGGAAGATCGATACGCTGGAACGCTTTCTGGCCTACCTGATCTCCATTCTGGACTTCATCACGAGCTTGTCCCTCGGGTTCTACATCCTCTCGGTGCCCCTCACTGGCGGGGACGTGCACGAGTGGGCGTCCATCATAGACAATGCGGGTGGTGCCCCGCCCCCCAGCGGTCCCGGTGGGTACACGGCAGGCGTGGCGTTTGCCTACGTGGCTCCCGATGTGACCCCGTTTGCGGCGGCATTTGACCTGATTTTCTAGTTCCTTGACATTTGTAGGCCATCGTCGGCCTGCCGATCTACCCATTGCTCGCTGCGGCGAGACTAGCCTCGCACTTTTCTCTTGTGAAAGTGCGAGATTAGATCGGATCAGACCCACGATGAGCTACGATTTCCAGGGAACATTCACGGCGAGCCAGTTCGCTCGGTTCAAGACCTACGTCCAGAACCAGGTGCAACTCATTGACGTTCGGATTGCTCACCTCAAGGCGGAACGGGCTCGGGTAGGGGACCTGGCGTTTGCTTACGATTCTGGGGGCATCCCCACAGCGATGGCCCATGATCCTCCCGACACATACTGCGGCAGGCTTTTTGGGGCCTACGAAGTTTTGGGTGGTGATGCGGAGTTCGACCTTCAAGTTCGTAGCACTAGCCAACCTGTATTTCTTCTGGCGGGTAGCGAGACACAGCCAGCGCAAATGATGAACAATGGCGAGGTGATGGGGGTCTCGGGTCTTTCCGATGCTGAGTCCGCTGTCGTTGTGCAGAAATTAAGGGGCTGGGTCTCGGCTGACCTTCAACGGCGGCGCGATTGCTTGGAGCGTAAGCTTCGTAGAGCCGTGGACTACTCGGAGCAGTTGGACGCTGAAATTAGTGAGTTGACGTTGCTCAAAGCGAGTGCCGATACCGAGGGGTCACTGGAGTTTTTCTTGGCCACCATCGATTCGTTGACGGCTGACCGGCAGTACATGGCCATCACGCAAGACAACGACGCCGATCCTCATGGGAAGTTCGCCCGTGCTCCGGTCGCTGGGTACATGCCGGGCGGTGGGGGTAAAGGAGCTTCGGCTACGACTTACGAACGGACCCTGGATGGGCTGGTTAAGCCGGAAGTGTAGAGATGATCACACTAAACCTAATGTCTGGTTTACTGTACGGGGAAGTGTACGTGCTGCTTTTCCCTAATGGGAAGAAGTACGTCGGTCAAACTACTTTGGGCGCAGACGCGAAAAAGAGGGCTAACTCTCATGTCTTTTGATCGCGCCCTGGATCAACTGTGTCCGCACGCTGTTTCCGAGGAAGCGCTCTTTGTTGCTTTCGATCGGATGACTGTGCGACCACTGCGACCAATTTCGTCTGCGGCATCGGTCCAGGTCCTCCTCAACAACGCTATCTCTGTGCCGTACCAGGGGGTCTACCTGCCTGCCAAGTCATCGGGGACCCGTCGCGGCCCCTTCACGGTTACGGCGGGGGTCAACGACACTCTACAGCTCACCGTGAACCAAGGGGCAGTTCAAACGGTGGTGCTCCCAGCCTCACGGAACACCCCCGCAACGAGGGTTGCCGCAGCCTTGAACCAACAATTTCAAGGTGTGGTGTTCTCGGTTGTGAACGACCGGCTCGCCTTTCACTCAAGGGAAACTGGCCCCGCTGAGAGCATCTTTCTGAAGGGTACCAGCACCGCCGCTAGTCTCTTTGGGTTCACGGCCAATCATGAGTACCGGGGGCAGCAGAGTGTGCCCGGGTGGACTCTTGTGAGCGACCCTACGACGCTCGATGACCGCCCGGCCCGCCTCATTGTTTTCGATGAGCCCATGCGGGGCGGTTCCGACTTTGTAGAGATTTCGTACGTCACGCTTCGTGAGGAATGCCGTCGTTGCGGCGGCACGGGCGTAGAGAATGACTGGCGCTACGACATCAACGGCAAGCTCATTGAGATCAGGGACGAGGGCCTGCTCATCCAAGAGCTACAGAAGGATTTCTACACAATCCGGGGCTCCAACCCGTTCCACTCCTGGTATGGGACAGGCCTCATCGAGGCTATCGGCAAGAAAGTAACGGCGGGTGGCTTCGCTCAGAACCTTATCGTATCGGATATCTACCAGGCATTCAATCGCTGGCAGTCCATCAAGCGCCAGCAAGAGGATGACGTGGGGCAGATCGTGACGGATCGGGAGTTCCCCTTCCGGCTGCTCTCCGTGAACCTTCAACAGAGCAACCAAGATCCAACCGTTATCTTCGTGACGGCAACAGTTCAAAACAGGTCGAATGAGCCTATCCAACTCACCAGGGGGCTCAAACTTCCGCAGTCGCTAGAGCTAGTGGGCTCGACGGGAACGATCAGACAGTCTCTTAGCGGCTCGGTACTTTCGGGTTGAGGTCTTTGAATGGCGCAAGCTCCACAAATAGCTCTTCGAGATGGCACCGGGTTCACTACGAACTTGGTGTTCACCACTAACGAAGAAGCAATCTACATCACGGGTACCGTAGACGTAAACACGGTCTCGGTGCAGATCTCGATAAACGGCGGGGCTTTCGTCTCTGACCCGAATCTCGTCAGCTTCATTTTACAGACGTTCACGATCCCAAACCTGTCAATCTACCCTACGGGTTTGCCACTGGAGTTTGGGGTCAACACGATCCTTATCCGTACGATTGATATCGTCGGCGGCGTTTCCGCCACATCTTCGGTTCTCGTCACTCGTGTGAGTGACGTGGATTTAACCGGGACCCAGATCCCGACGGGTATCCGTGTTCACCGTCACCGCAATTTCGTGGAGATCCTTGCGGCGAAACCTCGGTCCATCCTGAACGTCGTACAGACGGAATCAGGAGAGTCCGTTCTGGTCACGGTAAATACCGCAACGTTTTTGGGCTTCAATATCTACGCCTCGGTCGAGCCCGCTGGCGTCTCGGGGTACTACCGGGTCAACGACAAGCCCATCACGAGTCCTTCTGAGTTTGAAGAAGACGACATCACGTCCTTCGACGACCTGGCGGTGTGGGACGCGAATTCCGCCAAGACCGTTCGTATACGCATTACCGAAGAAGATGAGTTTGGAAACGAACTGGCTGTTCGTCTGGACGCCTTCCACAACAGTGAAACTTTGGCGGGGAAGCTCCGCTACACTGGGACTCTGGAGAACTACGAGTTCAACGAGTTTTTGGTCTTCCCCCATACTCGATCTGGGGGCACGGGGATCATCAACTCGGACCAGTTCATTAGCGTTCCGGATGCTGATCCGCTCTACTATGTGATTACGGGTCTTTACTACGACCCCACCACGAATGTTGAGATCGAGACTCCGTACTCGCAAGAGGTCTTGGGATCCCCTCTCGTCATTGACACCACAATCCGAGACTTGCCTGGCCGCACGCAGACGCAGATCGTCACCGGCTACATGCAGGCTGTGGGTCGCGTCAACTCTGAGATCTCGCTGCTACCTGGCTCGGTGACTCGCGATGTAGACATTGATCCGTTTGCTTCTGAAGCAGAGCGTATCTGGTTCTTGCTCGACTTCGTGCACCGCAGTCAGAGCTTCTTGACGTTGCTTGCAATCGACAACGTGAGCGGGAATGGCATCTCCGATCCTGTGGCGGGTAGTGCGTACAAGCAGGCCCTTAAGGCGGCGGTAGGTTACACGAACGATTCATCGGTGCAGGCTCTCATCGATCAGCAGTTCGATAAGTTGGCGGCCAACGTCAACAAGGCTCGTCTACCTGGGCGGCAATCCACAGGTAACCTGACCCTCTACACAACGGTCAGGCCGACGAAGGACTTGCAGGTTCCGGCGGGTTCCTTCGCGGCATCTACCGCAGATGCTTCTACGGGTACTACGGCGCAACGCTTCCGTATTGGAGGGTCTTACGTTCTGCCAGCGGCCTCAGCAGACGCCTTCTACAACTTCAATGAGAAGCGCTACGAACTCGAAGTGACGATCGTTTCCGAGTTGGCTAGTTTGGCCAGCAACGTCCCACCGGGTGCCATCAAGACTCTGATTGGAATCAGCGGCTTTCAGGCGATCAACCAAGCTGCCACGGTCTTCGGTAACAGCGTGGAGTCTAACGCGGACTTGTCATCTCGCTCGATGCTGGGGTTCGCGTCAGTCGATACTGGCACAGAGGGCGGTTATGCCTCGACCGCTGCGGCTAAGATCGGGGTTATCAAGACCGAGATCGTCAAGAGTGGCGACGCTCTCATGATGCGGGACTACGACGATGTTCGTAAGAAGCACATTGGCGGCAAGGTCGATGTCTGGATTCAGGGCGTTCAGGAACGGCAGGCTCAAGACAAGTTCGCCTTTTCGTTCGAGATCGCCCGTGACACCCGCTGCCTGATCCTTGACGTTACCAACCTGATCTTCCGAGTCTTGGACTCTCGCGTTACCCCTACGACGCCCATCATCGAGATCTTAAACAACCCTTCTCAGGGGTTGGGCGTCCGGAATGCGACCCTGGGTCTTGACTATGATCTGACGGGGGTGGTGATTCTGGACTACCAGACATTCCAAATCAACACCGGCATTGCTCAGCCCGCAACGGCAATTGACGACACCATCCTTGCCGACTACCGCTTCCGGGTCGTGAATCAGTTCTTCATGACTCTGCAACCTGTGCGTCGTGTTGTATCTGTGGTGGGTGAGGTGTCGGGTGCTCTCGACCCCGACACGCACTACGAACTGTTCAAGACCGACGACCCCCTACTTGATGGTGAGAGCACGATCGCTCGGGATTATGTGGCTATCACGCCCTCGGGCGGTACCCCAAGCGGTGACACGATCACGGTTAACAACGAACTGCACGTCATGATCGGGTTTGAGCAAGAACCCCTGGACTCGATTGGCATCAACACCGCTACCATCAGGGTGTTCAACGAGCAACGTACCATTGAGTTCGAGCCGCCTGGATCCGTAGCCCCAGATTACGACATCATCCAGGGCACCCCGACGACTCCGGTTCGCATCGTCTTGACGGCGGCTTCTCAGATCGCAAGCGGCCAGGAAGTCTCGGTGGACTACGTTCACGATGAGAACTTCACTGTTACATATGTGATCAACGAACTCTTGCAGCAACTGCAAGCCATCTTGGACACTAAGCGGCACGTGACCGCTGATGTTCTGGCCAAGCAAGCGGTCCAGAATGACATTGACATTGAGACTACGGTGCAACTCAAGAAGGGTTCGACCAAGGCCAAGACTGACCCTGTGATCCGCAACAACGTTTCTCTGAATCTGAACAAGAAGGTGATCGGTGAAGGCGTGGCGCAGTCCAACGTGGATGCCGCGATCAACGATTCAACGGGCGTTCAGTTCAACGTCTTGCCGATGGCCAAGATGGCTTACGCGGACGGTTCTCAGAAGCTACGCGAATCTGTCCTCTCGTCGTACCAGCACCTGAACTCCCTCGATATCGGGGGCAACATCGTATACATCCTGACCAATCCGTTGGAGTACCCGACCACGGATGGCGGCGGCCTCTCTACGGAACACAGGGGCGTGTTCCAAGATGACGAGGCCATGGTCCTCGCCACGGATCTCAGCCTAGTGGGCTTTGCCGCCAACCAGTCGTTCATCATTGGGGCCGGGGGCGCAATCATCGCCGGGTACTCGGATGACGCCACGTTGGCGCTGGAGGGCTTCCTGCCCAACGAGTACACGCAAGAGCGCCTTCGCCGAACCGCCAACCACATCGTGGTGTCGTTGCTGGGCACCGGCTTGCCGCCAGATAACCCGGAGAACCACTCGTACGCGGTGAGCTACATGGTAAGGTCGGATACCGGCAGTCATGATATTACGGTGGCACAGATGGAGGTGATCGACCTCGGTGTCTTCACGGTCACGTACCGTGAATTTACGGAGGGCTGATGGCACGCTTTGTCTTCGGTCCCAACCGGCTCAACTCTACGATTGAGCAACGCGGCAAGGAGTACAACCTGCGCCTCATGCAGAGGGCGCAGACCATCTTCTCGACCCTCTTGAACCTGATGCCGTCGAACTATGTCTCGACGGTCCAGGGTCCTAACTATACCCAGGCCCTCAAGGCTGTGGCGGTGGAGTTGGCGCGTCTTGAGCTGGCTCTCGAAGATGTGGATCGTGACCGAGCGTTCGCCACCACGCGGTCCGACTTCCTGTGGTCCATCGTGGGGTACCTGGTGCTGGTGAACAGCAAGATCCCCGAACTAGGCTTCTCTGACGAGGAATTCCGCACGTTCTTCCTCAACCTGATCCGCATTTACTTTCAGGGGTCAATACCGGAGTCGATGTCTGACGTAGTGGCGTTGTTCATCTCGGGGGATGTGCAGGTCACCGAGCAGTTCTTGCTTTTCCGGAAGGGTGCAAGTGGCCTAGATATCTCAGATGAATTTGGGTTCACCGTCGATTATCTGGTACCGCCCGGCGGGGGCTTCCCACCCAACGTCTTCGAGGCGGATTCTGCGATCCGGCAACTCTTGGATCTCGTGCGTCCAGCCCATACGCTCTACCGCATCAGGTATATCTTTAACGATCGATACATACCTAATGACACAATCGGGAAAATTCTAGACGCCATGCGCTGGAGAATGGGGATCTATCATTACGACGATTTCAGGTCCTACTGGACAGGCATCCGGGATCGAGATCGTCTGGGTAAGAAGATCAATCAACAAGTGGTTGGCGAAGTCCACAGCGACGATTTCTGACTGTGTGGGCATGCCCCATAGAAGCCTTTAGCCAAGTTGCAGTTGTGGCACAGCACTTGGAAGCCAGGGGGGTACTTATTGACCTTGGCCCAATAGTAAACATTTGAGGCTCTGATTTCTTTGAGGTGCTGCTTCCCGCCCCCATTCATGTGATCGATGGCTAAGAACTTGAGTTCTCGTTCTCCGCAACATCGGCATTGTGGGTCGCCGTCGCTGTACGCTTCCAACGCTTGTTGTCTCAGGACTCTGTGTCGTTCTATGGAGCGTTGTTTGGCCTTTTCGGAATTCTTAGCGTACCACTCTTTAGATTTTTGGCTTTGGTACTCCTTTGTCCCTGTGTAGTGACCTTTCTTGTATTCGGTCACACAGTGCTTGCACCAGGCACATAGCCCATCTGGAGTGCTCCTATCTTTGCTGAATGCTGCGGCTTGCTTTTGCTCGCTGCACTTTGTGCAAGTTTTTACGAAGCCGTCTGGAGGTGGCGTGTACGCCTGAATTCTCTCGTCCCGTAGTTTGGCCGCTACTTTGGAGTGGCAGTCTTTGCAACGGCCAAGGTACCCGTCCTTGGAATGTGCGTTACGGTAGAACTGCGAAATGTCTTTGCACTCGGCGCAAACGCTGCACACTTTGTTCTGGATAGCCATATATCCAGAACAAAGTACAAGTAGAAAATGAGAATGTTCCTCTAGTTCGGCAAGGTGATGCCAGCCACATCTGAGTTAGCCAGGCGTGTAGCTCAACGTACACTGCTGACCAGCAGTGGCTCATGGATATCTCACGGACAAGTATATCCCGAACGACACGATCGGAACGTTGTGAGTGAGGACCACAGTGCAGATTTCTGATCGGTCTTACCGCATGGCGGACAGCGACAGCCTGTGGCCCAACGCCAAGAAGGCTCTGGAGGAGTTTAACGCGAGGTACCTAGAGGCACAGAAGCTATTTCGTGGGTCCGGCCCTGAGGATATAGATGCGTCTGACAAGCTACTAACTCAGTTCGCTTTTCGTCATGTCGGAACGGCTCCGACGTTCGACGGCCCTTTCATGGCATGGATGAACTACGCCTTTACTACGGAAGAGAAATTTGCGGCGGATAAGTCTAGACCCAGGGGTGACACTATCCTTGCCGTAGTGGATGGTAAACGGGACGTAGAAGAATTCTTGCGGGATCTCGACGCCTATCGGGATGCCATCGAGAAGGTCATCCAGAGCATTGCCCCGGAGCGGTTCACCTACCAAGGGTTCAAGATCCTGAACCCTGAACGGCTTGGGGACACGGTGTGCCGTCAGATGTTGGAGGGGGCCGACTACGTAACGGCCCTTTTCAAGAAACGTGGGGTGGGGCCCCTCTTGCATACCGGGGTGGCAGAGGTGGGTCTGGTAACAGCGAATCGAATGCTACAGTTGGAGGGCAAAAACACCCTTGGCCTGTACTTTCAGGCGTCTAGGCGAATCGCACTGTCTACGGCTATCGTTGCAGGGAAGGGGCGGTTCATAGATTGGGTCAACGAGGTATTCCTTCACGAGTTCGGGCACTTTGTCCATCTGAACTACCTACCCCCTGCGGCCCGTGCGGCTTGGGATGAGGGTTGGCAAGAAGTGAAGGATCACCAGACTGCGTTTACCTCAGCTTTTAAGACCATCTCATCTGCCGACAGGGCCAAGTATTTCGATGCTCTGACGTTCACAGGGTTCGACGCAGGTCAGGCCGCTCGTCGGCTGTCTGCTGTGGACAAGGTGAAGTTTGGGGTTTGGTTACGTTCTCCGATGATTGGGGACCCTCTCATTACGGCCAAGCAGCTTCGGTGGACCCGTGCGGGGGGTAACATGGCCTCGTTCTTCGTGGACCGCCTCGGGTACATGAAGAAACACTACGATTGGGTGGCAGATGGCACCCCGGAGTATGCCAAGCAAGTCGATATGGTGACTCGCCGTTACCACGACAAGCTTGGTTTGTTGTGGGGTGGGAACTTCACCATCCCTGAGACCACAGTGGCCGAACTCTCGAAATCGGATCCGACCATCAACAAGGCCGTGAAGGACGCTTTGGCCAAGCTCGAAATCGTGTCCGATTACGGGCAGACAAACGAGAAGGAAGACTTCGCTGAAACCTTCGTGGCCTTCTTGGGTGCTCCGGAGAAACTGACTCCTACATCCAAGTTTAGGATGCAGCGAACCTTGTCGTTAGCGAATTTCTACAACAAGCCGGTGATGCGGCTAGCCGCAAAGCCCCACTCGAAAGTCGCCGCGATGTTGCCTACAAAGTCTCAACTTGACTACGCTGCCCATTTGCTCAAGCAGCTAGGGGTGGAGGCGGACCTGTCCAAGCTGTCTGGGGTGGAGATATCGGACCTCATTTCTAACCTCAAGGCGAAACGAGGCAGGCCCGTGCTCTATGGGAATGGTCAGTTCTCGCACTGGGACAAGCGATCTGCTGAGAATGATTCACTAGCCCAGCTTGTGGTGAGCCGATTCCTCCATGCTCGTCAACAGTAACGGAACCACGCTTGAAGTCCTGTTCGGGAGCCCGCTCGGCTTCCAGGGCTGCACCATTCCGTCCAACTACCAGGTGCTCGCTGGTCCGGGGGCTGTCCCGGTGGGGGTCCAATCGGTCACCCCGCTCTACACGGTGTACCAGTCAGGGGTCGGCTTTGTCGTCTCCGAGCCCGCCCAACCTGTTGTCAGCATGGGTGGCTCGGCAGGGTTCTCGGCGGAATTGTCCTACGTCCAGAGTGCGGTCCCACGGGCTGCCTTGGCGGCTAGCTCCACGCTTCTTGCAGTCCCCACGGTTCGTCGGGAGATCCAAACAGCCATCGCGGGCACCTCCGGCTTGGCTGCTTACCACGCCCCAGTGGGACGCTTGGAGGCAAGTTCCGGATTCTCTGCGGACTTGACCCATGTTCAGAGCCCATACTCGAAGCGCTTCTTCCCCTACGGGGCGACAACCCCTATCTTGGTTGGGGACTTCATTTCCCTACAGAGCGCTGCCAACTCTATCCAGTTCGCCAGGGTTTTGGCCGTCTCGCCAGATGGTACCCTGAGTCTTGATCGTTCCCTGTTTGTGCTGGACCCACAGTCCATCGTTTGGACCCACACCTCAGCGCTCTTGGGGGTCGAACTAGAGATCAACAAGCCCACCAACGCCGGGGATTACACCCTCGAAGTTCATGGGCTTCAGGACACCTCGGGCAGCCCCTACGCGGACTCCCAGGACTTCACGGCGGTGTCGGCCAAGCCCCAAGTGGTAGAGGCAGTGCAGCTTACGGAG
>Ga0307377_10004875_pt1 | contig 14555 bp, 15 predicted proteins | sample TR3MG_FD_202535 | JGI IMG/M metagenome (GOLD analysis project Ga0307377, IMG submission 202535) | Soil microbial communities from Risofladan, Vaasa, Finland - TR-3 | ecosystem: Environmental > Terrestrial > Soil > Coastal area > Acid sulfate soil | place: Finland: Risofladan, Vaasa | collected... | reverse complement strand
ATCTCCCTCCTATCAACTTATCTATTTCTTTTATAATCTCTAATTTGCATCTCATCGTAGCCTCTGGATGTTCTCTATCGATGTAATATGCTTGAAGAGCAGATTCCAAGATGTATCTGAGTTCTCGAATGGATTGGTGATAATTGCCTGATAAAACGCTGAAATGTAGCCCAAAAAGGTGTTTCATAAGTTCAACGAATCGGAAGAATAATAGACCGTTAAATTTATCAAATTCAGATATTGAACTCATGAAAGGCCCGGATAATTCTATCCAAATATTATAGTGCTCGACCCATGTGGAATAGTCTTCTTCTGGAATCTCTTCTTCAGTCTCTTTGCGTATCTTTCGAGCCCTCTCTATTAATCCATCAAAGAAACTGTCCCGGTGTTCTTCATCTGTGTTGTTATTGTTCACTTTCATCATTCCCTCAATATCATCTTTTCACTTTCTTCTTGGCTAACTCACAATTTCAAAGGCCTCCTTTCTCAATTTCTTCGCTCTTTCTTCTTCTTTATGGATATATTAACGTTCCTCAGTATCCTCTAAATGTATCTTTCGTTTCAATTCGTAATTTTTCTTTCCAAAAACATCTTCACAAGATGCCTCAAGATGAACAGCATATGCGTCTTCTTTTATAATGTTTAATCTCCATTCCCACTCTCTACTAGGTGCTATGTTGCCAATGTCAAAAAGTGGACCACCTGGCTCAAGATCGTTTTCTGACTCCATCCACGACGTTTCTCCAGGTTCTCTTCTCTCAACATAAAAACGATAATGAAATTTTACATTCTTTGCTGGACCCGTACCATCGTTTCTAACAGTTATCCCATAATTAGGGTGGGTCTCCTTCCCATTTGCAGATAGAACTTTCTTCTCTTTTCTCCATAACTCCAAAGATAACGCAGGTTCATAAGCCTTTCGCATCACTTCTAGTGTTTGCTCGCTATGCTCGTCAACCTTTTTATTATGACGATGTGTCACTATAGTTGATATTACGGTCACTATTACCAAAAAAAACGTCACAATAGCCATTGCAAATGTTCCCCATCCAGTTAAGATAATAGGATCTACAGTCAAATTCATAATTTCACCTACCTAATTTTTTTGACAATTCACCAGTGGATCTCAAAGATTTCCATACCTCCTTTTAATTAATAAATACGTTACACCTCATTTTTATATATAATCAACTCAATAAAAAGCAGGCATAAATGATTAACTCTTACGACTTCGGCAGGATCGTTATAGATGGAACAGCATTCACGACCGACGTAATCATCTTCCCTGACCGGGTTATGGATGAATGGTGGCGGAAAGACGGACATGTTCTCCACGTAGCGGATATTGAATCAGTCGTTGCAGAGAAGCCCGAGGTGCTCATTGTAGGCACGGGTAAATATGGGATACTGAAAGTATTGCCCCAAACGCGAGAATACATCGGATCAAAAGGAGTAGAGTTAATCGTTGAGCCGACTGATAAGGCGTGCGAAGTATATAACAGAATTTCACAAGATAAAAAAGTCGTAGCTGCTTTACACTTGACTTGTTGATACACATTCTTTCTGAAGAAAGAACCTGTGCTAAGAAAGAGGCAACAGAATATACTACTTTAACGATTGTTGAGTTATCTCAGCGATAGCGAATGAAAAAATCTTTAAAATCGCCTGTATAGTCCTCCCAGGTAACCTCAACTGATGAAATCTTCGCTGGGGGTGGTCCATAATGACAAAAATCTATTAGCTCCTCCACTTTTGCCTTCTCGCCTTCAAATACCGCTTCTACTCTTCCATCTCTCAGGTTTCGCACCCAGCCCTTCACGCCTCGCATATTCGCCTCTTCTCTTGTTGCATAGCGAAAGTAAACACCTTGCACGCGCCCCGTGACAACCACATGTGCTCTTACTTTTGATTCCATTTTTCGCTTAGTCGCTTGCTTGTATTACTTACTTAATGCGCTCAAAAATATAGTATTATAACTTAAATATTTATATAAGCTAAATAAGAGCCGGTTTAGAGAATAGAATGAAAACAATTGAGATAAAAGTCATTCCCAACTCAAATGTGGATGCGGTAGTTGAAGCTGAACCATTAATAGTGCGAGTAAAAGAACCACCGACAAAAGGTAAGGCTAATAAAGCGGTGGTCAAGTTATTGTCAGAATACTTCAATGCCAGGGTAAGAATCGTTTCGGGCACGAAAAGCAGGCGGAAAATTGTGGAGATAGAAGAACCGGAATAATACTAAATCACTCGTTACCGCGTTTAAACAGAACGTTTTTATGCTGAGACATTTGTTAATAGTAAAATCAAGATGCACCTATATGCTTACGATGCAGGGCAGTGTGACCCGAAGAAGTGTACAGCAAGGAAATTAGCACGATTCGGCTTGATAACTTCGGTCAACGCGATGCGAAAGATACCGTACAAAACGATCGTGTTGGTTCCAATTGCGGATAAAGCGCTCTCGCCAGCAGACAGAGAATTCACGAATACTGTAACCGTTTTTGATTGCTCCTGGAAGAAAATAGCCCCCTTTGAGGATGCATTGATACGCATGAAGAGGAAAAAGCGAGCTTTACCCTATCTGATAGCGGCTAATCCAGTAAACTATGGTAAACCTTTTATTCTGAGTTCTGCAGAAGCTTTTGCCGCTGCGTTGTTCATCCTCGGTGAGAAGGAGCAAGCACAATCGCTATTGGAGAAGTTCAACTGGGGAGACGAATTTATGAGATTAAATGAGGCTATGCTGCTTGCGTATTCTACGGCAAAGGATAGTACTGAAGTAGTAGAAATGCAGAAAAGATTCATGGATAGAAAAAAAAGCGAAAAAACAAAGGTTAGAGTATTCTGAAATATAGATATATCTTATATCAATCCAAAAAATGGCCACATGTGATATAGACGGAGCGAGTAGAGGCAGGAAACATCGTGTTGTACAATTGAGCAAAGAGAATGCGAAGGATATCGCAGCTCTTTACAAGGCGGTATGGCTGAAAGCATACGATTATCCGAAGGAATGGCGAGAAAAACGTGCGATAAGTGAGGCTGAGGTAAAGAAAGAGATGGACGCCGGTTATTTCTTCTTCGGTGTTCATGTAAAGAATGAATTGGTAGGCGTTTATAAAGTGACCCTAACCGAACGGGGGTGCTACGGCGAACAGCAGGCAGTTCTACCAGAATATCAAAACCAGGGAGTGGCGTACGCAATGTACGAGCAGTTCTTGGAGTTCGCAAAAGTGAATAAATGCAGGGTGAATTACGTGAATATATTAGTGGGTAACGAACCCTGTGAGCGAGCAATGAAGCGGTATAACTTTTACAAAACGGGTGAGCCCTGGGAGCAAAGTAAGGGAATGCTCGTTCAGACCTACGAGCGAAAGGTGGAGGAAGGAGTATAGCAATCCAATATTAAAATGAGTGGAGGCCGCCCCAGAGAACAATAACAAAAAGATAGCTGATGTAAACAGCAGCCAGCACACACGCCTCTTTTTTTCCTAAACTTTTCCTGAACAGAATTAGAATCAGGAAAACGAAGACCGATAACAAAAGATAGAAAGCGGATAGCCATATGTTGCCATGAATTGGCGTCACCGCTACGAAACTGAAAGGCAAACCTATCCCAGCCAGAATATCGAAGATATTGCTCCCCACGGCGTTAGAAACCGCTAAGCTCCCCATACCCTTCCTTGCCGCCTCCACGGACACAAAAAGGTCTGGAACAGAGGTCGCGATCGCTATAATAATCAAGCTGAAAAGCGATTCCGATAAACCTAAAACGCCCGTAACATAAACGGTTGATCTCACCATTATATCAGCACTCAAAGCTATACCCGCAATCCCTATACCGGTATAAAAAACCGCTTTCTTCGTTGACACGTACTTGAACTCCTCTTTGGGCACGAACTTTCCGGCAATCGCATCTCTGAAAAGCCAGATGAAATAGACAATGTAAAGTAAGAACCAGGTTAGTGCCTCCCAACGTGTCAAAACCCCGTCCATAATCGTTAGTATCGTGACTATCACCACGAAAAGGTAATATGCACCATCCCTTTTGAGCACTTCCTCATCGAGAACGCATTTTCTCACCCAGAGCGAGAAGGCGAGTAATAAAGAGATATTAAAGATTGCTGAGCCTACGATTGTCCCCATACCAATGTCTGGATGCCCTTCCACAACCGAGAAAACCGAAGCACCCATTTCCGGTGCACTGCTTACTATTGCCGCCACAGAAGCACCTGCAACTGATTCAGGCACGTTGAAACGTTTGGCAAGAGAGCCTAAACCGCTCACAAAAAGACCAGTTAGATAGAAAAACGCTATAAAACAGCCAACCAGAGCAAGAAAAGCAACTCCTAACTCGTAGCTCAATCTCTTCACCCACCCCTCTATTTGCTATATAGTTTAGTTATATCTGCAGAAAGTGAAACTTAACCAAAGATAAAACACCACAGAATTTTTGATACTAACTAAATATTATTTGGAACTTTGTGCTCTTGCAGGAGCTTCTGACTCATATGACTTGCGGGCTCAAATGCTCGGCGCGTACGAATAACTCCTTTTTTCGCTGCTTCTTACCGTCTGATACCTCCACGATGAACGCTCTTCCTCGCTCTCCTTTCACCGTACCAGTCATGCCGTGAAATCTATGATGTGGCATACCTTTATGAACACTTGGGTCTATACGGATATGCACCCGTTCCCCAGATGCAAAGCTTTGAATAGCTCTGCTTATTGGAGACAGCCCTCGCTCCCGCTTTCTCTTACTCAACTTCTTCCTTGTGTTCTTCCTCTCGCCATGTGAACGTGCCATTTCTTCTGCCCCTACTTACATTAGCAATATACATATATAAAATAAAAATAAACATAGTTGTAGGTGTTGGAAATGCTCGTCGAGATGCCAAGGCATACTGAGATATTTGGCTCCGTGAAAATTCATGAGATGCAGCGTATTTTAAAGATTGATTCCGGTGGCTTTGCAAATCCACGGGCAAAAGACATCCCTTTTGATGAAATAAAAGATGTTTTTAGGCGTTTTGCTATCATCGTACCCGTAAAGGATGAAAAGACACATCTACTGGAGGGTGTTTTGAGAGCTATTCCCTTTGATTGCTCGGTTATTGTGGTCTCAAATAGCAGAAGGGACGCACCAGATACGTACAAAATGGAGAAAGATATGATAACAAATCTCCACGATTTGACACAGCAAGAGATACTTCTTGTACACCAAAAGGACCCGGATTTGGGCTTTGCGTTTTATGAAGCGGGATATGACAATCTTCTTGATAAGGCTGCAGTTGTCAGGGATGGTAAGGCGGAGGGTATGATTATCGGTATGCTGCTTGCGAAATCACTGGGGAAGGATTTCATTGGATTTGCTGACGCTGACAATTACCTCCCTGGTTCTGTGCGTGAATATGTACTGGATTATGCAGCGGGATTCTGCATGGCTGAATCGCCATACAGCATGGTGAGACTTCACTGGAGATATAAGCCAAAGGTGGTGGAGGATAAACTTTATTTCAAAAAATGGGGCCGGGTGAGCGAGACCACAAATAAGTATCTCAATCTCTTAATCTCAACATGCGCCGGATTTGAAACCAGAGTTGTGATAACAGGAAATGCAGGCGAGCATGCGATGACAACAAAGCTCGCGGACATATTGAGCTACTCGACCGGCTACTCAATTGAACCCTATCACTTCGTTTATTTATTTGATCAGTTTGGGTTGGGCGCTGAAATTATTACAGATGCAGATGCTGCAAATGCCGGAATTGAGATCTTTCAGATCGAAACATTAAATCCACACATACACGAAGAAAAAGGAGAGGAGCATGTTAATAACATGCTGCTTGGCTCACTCCAAACGATTTACCACTGTAAGCTCTGCAATGATTATGTACGGTCAAAAGTGCTTGAGGAGCTGGGCGATCTTCTGGAGTTTGATAAACCGAAGGAGAACGTTATAATGCCCCCTATTGGTGAAATTGATACACAAAAATTCGTGAAATTACTTGAAAGCACCGCAGAAACATTTGCAAGATTTGAACAAGGAGCTATCAGGAGCAAAGTAGAAAAGAAGACTCAATTAAAAGAAGAAAGTGTTCAAACGTTATAGGGCAATGAAAAAAGTTCTTTTTACAGACCTCGACGGTACTCTGCTGGATCTCTACGACTACTCTTACGATACAGCTCTTCCGGCTCTGGACGCCTTGAAGAAGAAAAAGGTCCCGATTATATTCTGCACGGCGAAGACATTAGCAGAGAACGAATATTACCGTAAAAAATTTGGGATAGACGATCCCTTTATTGTGGATAATGGTGGTGCAATCTTCATTCCCAAGAATTACTTCTCGTTCAGGTTTGAATGTAAGGAGAAGAACAATTACTGTGTTATCGAGCTCGGCGCTTCGTATAGCGAGCTAAGAGCAGCCTTAAAAGCGATCCGTGCGGAGACTGGGTTCAAAATAACTGGTTTTGGTGATATGACCGCAGGAAAAGTTGCAAAAGATGCTAATTTGAGTGTAGTGGAGGCGAAACGTGCAAAGAAGAAGGAATACAACGAGAGTTTCATTTTTGATGAACCGGAAGAGAAAGAGGCAGTGTTGTTCGAGAAAAGCAGAGAGAAAGGTTTTACTGTCACTCACGGGGGACGATACTACAACATTCATGGGAAGGACGCGGACAAAGGTAAAGCAGTGAAGATTCTCACAGGGCTCTTCGAGAAGGAATATGGGGTGGTGGAGACTATAGGTGTTGGAGATAGCAGGAATGATATTCCAATGTTGAACGCGGTGGAGCAGCCAGCGGTGGTAAAGAACAAGAAGGGCACGTGGCTCGATATTTCTCTGCCAAACCTTTATAAAGCGCAGGGTGAGGGACCTGAAGGCTGGGTTGAAGTCGTGGAAAAGTTTATAAATAATGAGTGAGTTTGTAGTGGAATGATGGCTATGGCCAAGAAGAAGGCGGGAGATAAGGATACGATTTACCTTGTTCCACACACGCATTATGATGCCATCTGGGCCTTCACAAAGGAGGACTATTTCTACATCAATATGCTGCTCATTTTGAAAGAGGTGGCTGAGCTTGTTGAAAAGACCGATTTCAAGTTCCTCATAGAACAAACCTTTCTGCTGGAAGAGTTGGAAAGGCGGTACCCGGAACTATTCACAAAGATTACGAAGCAGATCAAGGAAGGCAAGATAGAGATTGCTGACGGTGAATACCTGATGGCAGACACAATGCTTCCAGATGGAGAAACATTAATAAGAGAAATCCTGGTTGGTAAGAGATATGTAAAGGAGAAGTTCGGGGTTGATGTTCCGGTAATGTGGCAAGCAGACAGTTTTGGATTGAATGCTCAGCTCCCGCAAATCTACAAAAAATCGGGATACAAATATCTTGCATTCCGAAGGGGAATATCGGAGAACAAACCTACGGAATTCCTGTGGGAGGGATTGGATGGAACAAAGATTTTAACACACTGGATGCCCTTAGGATACAGAGCAGGATTGGACCTGGCAAAGCTGGAGGAAAGCTATGAGAAACTCAAGGATGGAGCAGCGACCTCTCAGATCTTGATGCCTTCCGGTAGTGGCGTTACAATGCCGCAGCCTGAAACACCTGATGTCGTGAAGGCGTGGAATGAGAATAGTGGGGAAAAAGCGCTGATGAAGGTTGCAACGCCACGGGAATTCTTTGAAGCTCTGGAAAAAGAGATAAAAGACCTGAACCTTAAGATGGAAGTCCGGAAGGGCGAGATGTATTCAGGAAAGTATTCCGAGATTTTTCCTGATTGCTGCTCAAGCAGGATGTGGATAAAGCAGGGGCTTTGCCACTACGAAAATTGGTTGGGATGTGTCGAGCGATGGGGCACTCTATCCTCACTACTGAATAGCTACTATCCTTCTGATGAGCTTAGAGAGAGTTGGCGAAAAATCTTGTTCATCGCTTTTCATGATGTAATTCCCGGAACGGGGATGGATCGTGGTTACGATGAAGTGAAACAATATCTGGGCTTCCTCAGGACCTATATGCTCACCCTCTGCCCTCGCATACTCTCTCTATTAATAGAGGAGGAATCTAAGGATGGAGAAGGGATAGTTGAAAGCGGAGATATAATTGTATTCAATTCACTCTCGTGGGAAGTTAAGAACTGGTTAGAGATGGATTTGAATTTTGAGAAGGGAGAACTGGTAGCGATTGGAGGGTTGAAAAGTGATAAAGAGGAAATTGGTGTTGAGGTCATACGTTTTACGAGGTATGATGATGATTCACTGAAATACGTGCGAATAGGATTTGTCGCTACGGTTCCTGCAATGGGATATAAGGTGTATAAAATCCTTGAACGGGAACCTAGACATATTCCTTTTGATCCCGAATTTATCAGGATACATGGAAATACTATAGAAAACAGATTCTTTGGGGTTGAAGTTGACCCTACCACGGGCTTGATTGACGTGCTTCACAAGGGTGAGGCTGCATGCAGTACAGCTTGTAAAGCGAATGAGCTCGTGCTCGAGGAAGAAACAGGGGATCTTTACTACCATAGGCAGACGTTATGTATCCCCTGGAGAACAGAAACAGGAGAAGGTGTGAAGTATGGTGCATTCAGGCTGAAGAATTTTTACATAGATAAAAGCCCTTTGAGACGAGTTATCAACGTCGAGAGTGATTATTTCTCCTTGCGATGGCCGTACCGATTGACGGAGAAAAAGGAGCCGCTTATATGGCGACATAAATTCCTGGAGTGCACAAAGAAAATAATTGTGTACAGGGACATTCCAAGAATAGATTTCGTCACGACTGTAGTGGACAAGCATCCTAGAGCACGGCTCAGGGTCCGGTTCTCCACAAACATAGAAGCTGATGATTATGTCTGTGGTACTCAATTTGGTGCTGTTTCCCGTCCGAAAAGCGAAATTAGATGTGACCAGCAAGAAGAAGAGGGAGAAAAATGGGTTGAAGAGCCCCGAGGGGTATTTCCCTCGCTAAGGTGGCTTGATTATTCTGACGGAAAGAAGGGGTTAACCGTAATCCACAAGGGGATACCGGAGAGTGAGGCAAAAGATGGGGGCGTTTATTTGACACTGCTCAGAAGCGTTTCAATGCTCTCCTCTGATGGTAAGACTGGTCCTGCAATACCGGTTCCCGAAGCACAGGAGTTGAGAAAATACGTATTCCACTATTCTATTCATCCACACGAAGGAGATTGGCGGAAAGCTGCATCCTACAAGCATGCTCTTGAGTTCAACACCGATTTGGATGCAATGCCGATACCGAAAGGTGTAAAACTTCCTTTAAAACGGTCTTTCTTGAAAATAGACCCGGAAAGTGTGATTCTATCCGCACTGAAAAGGGCAGAGGATGAAGATGGCGTTATTCTGAGATTCTACGAGACGAGGGGAAAAGAAACGGATGCTGAAATAGCGCTGTTCAAGGAGCCAAAAGAAGTTAGGGTGGTGAATATGCTGGAGGAAGAGGACGAAAGTGTGGTGAAGGAATTGGAACAGGAGGGTAAAAGGATAACGTTGACGGTAAACCCCTTTGAGATAGTTACGTTGAAGCTGAAGTTCTGATAATTGCATGAAGGAGCTTTAATTCATGAAGGCTGCTGTCGCATAGGTCGCGCTTTATAATAGAGTTGTTGCGATATAAAATCATATAAGTTGCGACCATCTAAAGCGTCTATTCATCCTCGTATATCGCTCCTTTTTACGGATATCCGTTCTTAAGGCTTTGCCAAGTTATTCCGCAACAAGTCTAATGACATAGGTGCCAATGGAACGACAATTTCTAAAGGGAGAAAATGTTTCAAAGAGAAATTGGCACATCAACAGGTATACGTACCTGTAGATGAGAATGGAGAGCGCGATGAAGAGGCTATAGAAAAAATTGTGGAGAATATAGGCTACTTGACACAAAAGATACACTAATCATCTAAATTTATAGCGTAATTAGCTTATCGAGTGGTTTTTGTATAATCTATCACCAGCATTCACCACCCGCTACCCGAAGTTTCACCAACACCAAAAATCGAAAAGTTTAAGTATTATAGATTTATGTATTACATTACGTTAGTGGTCGATAATTCATTTATATATGAACATACACAATGTGTAATTATGGTCTCGATGGAAAAAGCGATCCTATGCCTTTTGTTAAGAGAGGGGGAAGTACCAGTTGAAAGGCTGATAAAAATACTCAGAAGCTTTAACGAGTCAGAGGCGTCAGTAAGAACCTCCTTATCGAGATTAAAGAAAGAAGGATTTGTAGAAAGTAAAAAGATCGGTAAAAAAGCGTCCTATTCCCTTACTGACCTCGGAAAAGATACAATAACATTAAAAGAATACAAGCTGCTCATGAGGGAGCGGTACTGGGATGGCCGGTGGCATATCGTAACCTTTGATATACCTGAGCGATTACGATACAGCCGAGACGCGTTAAGAAAGAAGCTTCTTTTTCTTGGCTATGGAACGCTTCATACTTCTGTTATGATCTCCCCATACGATAAGGGAGAAGAGATAAAGGAGACCGTAAAGGAATACGGAATTGAAGAGTATGTCGAATTTTTTTCTGCACAATATGAAAGCGATAAGAACATAAAGGAGTTGGTTCCCAAAATTTGGGATCTTAAGTGGTTTGAGAGGGAATACAAGAAATTTATCTCGATTTATGGTGAAGAATTGGAAGCATTAAAAACGAGTGTGGGGAAAGGAGAGAGCGTAGACCCAAGTTATGCATTCTTGAAAGGTGTCGAATTGAATGAGTCCTTTTCCCGTATCATCTCTGTTGATCCTCATCTCCCACAAGAGCTTCTACCCGAGGATTGGATTGGCTTTAGGGCAGAGCGGGTATGTGATGAATATCTACAATTTTTGGATGATTTGGAGCGGGAAAAATGAGAGAAGGAGTTCTGGTAAAGCCGTATGAGAGATTGGAGCGAGAGCAGCTCGAAAGGATACATAACGCTTCCCTTTCCATTTTACGAGATCCCGGAATAGTATCTTACAATAGGGAGGCGACAGACATATTCAAGGAAAACGGAGCGGAAGTTTATTCTCACGGTTCCTATTGGCAAATAAGCATTCCAGAGTGGCTTGTTGAGGGAAGTGTAAAGCTTGCGCCCTCGGTAATAAAATTAGGTGCACGCGATAAAGAGAATACTTTAATTCTGGACGGTAATGAACCAAGGGTGAGATTTGGTACCGGTTCGGAGTCAAACGTAATTCTGGATATTGAGGTAGAAGAGTTTGTTAGCGAGAGAACTGGAGGTAAAAGGCGCTTCCCTGTTTTTCATCGCAGAAGAGGAACTGTTCGCGACCTTTGTGAGGCAGCGCACCTCTGTGAGCACCTACAGAATGTTGACTTCTTTATTCGCACGGTAAATATCCAGGATGAAGACATTACCAATGACAATAAGGACGTTAACAAGTTTTACGCCTCGTTGAACAACCTGCAAAAGCACGTCATGGCTGGTTTGACAAATGTGAAAAAATTAGACGAGGTAATACGGATGGCTGAGATTATTTCCGGTGGCCGTGGACGTGAGGAACCAATAGTCTCGTTTATCACGTGTGCGACGAAAAGTCCTTTACAGCTCGTTGACGATACTACGCAGAACTTAATAGAGATAGCAAAATCAGGTTATCCAGTGTCTATATCAACGTCACCGCAAGGCGGTTCCACCGCACCACTTCAAGAGGCGGGATTGCTCGCACAGCTCAACGCAGAGATTCTAGCAGGAATAGTACTTGCCCAGTTGGTGCGTAAGAAAACGCCGGTACTATACGGGAGCGTTCCATTGCGTGTGAGGATGGATACTCTTGATAATATGTATGGTGCACCAGAGACAAATCTGTATAATATAGGCGCCGTGCAAATGGCTCGGTTCTATGGTATTCCCTGCTATTCAACAGCAGGCATAGGTGATTCCAAATTCCCGGGGATCGAGGCATCGGTGAATAAGCAATTGTCGCATCTATATATCGCACTCAGTGGCGCACAATACATTCATTATGCATTTGGACTTCTTGAAGGCACAAATACGTTCTCTCCAGAGCAAGCGATATTGGATGATGTGCATGTGGGGATAATTAAATCCCTTCTCAAGGAGCAAAGGATAGAAAAAGAGATTGGTGAGGGTTTGAAAGAGATACGAGAAGTGATGGGCACATCTCATAAGATGTTTACGAGATATACGCGTAAATATTTGCGTAAAGGAGGCTTTGTGCCATTCTATCCCTATGAGGGTGACGCAAATGAGACGCTAATACAGGTGAAGGAACGCAAGGAGGCATTGGTCTCTGCTCCGGTGGAGGAGATCCCAGTGGATGTAAAGAAGGAGCTCTTTCAAGAGTTTGATATTTTGGATAGAATAAAATAAGAGGTGGTAAAAATTTCACACAAAATACTCGCGAGCCTAAAAGAGAATATAATTAAGGGAAGACGGAATAAGGAAGACGAGGACTTTGAAGGTGGAGGTGTCGGCGAGCCAGGCGTAGTAGAGCTTGTAGAAGATGCTTTGAACCAAGGAGTAAAGCCGAAAGAAATAATAGATTGTATCAACGGAGCAATGGTGGAGGTGGGTAAGCGATATGAGACCGGTGAGTTTTTTATTCCGGATATGATGGCCGCTGCGGAGGCCGTTTCGGTAGGAATGAAAGTTCTTGAGCCGCATCTTACATCAGCGGGCGAGAGAATGGAGAAATTTGTCATAGCGACTGTTGAAGGGGATTTACATGATATAGGCAAAAATATAGTGGCTCTTTTTCTCAAAGGAGGGGGGTTCGATGTTATAGACTTAGGCGTTAACGTTCCTGCGGAAACAATTGTGAAAACGGTGAAAGAAGAGGATGCAAAGCTTGTTGGGCTCTCTGCTTTGCTCACCACCACTATGCAGAGAATGGGCGAGGTAGTTGAGAAAATGAGAATACACGGCGTGGATGCAAAAGTTTTAGTAGGCGGTGCCGCGGTATCTGCGGAATACGCAGAGCAAATAGGTGCAATTTATTGTAAGGATGCATTTGAAGCTGTAAAAGTTGCAAAAGGTGGTTGAAATAGCCATTAAAAGAGCTTATAACGAAGCTTTAAACAGCGGATACTACACGGGAAGAGACGGCCTTACAGGAAAATACGATAATGTTCGTATGTTCTGGGAGGATGAGATAATACGCATCTTTGTACGGCCTTACATTGAGGCGATAGAGCAGAAAAAGGGGAGGATAAAAGTTCTTGACATGGGCTGCGGATTTGGAGATGGTTATGGATTGCTGGCAGCGCTCTCTGATAAAATTGAATACAAGGGATTTGATATAAACGAGAACTTCATCAAAGAAGCAGGAAGGATTTACAAGGATAAGGGAAAAGCCTCTTTTGAAGTGGCAGATTTCAGTAGCGGACTTCCTTTCGAGGAAGAATATGACTTCTATTTCACCTCATACGGATCGCTCTCGCATAATAACGATGAACAAACTATTCGGCTTTTAGGAGATATAGCGGATTGCAGCGATGATTGCTTTGTACTTTGTGATTGGTTGGGTGCATACTCGTACGAATGGCCGCGTTTATGGGGCGAGGAATGGATGGATTATAGGATTTCTTATTTACCCGAGAGTGGTGAAGAGAGTTTTCCGCTTAGATTAATGCCCCCTGAGAATGTTTTTAAGATGATAAGAGCGGCAAGTAATAGGATTAAAGTAGAAGAAATATTTGATCGGTCTATTTTCGTTGGACGACACATGGATACTTCCGAATATAATGACTATTGTAAACCCCTTCGTTTGGCGATAAATTCTCTTTTTGAACACAATGTTTACACCGATTTCGAGAGCCTTCTCATAACGTACCATTCGCAAGAAGATTTTCCCGCCTTAAACAGTTTTTTTGAGGATTTCTCGAGACATTGGAATGCTTTTGTAGGGGGCATGATGGGCGGAGATTGTGAGACCAAAATTAAAATTCCTGAGATGGAGGAGCTCGAGCAAATGGTCAAGAACGCTCCTCGGGTGAAGATTAGCAATTACCGCGAGAATGTGATAGAACCACAATTAGGATACGCGCTTCGAAACCTGGAAATGAGACTGCAGAGGGGTATGGGCACGGCTCATGGGCTTCTCGCAATTCTCCGTATAGCATAATGACAAATGTAACGTTTCTTCCGGATGGAGAACGAGTCTGTGTAGATGAGGGGAGTACGCTTAGAGAAGCGGCGATCAAAGTAGGGTTCTTGAATTGTACGGGAGATAGATGTAACGGTTGCTGGAGTTTATTTGAGATAGAAGGGGAATACAAGCGCTGCTGCGAATTCGAATTACACGGGGATGTAATTGTTAATATAAGGGAAGAGGGAGGAGAGGGGCGAAGCCTTTCGGGAGCTACCAAAATAGCGTTTGATATCGGGACAACCATAATAAAGGCGGCTTTTTTCGATGCCACCGGAAAAAACATAGGCTCTCAGGTTGCAATAAATCCACAGGTAGTATACGGGAGAGATGTAGTATCACGCATAGCAGCAATAAATAGGGATGCAAATTTGCTTGAGAAGATGCGTGATACTAC
>Ga0307377_10004873_pt1 | contig 14559 bp, 16 predicted proteins | sample TR3MG_FD_202535 | JGI IMG/M metagenome (GOLD analysis project Ga0307377, IMG submission 202535) | Soil microbial communities from Risofladan, Vaasa, Finland - TR-3 | ecosystem: Environmental > Terrestrial > Soil > Coastal area > Acid sulfate soil | place: Finland: Risofladan, Vaasa | collected... | reverse complement strand
AGAGGATCGTAATTTCCTTGGGTTCACTCCCGGTTGGGCACACGAGATCATCCCAACCCTCGGCCTCTTCGACATTGTCACCTGCCAGGAGACACTGGAGCATATACCCGCGTCGGTGCTACAGCAGACGTGCGACGCGATACTGGGGGCGGCGCGGTACTCAGTCCTGATAGAACTGCCCGGCTGGGATGACGGATGGCCCCTTCACCTGCGAGTCTACACCATTGAGGAACTGTACGGGCTGTTTGCTCGGGATGGGTGGCGCGTGGAGGTTCTGCAAGTGCCGGGCCCAGGCGTCTATACGATGGTCAAGATGGTGCGGGAATGAAGAGCGTCTGGATCGTCGATGGAGAGAATGGTTACGGGGACGCTAGGCGGTTGGGTGTATACGTGTCCCGGCAGGTCGCGGAAGCCGCCATAGAAAGGGACCGGAATGATTACTCAATGGCTGATTCCCCTAACCCCGCCTGCGTCTGGGAAGCTCCTCACGAAGAGGACGTGATCGAATGAGACTCGCCATCGGTGGTATTCTGCACAACCGCTGGACCGTGCCCGCCCACCTGGAAGCGATGGCGGCGCTTGATACCCACGGCCATACCGTGCAGTGGATATGGGCGATAGACGGGGCGTGGCAGCCGGGGGACCTCGGCCTCACCAATGAGCGCTTCCCACACCTCGCCGTCGTCAACCTTGATTGTACCCTGCCGCACTATTGCCGGGAACCCGGCGAGGAAGCGCACCTCCACCGGGTCTATTCCCGGCTTGCCCTCCTGCGGAACATGCTGAGCGAGGCGGCGCTAGCACTCGACTGTGAGGCACTCTTCTCCGTGGATAGCGATATCCTGCCGCCGCCAGAGACCCTTCGCCTGTTGGCAGAGTCAGGCAAGCCATGGGTGAGCGCGCTCGTTCCGAACTCGGCGACGGACCCGCACTGCTGGAACGTCTTCCACCTGCGGGACGTGGAGACGCAGGGCGGCCTGCTTCAGCACTTCCGGGCGATGGGTAACGGGGCGAGCGGCAAAGTCTGGCCGGCGATGCAGGCATGGGAGCACGATCCACGGGACGAGAACGAGGTGCGCGACCTGGCAGCGGGGGCGGTCTGCTACTACCGCCGGGCATTGCTGGAGGCGGCGCGCTGGCGGGCGGACCTGCGTGGTCGGCAGGAGGATATCGGCTTTGCGGTTGACGCCTACCACGCGGGCTATCGGGCGGCCTATATGCCAATCCGGTGCAGGCATCTGACGGTGGAGGGTTAGGGGTGACCGACTTGCGGGCGGGACAAGTCGCATCAACGAGGCAGTTCACGCTATTGCGGTGTCCTGAGTCCCGTTGTGACCGGCTGCTACTCAAGGCGTTGACGAAGGGGGGCGGCTCGACGTCGTTCGAGACCGTCTGCCCCCGGTGCAGGACGAGGGCGCTCTGGACGATTCAGGAGGGGCATCGTCCGGTGTACCAGATCATTAAAAAAAGGGCATAGACACCAGAAACCTATTGCATCCCATTGCGGGGTATGGTATAGTTAGCTAGGTACAATTGAATAATTGCATCTGCCCCAAGCCCTTGAGCCTGGCGGATGAAGCGCCTCTAGCAGGCCAATCGAGAGACCCACAAGCGGTCCAGTGAAAACTGGGCCGCTTTTTCTTTTGGCCCGAGAGAGGTGATGCCACATGCCAGATAAGCCGGTCGATGAGGACGAGAGCACCCCGCACGAGCTTCGCAACCTATTCGTGAAGGAAATCTCGCTCGTTGACCGCGCCGCGAATCGACGCAAGTTTCTGCTGTTCAAATCAGAGTCTGGGCAAGGAGGTCGACCCATGCCCGAAGCGACGTTGACGGAAGCCGAAGTGCTCGAACTGGACACGGCTCTCAATACCCCGACCGAGACCGAGGGGGTGGTCCTCGCGGCGATGGAGACGGCGGTAGAGAAAGCCCTCAGTTCGGGCGACAAGAACAAGGTCACCGCGGCCCTCCGGCTGCTCGGCGGAATCTCTGACCCGGCCGTCAAGGCATTGGCAAAGGAGCTGTCGGCTGCGGCCGGCGACGAGCCCGCCAAGACTGAGCCAGCGAAGAAGGTCGAGCCGAAGCCGGAACCCGCGAGGAAGGAAGCTCCAGTGGCAAAGGCAGTCGAGAAGCCGAAGGAGCCCGAGAAGGCCCCTGAGCTTCCCGCAGAGGTCACGGAACTCGCCAAGCGCGGCGACTACGTAGCGATCATGAAGGCAGCCGGCGAGAACCCCGGCGTCATGGCGCTCGTGGTCGAGTTGCTGAAGTCACGCGATGGTGAGATCGCGGATCTCAAGAAATTCCAGGTCGAGCAGATCGCCAAGGCCGACGCCGAGGAAGTCGCTCGGATCGTCGATGAGGCGGACCTGCCCGGCGCGGCCCGAGAGGACCAGATTCTTCTGGTCAAGGGCATGGACAACGAGGGGCGCGAGAAGTTCGCCGCCCTCGCCAAGGGCATCAACGCAAACCTCAAGGCTGGGGTTGGCGCCGGACAAATCGGGACCTCGCGACGCGGCGAGTCCACGCTCAAGGCATACGATACCATCCAGAAGCGCGCCAAAGAGCTTATCGCGAAGTCGGCTACCAAGCTCGACGAAAACGATGCGCTCTTCCAGGTGCTCGCCGACGATCCCGAACTCGCCCGGCAGTATCGGGCTGAAGTCGCGGGGGAGGAATAGACCATGGCAACCGAACTTCCGGCTGTTCTCCACACGTTCGTTCCCAATCAAGACCTGCGGCTGAACCAGTACCACATCGTCCGTATCGTGTGCTGGTCCGACCGCTGGAATGGTCCGCTGGTCGGACTCTGCGGTGATGGGCAGAAGATGTGCGGCATTCTCCAGAATGCACCAAACCTGCCCGGCGCCACGCCCGGCGAGTGGGCACTAGTGATGCGCGTTGGCAAGAGCAAGTGCGTTATCACCGCGGCAATCACCTGCGGCGCGTCGTGGGCCTCTGACGCTAACGGGCACGCCGTGCAGTGCATCGCAAATGACTGGATTGGTGGGCAGATGCACGAACCGGGTGCGCTGTCTCCTACGCCGACCGGCGGCGAAGTCGCCACGCTTGACGTTGAGGCGCTCAATCCCTGGAGAGCCGACGCTGGCTTCCAGGACGGCTAAGGAGATATAGACCATGCCACTACCGACCAAAGCGATGATTCACATTGATCCGATGCTGACGACTATCGCCAGCAACTGGATCATCGGCAATTCGCTCGGAGGTCAGTTCTTCTCCGGCGAGCAGCTCTTCCCCCTCGTGAACCAGAGCGAGATTAGCGCGAACATCTTCCGCTACAATCGCTCCGACCAGTTCCGCGTGCACGATGTTCGGCCCCGAGCCCCGGCTTCGGAGTCTCAGGGCGGCGGGTTCCGGATGAATGCGCCCGGCCACTATTACTGCAAGGAATGGGCACATCACTCGGACATGGGCTATGAAGAGCCCGCCTACGCGACCAACCCGATCAACCTCGACCGGGACAAGACGCAATATGTGACCCAGTTGCTCATGCTCAAGCGCGACTATCTCATTTCGGCGGCCGCGTTCGGCGTCGGCATCTGGGGAACCGATGTGACGGGCGCGAATGCCGCGACCAACTACGGAGCTAACATTGTCCGGCGTTGGCAGGATTACGCGACCCCGAGCGCGCCGCAGCAGGACGTGGACTACTACCGCAACTGGATGGAACTCGCCTCCGGCGGGTTCGCTCCGAACAAGTTGGCGGTCGGCGTCAACGTCTGGGACGCACTAAAGAACCATCCGAGCATCGTTGCCCGGTACGTGTTCACTCAGAGCGGCGGCGTTCCCGAAGCTACGCCTCAGATGGTAGCTGACTACCTAGAGTTGGACGAGATTGTCGTCCTGCGAACGGTGGCCAACTACGGACCCGAGGGTGGCCAGTGGATTGGCCAGCGTATCTTCCCTGGCAACGACGCGCTCCTGTACTTCACGCCTCCATCGCCCTCCCTCTCTGTTCCCTCTGCTGGCTACACCATCGGTTGGACCGGCGCGGGACACCAGGGAACGTCGGTGGTCGTGAAGCGGTTCCCCCTCGCGAATGACGCGCAGGGTGACCGCATCACTGGCTCGTTCCACTTCGATACCACGATCCTAGAGCCGGTCCTGGGAGTCTACTTCTCAGGCTTGACTGTTGGCGGCCTGGGCCAGGTGGTAATGACCGAGGTCTAACCAATCTCGTGATGTGCTGGGTAACCAAGGCGGGGCGGTTCGTGTAGAACGGGCCGCCCCGCCCAGAAACCGAAAGTGAGGCGACGCATGATTCTGGCGAAGGTGACGCGAGACTTCTACGGACAGAGCGAGGCGAAGCATCACATCGGCGAAGTGCTAAAGGTCGATGTGAACGATCAACTTCGAAAGACGGGTTTCCTCTCCGAAATCGAACCCGATACCCCTCTGCTTCAGTGCTCCTGCGGGCGCATGTTCCTGCTCGTCGAGGGTGACGACCCGGAGCAACTGCTCAATGCCCATCTTGAGGAATTGGGCAAGGGTCACAAGAAGGTCGAGCGAGAGAAGGTTCCCGCGTGAGCACCTCCTACAGTGGCGATCCTGCTGCCTCGACAACCGACTGGGTCCGCTTCGAGATTCAGGATACGGGGCCATCCCACTCTGGTGACTCGTTCGTCTTCCAGGATGAGGAGATAGCCTCGAAACTCGCCGATTGTGCCGGTAATAAATGGCAGGCGGCGGGTACGTTGCTGATCATCTGGGCGCGGCAGATCGGACACAACCCCAACTTCCAGATCGGGCGCTTCTCTGAGGACTGGAACGCGGCCGCCAAGTTCCTGGAAGAGAAGGGCAAGGAACTCCTCGCCTCCCCTAATGCTTCCGGGGGCACGGGCGCGTATGTAGGCAGCATCAGCGTGGCGGATGTGGCCGCGAAGGCGGGCGATGGGGACCGCACCCAGCCGACGTTCAAGCGCGGATTTATGGACAATCCGAACGCGGGATGGTGAGCGTCCATGCCCATTGACGTGTCCATGTTCGACGAAATGAGACTACCGCTCCTCCGCTTTTATGAGGAGGCGGAGGCGCGCTTGTCTCAGATCATCGGGCGAGCGAGCACGACGGCCTTCGAGTACCGTCGCACCATGCTCCTGCTCCAGCAGATAGACAGCATCATCCGGGCATTGGAGGAGCGGCAGCAGGGATGGAGCCGGCGATATCTCCCGCAGGCATACCGGCGCGGCATGGACTTGACGGCTGAATCGTTTAGGATGCCTGTCCTACCCACCATGACGCTCATGGACAGGCGCGGCATAGAGGTGGCCATCGCGCGAGTCACCGCCGAGACCTCGGAAGCCCTTCACAGCATCGCCCCCTTCGTGCAGCGGGTCTGGGTGGATACCCAGCAGGCGGTACTCAGGGAAACGCAGATCGCTCGTCTGATAGCCGAGGGGCGCGTCGAGGGGCTGGGGCCGCAAGTCATGGGTCGGCGCATACGGGAAGCCCTACGGACGGGTGCGACAGATGGACTCAAGGGCTACATCACCGACGACCTGCGGACAAGCCTCGAAGCCTGTTCTCGCGGTGAGTATATCGGAATCAACTGCCGCGACGGCGTCTTCCGGCGCTACAACCTGCGGTCTTATTCCGAGATGGTCGCACAGACGGCTACCCGACAGGCGGCGAGCGAGGGCGCGATAGCCAGCACTACCGCGGTCGGTGGGGATCTCGTACAGATATCGGTTCACAGCGGCGCCTGCCCTCAGTGCGTGGCAGTACAGGGCAATATCTACTCCATTACCGGGCGCACGGAGGGATTTCCGATACTGCGGGATGATATTGAGCCTCCTCTTCACCCTCGGTGCGAGCACGTACTCATAGGGGTAAGCGAGGACTTCCTGCAAGAACGGGGTGTATACGACACACTCCAGGACTTCTCATCGAATCCTGAGCGGACGGTGGATACGTCCGCGGAATACGCTGCTTTGCTGGGGGCGAGTTAGATGCCCCGAGACGTCTCTCGATACTTCATCCACACGATACAACTTGAGCGCGGCCCCATCGGCATTGAGGGTACGGGAACGGCTGACGACGGGGAGCCGCTCGCCGCGGCGACACCGCTAACGCTTACGCTGGACGCGAGGGTGGAATTTGACAACGTCCGCATTATGAACGACCGGGGCCAGGAGATCAACTGTGCCGGGACCGTCTTCCTCCCATGGACATACGTGGACGGGGCCGGGGTGACGCAGAATCTGAATCTCGGCGGACAGGACCGTATCATCTTCGAGACGCGGTCCTATAGCATCGCGCGGCGCGACCGGCAGGAAGGCTGGACGAACGACCGCGGGCGGCACTGGGTCGCTTACATCAGGTGAGGCATGGTGAGCGGAATCAAGTGGGATGCGGCCAAGACGGCACAGATGAAACAGAGGCTTCGGAGTCTCGCGTCATCCTACCCGACCGCCACCGCGCAGATGGCTGGGGAAGTCGCCATGCAGGTCATCGCGGACTCAATCAATGAGCCGCCTACTGTTCCCATCGACACCGGCAACCTGCGGAGTACCGGCACGTTCGAGGTGTTCTCTGGTGGGTCGTGGCGTTCCGTCAAGGTCATCGTCGGATTCAATACGCCCTATGCCGCGAAGGTCCATGAGGTGCCGATGCGGTTTCAGGAGCCGAGCGCGGGCAACAAGTACCTCGAAGCCAAACTCCAGCGTCACAAGGAGCAATACGTTCGGGTATGGGTCAACGGCGTAACCCGGCGCTTGGGTATGGGCGGCTTACCGATGGCTGCTGGTGGTGCGGGCGCTGGATAGTCTGATCTGAGAACTACATAAGTCGCCCAAGAGAGCAGGCTGGCCAGCCTGTTCCCCTCGGGGAGAACGACCTCTGCCTCGCGCGAGGAGGTAGGGGTCGTTTTCTTTTGGGGCGGCGAGGAACGACGTGGACATTCTGCACGAGCTTTTCTACTGGATAGGAGCGGAGTTGACGCTATCGCTCGCTGACGAGTGGCACTGCGGCCACCTACCGGCGGAGGGCGTGGGGCCGATGGCAGTGCTGCTGGAGCGCGGCGGCTCTTCCGATAAGCCGATTCTGCGCGGCAGCGTTGGCGAGTTGATGTTCCAGGTTCTGACGGTGGGCGGCGTCGGGTCGAGTTACTTCACGACTCGGGCGCTGGCCCACCGGATTCACGAGCTCCTCAAGGATCGGGCGGGCGTGCAGCTCGACGATCATACGGTTTGGGTCATCGAGGCGGTGAACGAACCTCAGTTTCTCGGAGGCGATGAGCGCTTCCGATACGAGATCAGCGCGAACTACGCGGTTCGCGGAATCACGGACGCTGCCTGGGGTTACTAGCCGCCGGGCCAAAGGAGAAGCGCATTATGGGCGCAACGAAACTGCCGCAACTCGGCCCATGCCAAGTATGGTGGGGCGATGCTGGGTGCGAGGTCGAACTGGGTAAGACGCATGACGTAATCATCAGGCTCGTGGAGGAAACCGCGCCAATCACCTATGCCCAAACGGGAACGGGTCCTTGGGATTTGGTGACGGTCGGCAAAATCTGCGATATCGAATGCCAGTTCGCGAGCCTGAACTACGACCTGTTCGAGCAGGTTCTGCCAACGGAAGCTGAGTGGTACGCAGCCACTGCTACGCCAGCCGCCGGCATCTCGAACGATGTTCTCGACATTCGCCTGGGCTTGGGGACGAGTCATCGCGATCACGCGAAACAACTCATCATCAAGCCATATGTCGATGATGTGCCGAGCGTAGACGAAGAGGACTGGATCACGGCGCCGGTCTGCTTCCCACAGGTCAATATGGAGTGGCATTTCAACGCCACGGACCAACGGATTCTAACCGCGACTTTCCATTGCTTCCCACTCTCTCAGGCGCTGCCGCGAATCCTGTTCCTCGGTGCCGAGGCGCAGCTCCCGTTGGTGTAGACGCATAAGAGGCTTGTTGTCGGCTCGGAGTGGGCTGTCCCGCCTCCAGCCTTTCGCGCGTTGCGCGCGCTCCGGGCCACCCAAAAATAACAGGAGGCGAATGCGATGACGCCGCTGGACTTGGACGCATTAGCAGCAGAACCGTTGGTCGTGAATATCGGAGGTGAAAAGTACAAGGTCGCGGTGACGGTCGGCGTGATTGTCGAAGCGGGCAAGGGCGATCAGTCCGACCCGATGGAACTCACGCAGATCATCATGGAGAAGGCAGGGATGCCCCGCGAGGTATTCCTGGCACTCAGTGTGCCGCAGGCCGCGGCCCTAAGTAAGGCGATCACTGAGCGGTTCTTCCCGGAAGAGCCGGGGCCAGCGAAGACCGACGCAGCCCCCTCGGCTGGCCCGAGGCTATTGTCGGATTCCTCCGCACCTGCGGTGGAGCCTACGTCTACCGAGACGAGCTAAACCATGCCCACTCCGTCTGGCACATGGACGTGCGAACGTTCCGTGTGCTCTTCGCCGCCGGGATGCGGTGGGAGGCACAGGAGCGCCAGATGGACCTGACGATCTCTGCCTTTCCCTACATGGATGAATCGGGGCAGCGCGAAGTGCGCCAGGCCTTCACTCGGGCAACCGACGACGCGAAAGACGCGGACCCTGGTGAGGCTCAGAACGTAAAGGCGCTTCAGAGCATGCGGGACATAGCAAGATTCAACGCGCTTACAGACCGGGCGCGGAAGGGCAAGCCGAGTGGCGTTTGATGCTGGGGCCGTAACCGGCTCGATACAACTTGACTACGGGCAAGCAGTCAAGGCGCTGACCGCCGTAGAGCAACAGACGAAGCTCACAATGAGTCGCGTCGGGACGTCTTTCCAGCGCGCCTCGGGATTCATCAAGTTACACGCCGAAGACATCCGCCGCGTCGGCATGTCGATGACGGTAGCGGGGGGCGTTATCGCGGCGGGCCTGGGCAAAGCCGTCATGTCGGCGGCTGAGTTCGAGACGCAGATGCGTAATGTGGACTCCATTCTGAAAATGACAGAGGCGCAACTCCATGCCACATCCGCCGAAGTCATTGCCCTCTCCACGCGCCTCCCGCAGTCTGCTGCAACCCTCGCTGCTGGTCTTTATGATATCGCATCCTCGGGATTCGAGGGAGCGGATGGCTTGAAGGTACTGGAGGCCTCAGCCAAGGCTGCGTCAGCCGGTATGTCCGATACCGCTACCGCGGCTAGGGCTATCGCGGGCGCGATCAATGCCTATGGCATGACGGCGGAAGATTCCGCCCACATCTCTGATGTACTCTTCAAGACCGTAGACCGCGGCGTCATTACTTTCTCCGAACTGTCGAATGGTATCGGCGAGGTGCTGGCATCAGCGGCCGCGGTTGGCGTAAGTCTCGAAGAGGTAGGCGCGGCCATCGCCACTATGACGAAGGCAGGTATCGGCTCAGATATGGCGATGACTGCACTCAACCGAATCATGGTGACCTTCCTGAATCCACCGAAGTTACTCGCCGAAGCACTCGCCAAGGTTACCAAAGAGACGGCCCTTCAGATCATCCAGACGAAGGGGCTTGCTGGCGCGGTCGAGATTCTGAACAAGGTGAGTGGGAACAGCCCCGAACTGCTCGCCGCCATGGGGCTGGAACAGCGTTCACTTCGTGCGGCGATGAGCTTGACGCGACAGGAGGGCGCAATCTATCGGGCTGAACTGGAGAGGCAGGGCGATGCCGCAGGCGCCACGCAGGCCGCGCTTGAACGCCAAGCAAAGGCTTTCGCCTATCAGTGGGGCCTGATGAAGAACCAGATCAGCGCCGCGGCTATCGGCATCGGGCAGGAGTTGATACCGGCATTGCGGCCGCTGGTCGAGGAGACGGGCAAGGCGGCGAAAGCCGTAGCGGCATGGGTGAAGGAGAACCCGGAACTTACGCGCTCGCTGGTAGAAGTCGCCGCCAAAGTCGCCGCGCTGATGGTCGCGCTGGGTCCACTACTGATAGCCCTGCCCGGTCTGATGATCGCGATAGGCTTCGTTGGTACTGCCCTAGCAGGGCTGGCCGCCTTCGCCGCGCCGATCGCAATCGCGGCGGTCGTGGCTTTGGCTGGGGCTATAACTTTGAAATTGGTAAAGGCCCATCACGCCCAGGAGCAGGCTACGAAGGAGGCTACCGAGGCTTACCGTGAGCATGTCAAGGAGATGCTCGCTCTCGCCGAGCGGGCCGAGGAGCTAGCGGAGAAGAAGGAGCGGACAAAGGAAGAAACGGACGAACTCAAGAAGGCGATGGCGCGGCTCAAAGACGAGTACCCGGAGTTGCTCAGGTTCTACTCCGATGAGAACGACGCGGCCGAACATCTCATTCCTCTCCTCAAACAGCTCAACGCCGAGCGTTTAAAGACGCTATCAATCGAGGAGGCGGGAGAGAGGCGGCGGGCCGCCTGGGTCGGGCGACGGATTACGTTTCTTAGCGATTGGATCGACGCCCAGAACACAGAGTTGGCATCTATGAAGGGCCGGATGGATGCGCTACTCGAAGAGGGGAAAGATGTCAGCGTACTATCACTTGAGTACAACCTTCTGAAGCAGAATGTCGCGGATGCGACGACCGAACTCGAAGGACTTGAGAAGGAACTCGGGACGGTTTCGGATGCGACGACCGATGTTGGCGACGCCACTAGCAAGGTGGGCGGTAGCATCAAGGCTACCAAGGACGCGCTCCTAGAGGCCACACAGAAGGGCCTTGATTGGCTCCGCATACAGGTAGACCTAGCCAAGGCCGCGGGCGACACAGCCGCGGTGCATAAACTCGAAGCCAAATACCTTGAGGCGTTGACCCGCGTCTGGGAAAAGTGGCGCACGAGCACTAACCAGGCCAGGGCTGAACTTGCACTCTCCGCGAAGCAGGCGGCCGACGAAATCCGCGGGGTGGCAGCTGAGACCCGCGCGGCCGATGACGCATTCGATGCTCAGCTCGCCACGTTGAACGCGCTCACGTTGGCAGGCTACGATCCGCTGACCGATGCGCTCATTCGCCTGCACCCGGAGTTTACGCAGGCCATCCTCGACGCTCAGGAAATGTGCGACACCTACAACGCGCTCGCGAAGACTGGCCTGCTCGAATTTCAGAAGGGACTCGAAAAGACATTCGCGGCCTTCGAGAAGTTCCGGGACATCGGCATACAGATCATTACAGGCGTCAAGCCCGGCGTTGACACGGTAAAGGCCCTTACCGATGAGCTTCTTGATCTACAGTCCAAGTTGATGTTCGATGTTCTGAGCGAGGAAGATCGTATCCGTATTGAGGCCCGCGTCGAAGCTATACAAAACCTATTCGCCGATCTCGCAGACGATGTAAAAGAGACGGCCGAAGAAGTCAGTCCCCTGTGGATAGACTTCGCTAATACGCTTCAACGGAGCTGGGGGGACGCCTTCGTACAGATGAGGCGAGAGGGGGGCCGACTGGTCGATTATCTCCGCGGGATTTGGGAAAACATCCTCGACGATCTTGCCAGGTTCACCGGCCGGATGGTGGCAGACTGGCTCTTCGGGATCGACCAGATGGTTAAGAGCGGCGAACTGGGTGGACTCGTTGGGGGGCTCTTCGATCAGGCCAAGGCTGCCCTGGGTGGATGGCAAGCCCCCCCGTGGGTTGCCCAGTTGGCCAATGTCGGCACGCTGTTCCTCCAGACCTCGGCCATCTTCGCCGCGGCGACAGGCGACTGGCGCGGGGCCATTGTTCGATTGGGCGCGAGTATTCTCATTCAGAAACTCATGGCCACCATACAAGCCGGTGCGGCTGGGACGATGGCGGCCGCCGGGGCGACGCAGGTTACTGCGGGCGCGGAGATGATCGCCGCCGGGGCGACGCAGATAACAGCATCTGTCGGTATGAATGTCGCCTCCGCGGAGATGTACGCTGCCTCACTCAATATGCTTGCCGCCAAGGCTGCGTCGTCGGAAGAGCAATCATGGTGGGATGTCGCCAAAGGAGTAATTCCCTTCCTTCAGCACGGCGCTATCGTCACGAAGCCAATCCTGGGGATGGTGGGCGAGGCGGGACCGGAGGCCATCATCCCACTTAGTGCCCCCATGGGGCCGGTAATGGCCGAAGCACTTCTGCCAGCAGTATTAGCGGGCGTCGGGCGAGGTGGGATGGCTTCGGTCGGCGCGGCTCCGCTAACTGTGAACATCGGCCCGGGTGCGGTTGTCCTGAGCGTCGATGATCTGACCGAATATCAGCTTTACAGATTGACGGAGCGGCTGGTCGATCCAGTCAGTCGGGTATTGGCCGCTAAGATGGCCGAGGTGGTGGCATGAATCTGGAAACCTACGAAATGCCGCCGCACGCCAGGGGATGGAGATTGCCGATCATAGGCGGGCGGCTACAGGCTGATCGCACCCATGGGGGAATCGTCGTCCATACATCTCCAGGCCATCCCGGCGATGAGATATGGAGGCTCCCCTTTACGTGGCTCGATGCCGCCCCGCAGAAGACGATGATTCGGACGTATGCGCCGACTGCCGTCGTGGCCGACACGATAGCACCAGACGAGGCGTTGGGCTATCAAATAGACCTCGGGGCTGGCGATTTCGGTGCTATCTCCGCGGCCACCATGACGCTCAAACGGTCGGCGCCTGGGGCGGGCCTGTTGAGTGTCGAGGTGTGGGAGAAGGACGTTGCAGATGAACCGGCAACGAAAATCGGCCTCCTGGGGATTCTCGACGTCGCCACCGATCTCTCTACGGTCTGGCAAGAGATCACCGTATGGTCTGACCGCCATGCCTGGCCATTCTTCCCGCCGTACGGTGGCTATCTGGTTTTGAACGGCAATCTGCTCACCGCGGGCACCATAAGCTGGGCTGGGGAGGGGGCCACCGCGAATGCTCATGCCAAGTGGAGCGCAGCGGCATGGGCATTGGCAAACGGTGAACTCAGCGCGACCGTCTGGCAGGGCGGCGACTTCCTGGTACTCCGGGGCTTCCAGGAGGCCTACTGCTATATGGATGGCGCCGGACCCCAGCAATGGACGATGGAACTCGATGATGGGAGCCGGTTCAAGGTCTATGTGGTCGATATTGATGGCGATCAGTTGCTTCCCCCGTTGGGCGTTTCGTCTCCAGCGGGGGTCCTCAATGCCATCGCGGCGATCCAGCCGGTCTCCGAAACTGGACAGCAAGGCTTGGGAGTGTGATCTAGTGAGAGTAGTTGCCGGTTATGCAGGTATCCCGGAAAGCGCCGGTCGAAGCGGAGTACTTCAGGTTATCGCCACGCCTCCGGGCGGGGCGCCGGTCGATATCACAGACGTGGTGAAGTCTGTTTCGGTGACGGATACATTGGATCGGTCGGCGTCGAGTGCGTCCGTCGAGTTGTCCCGCAAGGTCGAGGCATGGCAGGACCCGGTCGGCGATCCCACCTCCCCCCTTTCCTCCGGGGGCCGTTTGGCCGTCCACATGGGCGAGCGTGGCGGGACGCTCGTGCGAGTCTTCGAGGGCGAGATCATGGGTAGTAGCACCGCTACTCAAGACCCGGTGGCGCGGACTTCGATTCGGGCCGTCGGCGGTTACGCGCGATGGTGGAAAAAGTCCGTAGTATCCCCATTTACCGCCATGGTCGATTCGGACACTTTCGTCGTGAACCTCTTCGAAGCATTCGGCGAGCTGACCGCGCCGGGGGATTTTGACTTGCCGGGAGAGGGAATCGTTCTCACGCATATCCAGGTTCTGAACCGGCCCATCATGGAAGCCGCGTACGACATCTATGAGTTCCGTTCATTGGTGCCGTGGTGGGACCCGGTTCAGTTGAAGCTCTCTACGCTGCCAGCCGATATTCCGGTGGCGGCCGATATTACACTGGACAAGGCCAACCGTCGAGATATAGAGATCGGCATGGAAGCCCCCGAGGCGACTCGCATCATGCTGGATGGCGGAACGCTGCGGAACATCCATCGCGTGGAGATCGACACCTGGCCGACGCTGCACAATACCGATGAGATAGGCGGTGACTACTTCCGTGAGGGTGTGGCGTGGGAATCGGGTTCGAAGACGGACATCGTCGCCCGATCCTTGCCAGCCCAATTGCCGCCCGTGTATTGGGCGGATTTATTCCGCGGAGGAATCCACTATGGTGTTTGGGGGGCTGGTGATTGCTTGTGGCTGGACTTCGCGAAGAACTACGCGGAAGGCGCGTTCGGCGCGGATGGGTACAAGGGACCGGAGGGCGTGAGGTTCCTGACGAACGACCCGCTAGTCTCGACCGATCCGGTTTCCATCGTGGTCTTTACCGACTGGTTCGGGCTTGAGGAGGACTATCAAGGCTACGTATTCGATGAGGAATTTTCGGTAGCCGAAAACCGCCAGCGATGCTATGTCCGCATCCGCATTGAGGTCGGGCCAGCCTGGATTCCGCCGCCGAACGGCTATACGCCGAGCCGCTACTGGCAGTTCATTCTCGACAACATCGACGCGCAGATTGCCTGGGAGATCAAAGGCCGGCAGATCGCCCCGGAGTCCCTGGAGCAGTTGTCGGCGCAGGCGTGGGATGACGATCTGATCGAGCAATACAGCGATATCGCGAAGCCGGTCTCGAACGAGGCGCTGCTGGTGAGTGGTTCGGAGCGGCGGGGGGTTGAGGTTGAGGCGAAGCGTCTTATGGCCG
>Ga0307377_10004871_pt1 | contig 14563 bp, 10 predicted proteins | sample TR3MG_FD_202535 | JGI IMG/M metagenome (GOLD analysis project Ga0307377, IMG submission 202535) | Soil microbial communities from Risofladan, Vaasa, Finland - TR-3 | ecosystem: Environmental > Terrestrial > Soil > Coastal area > Acid sulfate soil | place: Finland: Risofladan, Vaasa | collected... | reverse complement strand
CACGGGTGATCTTCATTCCATATTTCTTTTCGAAGATGTCGAAGAGTAATTGATTCTCAACATCTTCTTCCAAGAGGAGAGGGCAAATGTGATAGGGGACATAGGATTCCTGGAGGAGAACTGGTTCGTTGTCGATAAGACGAAGTCGTTTAATGTAGATAATATGCTTATCTTTAGGGACGCGAAGTTTTAGATCCAGATCACCGATCGGCATCATGACACTGCGCTCAAGAACTATTGTGGTAACCTGAAATCCTTTCTCAAAGAGGATTTCTTGAAGACTTGTCAGCATAGTGAGACCTTCAGATCCAATGTTTCTGAATATAAAAGTGCCTTTACCCTGCTGGCGTTTCAGGTAACCCTGTCGTACAAGCTCCATGACAGCCGTTCTGACGGTAGCCCTGCTTACATTGAACATTCTGCAGAGATCTTCTTCAGTCGGGATTTGAGAGCATATCGGCCACTCATTGCCCTCGATCTTTTTTCTCAAGATTTCATAGAGCTGAAAATACAGTTTCTGATGGTCTTCCCTGTCGATTAGTTCCATAATTTGTATTCCCATATCCAAAAAATACAATATATTGAGGTCATTAATAAATAGAACATTATATTGTTAGTAAGATTAGATAGAATTACAATATAACAATATATTTATAACGTAATTTTCTTATTATTGGATGATGTATTTCAATCAGGTGAGAACTGTATTTCAATCAGGTGAGAACTGTATTTTTACAGGAAAATATCTTTGAAAACTAATACGCTGCAATCGACAGGTGGGTGTCCTATTTCTCTATGAGCCCTATCTTGATTGCGTATCTCACAAGAGCTGCTACTGTGTGAACATCGAGTTTCTGCATAATATTTGTTCGGTGGGTTTCCACAGTCTTGACACTAATGAAAAGTTTTTCCGCAATCTGCTTGTTTGTCAGTCCTGATGAGATCAGCCTCAAAACCTCGCACTCGCGAAGCGTGAGAATCTGTGGCTCTTTTCCTTCATTGGCGGGGGCTTTAAGAATGCTTTTCGATACTGACGGACTGATAAATGTTCCACCGGCAGAAACTGTCCTGATTGCATAAAGGAGGTCCTCGAAGGCATTGTCCTTGAGAACGTAACCAGATGCCCCGGATTGAAGTGCCTTTTTTGCGGTGAGTGTGTCTTTATACATTGTAAGAAATATAACTTTTGTATTCATGCCTTCACTTTGAATTCTCTGCAGAATCTCGAAACCGTCAAACCCGGGCATGGATATGTCGAGTATTGCTATGTCAGGTTTTTCCCTTGTGATGAGATTGATAGTCTCAGGCCCTGTGCCGGCTTCTCCAGCAATGGCAATATGTTTTGAGGATTGAAGCAGATTCTGCAAACCCTGCCTGAATATGACATGATCGTCCGCAATAATAACCTTGATCATTTGGTAGGGACCTCAATGAAAATTTGTGATCCTGTTTTATCAGAACTCCTGATACTTATAATACCATCTAAAAGTTCTACTCGCTCTCTTATTGTGTATAACCCTAATCCCTGATCCCCTGCTTTACTATCCGAGAAGCCTTTTCCGTCATCATGAATCTCTATGATAAGATAGTTCTTCTCCTGGCTCAGTAAGATGTCCACTTTTGTAGCACCCGAGTGCTTTACTGCATTATTCAATGATTCCTGAAATATTCGATAGATATGCTCCTTCGTGTTCGTACTGATATCCGTGATATTCCCCGTACTGATGCTGATATCAATACCAGAACGTTCTTTCATTTTCTTCGCATGCCATCGTATGGCTTCAACGAGGCCGGTATTTTCAAGGAATGATGGCCGAAGATCCATCGCTACTGACCTCAATTCCTCAATAGAATGAGTTATTTCCGAGATGAGTTCCGAAAAGGCATGTATGTCCACATGCGTATTATCTTTCATCTGTGTTTCGAGCATCTGGAGCTTCATCTTGGTTGCAAGCAATGATGTCCCTATCCCGTCATGAAGCTCTCTTGCAAGTCTTTTCCTCTCTTTTTCATGTGCATCAAATATTTTTACAGATGCTGATTGCAGTTCCTTTATCCGTGTATAGCGGGAAGTCAGCGCATACATTACACATATCATGAAGAAAGCAGTCGCATAATCCCAGAGGAAGAATCCCGTAATGTGGAGCAGATCGATTCCTCCGAGAGATTCGAGTATAAATCCGACAATTAACCCGGTGATTCCGAGAAGAATAGTCCCGGATTCATAGAATTTTCTAATGAATGCTTTTGTGGCCAGGAAAATGAGATAAAAGGCGGTTACGATGAAAAGGATATTCCACATCGTGTAAAGATAAGTACGAACTGTGTAGGTATGGAAAAAGGCGGTCACTGCCGCTATGCTGATAAATGCCATAATGATTATTTTCATGTAAACAGAAGGCTGTTTTTTATAAAAGTGCATAAGCAGGAGAAGCATACTTGCAGGGAGGAGTGCAGAGATCGCATTAATTGTTTGTTGCACGAATTGGGTCTTTAGCCCTGTCTCATAAAATGTGACACTGCCGAGAAAGAAAAGCGCTCCGTAGAGCGTAATGAAAAGCCAGAAATAAAAATATTCCTTATCCCTTAGCCCCTTGATATAGAAGAACAGGCAGGCCACGAAGAACAGTGAGAAAAAGGTAAAGAAACAGAATTCCCCAATAAGGGTATTCTCGTGCCGTTTCGACACAAGAAGACGAAGATTTTTGTAATCTCCAATTGTTACACCCCTGTCAAATATCCCACCGTTCAAATAGGTATTCATCACACGCACAGCAATAACATCGTCTGAATCAAACCTGATATGTTCACGGGGTATTTTATACAGCCTTTGTATTTTTGATGCCTCTATGAACTGTTCATGAATAAGGCCTTCGCCACCTATCCTCAAACCGTTAAAAAAGACTTCATCGGCATCTCCTATCCGCCCGAGAAGAATTGCAGGTTCGATATCTCTAAAATTATTGGGAATCGTACAGTGAATCCTGTACCAGCCGATGCCTCTTGAAGGCTTGATTTTCTGTGACTGCCAGCTTCCGGGGATAACGATAGTCTGCCACGATGAGTCATCATACGTCGTTGAAGCATATGCAGGATTATCATCTTGAGAGATCTTATGGGTACCATCGAGGATAAGAGGAGTTCCCGGAACCTGAGCATTTACCGATATGGTAAAGAATGGTAGGATGCCCATTATGATAATAAAGGAAAAAGCTCCTATTCTCATGAGAAACATATTCACGATGATACGTTTTCATAAATGAGATACACATCCGGCGTAAGACAATAGTTCATTTAGCCAGCACGCAAATAATACTTCCCTTCCTTCATATTTTAGTTGATTTTTACTAATTGAGACATATGGACAGTAGTTTTTTTATCAAAGAATTCCTCGAAGCTTAGCTTCGGGGTTCCCAAAAAATTCCCTCCCCATTGAGGGGGGAGGGTTAGGGTGGGGATGGGGGTGTTATATTTATATATGATTATTTTCGACACCCTCCCCTTCATCCCCTCCCCTCGAGGGAGGGGAGATATTTGATAACTCGTCCCGAACTTCTTCGGGACTGCGGGGTAGTTCATTAAGGATGCCTTACTTATACACTCCTTAGGAACTTCTCACAAGAGCGATGGTCGGATTGATGGAACGTTGTAACACTGTCGAGCTCACCCCGCCTATCATAATGTCTTTTAGGGCGGTTCTGCCTTTCCGGCCCATGACAATCAGATTCACCTCTCCCTGATCCGCCTCCTTCAGAATTTCTTCTGCCGGTTTTCCTATCGCAACCTTTGTTTCGATAAGGTTCTGAGCGAAGCCCGCATTGAGAAATACTGTCTTGGCATCATTGAGTATCTGCTGTGCCTCTCCCTCCGGATCTGTTCCACTTTTCAACCGTTCCATATACAGGGCCATATTGATAACCCTGAGCAGGGTGATTTTATCGAGGGATTCTTTCAATGGAGCGGTGAGGCATGCAATGTGCTCTACCCCGTTCATGGAATATGAAGACCCGTCAACAGGGATCAGAATTTTTGGGATAGGGAAAGCTTTATCTTTCGATATCTTATCGCCTACTATGTATATAGTCTGTCTGGTTGCAGCATGGATGATCTTGCTGGTAACACTGCCGAGGAACAGTCCCTTCAGTTCCGACAGTCCCCTCCTCGCCATCATGACTGCCGAGAAATTCCCTTCATCTGCCGTCCTGATAACCTCGTTTGAGGCATCTCCATCCCGTATCAGTCTTTCGATGGAGGCTTCAACTCCTGCATCCCTGAGCAGCTTTTCACTCTCATCCAGAAAAGGTTTAATATCCTGGTTGATGTGTTGTTCCTTGATCCTCTTGAAAATCTCGGACTCTTCGATGATTTTTGTCCTGAAGTCAATGTTTGCCATATGCCGGCTCAGATACCCTCCGGTCAGAATATGGAGCAGGGTAATCCCTGAAAGGCTTTTCCCCATAGATGCCCCAAGGCGGCCTGCAAACTGTACCGCCCTCTTTGCATGTTTGCTTCCGTCCACCGGAAGCAGGATCCTTGGAATAGGACACTGTAGTTTCATGGTATTCTCCTTCATACTTTAGTTATCATTTCATTGTTTGTCATGCTGGCTTGTCCAGCATCTTTCTTGATGAAGAAGGATTCCGGCCAAGCCGGAATGACAGAGTATTGGGTCCTAATCTATTTGTAAGAAACTTGACCCCTTGAATCCTCGAATCCTTTCCGACTCGTCGGATTCGCCGAGGCGAAGACCCCTTTCTTTTAATAGAATATCAGCAGATAGGCATGGGCTATTGCCACGCTGATGAGCATGAACAAGAATCCATATTTCATGAAACCAAAGAAGCTAATTTTATAACCGGCTGCCTCTGCGATACCTACTGTCACGACATTCGCACTTGCGCCGATTATCGTTCCGTTACCGCCAAGACATGCCCCGAGTGCCAGCGCCCACCAAAGCACGTTGTCGTCAGCAGCTCCCGGGATTACCTTTGTGAGATAGGCGGTAATCGGCAGCATGGTGGCGGTGAACGGGATGTTATCTACAAAGGCGCTCATGATTGCCGAAACCCAGAGGACCAGGGCGACTGCTTTCACCAGTTCTCCTCCTGACAGATCCAACACCCAGTCACCAATGAGTGAAAGAAGCCCGGTCTCCTCAACTGCCCCAACAGTGATAAAGAGGAATATGAAGAACAGGAGCGTTGTCCATTCAATGTCCTTTTCTATGAGCTCCAGCATCTTCACCTTCTTCGTCAGGATGCTGTAAGTAAAGAGGATACCGGCGCCGGCGAGTGCAGGGATGCATACCTCCATATGCCAGTATCCATGGCTGAGGAAGAAGGAGACAACCAGTGCCATAATAAAGAGCCCGTAACCCAGGAGAGTTTTATCGGTAATCTTATATTCTTCCCTTAAAAAGGCGATAAACCCATCGATATCTTCAACCTTTGCCTTTGCATATGTCTTCCCATAGAAAAACTTGTTATAGATAAAAAGAGCAACCATGGCGATGATGACCACCAGTGTCAAATTTGTTACAAATTGCATAAATGATAACCCTGTATAAGAGCCGATCATGATATTCGGGGGGTCTCCGATAAGGGTTGCCGTACCACCCACATTTGACGCCATAATGCCAGGTATCAGAAGCACAATTGGAGAAAGCTTCAGAGCTAATGCTATCTCTATCAAAACTGGGGTGTAGAGGAGCATCGTCGTTACATTGTCCAGCAATGCTGAAGTTAAAGCGATAAAGATCATCGAAATAATTGCAAGCATCATAACATTGCCCCGGGCTATCTTAAAGGATACATAGGCACACCACTGGAATACCCCTGTATGTTTTAATACCCCAACGATGATCATCATGCCCATGAGGAGGAAGACGACGTTCATGTCTATTGCCTGTATCGCCCGATCAAAGGAAATGATGTGGTAATCAGAATTCAGGGTGCCCAGGGTATAGGTAATCAGTAACATTATCGCACCTCCTATCATTGCGGCTATCGTCCTGTGCAAGAGCTCAAAGGATATGAGGATATAGATGATCAAAAATACCCCGGTTGCAATATAAAAGGCAGGGCCAAGCCAGGGCGGAATATTGATATCTTTTACCGTAAAATAGAGGTTTCCCTTCTGTGCAAAATCCTCTTTACCTAAGTCAATCGTAGTTTTTGCAAAGCTGGTCTTACGGACTTCAATCTGGACTTTAGCCGCATCAATCTGTTGAGGAGAGAGGTTGAATGATAACTGATAGGTGCCATGCGAGGAAGTCTCTGTCTCGTCTTCCTCTTCATGCTCCACTATGATCTTTTGAGGCTGTCCATTGACAAGAATTCGGACATGAGCTTCCTTTACCGGTTCCTTATGGTAGTCAAGGACTATGCCGGATATGAAAAAAGTGTCCTCTTGTGCTACTTCTGCAGTGGCAAAAGACACTTCAGGGAAAGATAGCTGAAATAATGCTACAATGACTGCTGCAAGCATACAGAAAGAGATTCGTTTCATACCAGCCTCCTTAGTAATGTTAGTTGCACGTTGAATGCTTAGCCATTCAACTATTCAACTTTCAACTTTTTTCTTGTTCCGTTTACGACCACATAGGAATCTGCAGGCGCGATATAATTCTCCTCAGGTCCGTGTATCTGTATGCCTGTTATAAAGGCATAATCAGCCTTGTCCGTATGAACGGTTTTGCTGAGGGCATTTTCAAAGTCCTCTTTGATCGTTTTTAAAGTTATCTTTGTCAGTTCCATGAGGTCAGGTATATGACCATACGGCATCTCTTTCAGAAGACGAGTTCTGATGAGACTCAGTTCAACATCCTCATTGTCCATTGAGAGATTTGGTTTCTTGCTTTTTAGTTCCCCAAGAAAGACATTCAGGGCTCCGCATGCATTGGAGGCTTCGGTTCTGCCTATCCTTTTGCATACCCCTAACTGGCCCTTAGCTCCGATTGCTATATGAGGCAGGGCATAAAATACATACCGCTCCTTCCCTTTGACAACCGGTGCATGATGCATTGCTGCCTTTAAAGCTGTTTTTCCGGCAAAAAACATAGCTGCCAGGCTGCAGAGGTTGAACGCTTCCCCCCAGTGCTCTCTAATGAGCGCAACCAATGGCTGTGATATCTCATCCCTGCAAACGCAGACAGAGGCGATAGTATTGTCGGCATCAAAACCTGATTTATTTAGTTTATTGTAAGTCTTTCGAACATAATCGGCTTCTGTGTAAACCACAGAAAAATATTTTCTCAGAACTTCTGTAAATCCCATAGAACCTCCTAATCAGTGAATAGTTGCCAGTGAATAGTGAATAGTTAAAGACATTTGATAAGTCCCGTGATCATTTTATTGAGTTCTTCAACGTCATTACGGAGGGGAAAGAATTCGTTCTCTGATAAACCACTTTTACAAATTCTGTTCCCCTCTGCCAGATCTTTAAGTCTTTGAAATTTACTATTTTGTCTTTACTATCCACTGTTCACTCTATACTGTTCACTATTTACTATTTCAGTGTTATCGGCATTCCCATTAATGGCCATATTATAGCTGCAGCCAGGCCAATCACAGCCATTAATATTATGCTGGCCGGTATCCCCGCAACGAAAAACTGCCCTGTTGTGAACTGTTTAGACTCGTAAGCTATTGCATTCGGGGCCGCACCAACCAGAAGCAAAAAAGGCATGCCTGCGGCGACCAGTGATGCAAATAAAACAACTTCAGGTGACACACCGAGGTATGGGGCTATGACCAGTGCAACAGGAAGTGAAATGGCGATTGCAGCAACATTCATTATGAAGTTGGTCATTATCATAACGAAAAAGGCTATGCCTATTACAAAAATAAACCAGTTTGACTCTTTGAACAGTACAAGCCAGTTAATAGCCATCCATTTTGCCGCTCCTGTATCCCACAGACAGAATCCTATGCTCATGGCGCCTCCGAAGAGGAGTATGATATTCCACGGGATTTCTTCAAGATCCTTTATTGAGAGGATCTTGAAGATAAAGAATATTAACGTTGCGATTAGAACAATCGCTGATTTATTGAATGGCTTCAGCGCTGGAACAAAGGACTGCAGCGATAGAAAAATGATTATCCCGACAACAGCAACTCCAGCAAATATCTCCTTCCCAGTGACAGTCCCCATTTCTTTATAAAGTTTTTGTGCCTTTTCCCTTAGTCCAGGTATGACCTTCTTTTCGGGTTTGAACATTATTAATATTATTACCCAGCAGAGAAAAACCATAAGCCATCCAACCGGGAACATGTACTTTGTAAGCTCAAAAAAGGATATATTTCTCCCAACAATATCATTGTAAAATCCTATTGCAACAGCTCCGCGTGCTGCGCCAAGAAGGGTGATAATACTCCCTGCGCCAGCAACAAAAGCCATACCAATAAAAAGGCCCTTCCCGAACTTTGTTGGTTTATCGCCTTCCCCATACAGTGAATATATTGCCATGAGAAGAGGGAACATCGTTGCTGCAACCGCGGTATGTGCCATTACATGTGTAAGGGCGGCAGTCACCACAAAACACCCAAGATATATCATGCTTGTTTTCTCACCTACAATCGTCAGCATTTTATATGCAAGGCGCTTTGTAAGCCCTGTCCTTGTAAAGACCATACCTATGACTATAGAACCGAAAATGAACCAGACTGATGGATCCATGAAGCTTCTGAAGGCTTCTTTAGCAGGTCTGATCATAAACATAGCCTGAAACACTCCAATGGCAATACTTGTTACACCGATAGGAACGACCTCGAAGACCCACCACGTTCCTGCAAGGAGGAAGAGGGCTATTGCAGCTTTACCCTCCTTTGAAAGAGGGAAATGCTCTCCCATCGGGTCAACGGCATCCGGGAGAGGTTTCATGTAATTGAAGACGAAAAAGAATGTCAGTCCGAGTAGGATAAAAAATATCCTACTCCAGTCAATTTTACGTTTGACTTCTGATACTACTATTTCCGGTGGCGGTTCCGGTAAGCCCTCTGTTCTCTTCTTCTCTTTCTCTGCCATTTCCCCTCCCTCCTTATTCCTTAAGAATAGCGTTCGAAATTTCATCGAAGACTTCGATCATTCTCACGAGGCCGACGAACTTCTTTTTATTCTCAAGCACCGGCAGAAGAATCAAATCGTGGTGAAGCATCAGATATGCTGCCTTGGTCAGGGGATCAGTCGGTTCAACGAAAAACTTGGCAGGTATCATGATATCGCTTACGGGTTTTTCTGCAAGTTCCTTAGTTCCCTTGTCAAAAAGGGTATCCCATATGAATGATAGGCCTGTTTCATTTTCCTCAGGAACCTGAGCTATTGCGCTGGGTTTCAGAAACCTTGGTTCAAGTCCTCTCAAAATGTCCTTGAGCGTAAGGGTTCCCATTAGGTTATACTTCTCATCGAATACCAGGATTGCCAGGGGATCCGGGTATTTCTTGGTGCTGATAAAGGAGACCTTAACGATCCTGAGAGCCTGGCCGATCGTAAACCAGTACGGCACATGAGGATATTCAAAAATGCCGATCATTACATCTTTTGCAACTTTTCTGTCTGACATAATTTCCCTCCTTTTATGGAGCCTTCCTCTCAAGCTCCATGAAAAATTTAAATCTATCAGTCCTCTTAATTAGACGTGTATAGAGAACCAATGTCTCCCCTGAGTAATAATACTGATTCAGGAGGATGGTTAACGAACCTTCTGGCAGACCGAGAAGCCTTGCTTCATCAGCATTCACGGGTGTTACTTCAATATAGTTTTTTATATGGGTAATCTTGATGTTGTATTTCTTCTCGAGGAGGTCGAGCAAGGAATGGCCTTCTAACTCCTCCTCTATAAGGAGCGGGCAAAGGTGATAGGGGATATAGGATTCCTGGAGAAGAACAGGCTCGTTTTCTACTGACCAAAGACGTTTTATAAATATGATATGTTTATCCTTCGGGATGTTGAGTTTTCCGTCGAGGTTATCCACAGGCATCATGACGGTGCGGGCAAGGACATTTGTGGAAAAGGCGATCCCCTCCTCGAAGAGAAGTTCACGAAAGTTTGTAAACATGGTCAAACCTTCGGAAACTATGCTTTTGTAAATGAATGTGCCTTTTCCCTGCTGGCGTTTCAGATACCCTTGTCTGACAAGCTCCAGAACAGCGGTCCTTACCGTGGCCCTGCTGACATTAAACATTTTGCAGAGTTCGTCTTCAGTAGGAATTTGCGCCCCAATCGGCCATTCATTGTTCTCGATCTTTTTCTTTAAGATTTCGTAGAGTTGCAGATACAGTTTTTGATGATCTTCTCTGTCGATTAATTCCATGATAAGTATAATTTTATAATGTAATAATGATAGTAGAAAAGTATTTCCAGACCGAAAAATTATAATGACACTATATAAACTTGTCAAGAGTTTTTTTGACGCATATTAGAGTATAATTACGCATGTTTAAACTTCCAAAATTTTTAAGAAAATCCTCTGAAGAGAAAGTGCAGGACAATACGGCAAAAGAGGCTATGAAGGCCAAGTATCAGGCATTTCAGAACCTCCTCTCAACCAACAATCAGGTCCTCGAACTCATGGCTGATCTGGAAGAAAAGCTTTCAGGTGAATACCTTTTTGACATGCATTATATAAAAACAAATGTCCAGCTTATCGGGTATGAAATTGTGAAGATAATAGAAAGCCTTAATGCACTTTCTTACAATAAGTATTCACAGTTCTCTCAAATCCATGCCGATATCAACCGGGAGATCGAAAAAATCCTTGAATATAAAATGGAGGTCCTGGTCAGTGATCTTACTGTCCCTCTTGAAAATCTTACCGGGGAAACAGTCGGGATCGCCGGAGGAAAGATAGCGCATTTAGGGGAAGTAAAGAGCAATCTGAATCTTCCAACTCCGGATGGGTTTGCGATCAGTGCATATGCCTTCATAAAGTTCATGGACCACACAAAGCTTATTGAAAAGATCAGTAAAAAACTGTCGACGCTCAGCATAGAAAATCTTGAAGAACTGAATAAGGTCAGCAAAGAGGTGCAGGATATCATCATACAAACTGAGGTGCCACCTGATTTACAGGAGTCGATCCTGAGTGCCTATGCAAAGCTGTGTAAAAAATATGGTGGGAAACCAATGGTATCAGTCAGAAGCAGTGCAATAAGGGAAGACAGTGAATTCAGCTTTGCCGGGCAGTATGCGACGTTTCTCAATGTTCCCGGAGATCTCATCATTCAGAAATATAAAGAAGTCGTGGCGAGCCTTTTCACTCCGCGTGCGATTTTTTACTCCAAGACAAAAGGATTTTCTGAAGGAGAAATGGTAATGGCTGTTGGGGTTCTGAATATGGTCGATTCGATTGCAGGCGGGGTTATGTACTCGCGGGACCCGAATGATCCATCAACTGATCACATTTTAATAAATGCGGTTCATGGCCTCGGGGTTACGGTTGTGGATGGTACCGTCACTCCCGATATCTATACGGTATCAAGACATCCCGAAGGGACGATCATTGACAGGAGAATATCGGGTCAGGAAAAAATGCTCATCAATGCTGAAGCCGGGGAGTTGAAACAAGTTCCGGTTCCTGACGACAGGAGAGGGAAACAGTGTATTACCGATGAACAGATAAGAATCCTGGCGAAATACGCTCTGGCCCTGGAACATTATTACGGCTGCCCCCAGGACATTGAATGGGCTGCCGGAAGTGACAGGAAGATGTATATCCTGCAATCAAGGCCCTTAAGAACATTAATGCCGGTTACGTCAGGAGCCGCTCTTCCCACACGCTTTGAAAATTATACGATCATTCTTGATAAAGGCGTCATCGCATGCAAAGGAGTCGGTTTTGGAAAAGCCTTTATTTTACAGGATGACGAGGATTTGAATAATTTCCCTGAAGGTGCCGTGCTGATTGCAAAACATACCTCACCGAAATTTGTAACGGTTATGAATAAGGCGTCAGCCATTGTTACCGATATCGGGAGTGCAACCGGTCACATGGCATCATTATCCAGGGAATATCAGGTCCCGACAATCCTTGATACCGAGGTTTCTACAAGCGTTATTCAGAATGGACAGGAGATAACCGTTGATGCTATCAACTGCAATATATATGAAGGAAAGGTTCCTGAACTCATTGAATACGCTCAGAATAAAAAAGAGCCTTTCAAGGGAACGCATTTATTTAAAACGCTCGAAAAGGTATTGAAATGGGTTGCCCCACTCAATTTAACAGACCCTGAAAGTGAAACATTCAAGCCGGAATACTGCAAGACCTATCACGACATAACCCGTTTTGCTCATGAAGTGGCAATGCAGGAGATGTTCGGGATCGGGGACGAGCATGATGTTGAGGATACACATACTATCGATCTTTCAGCCGGTATTCCTATTGATGTCCATATGTTAAACATTGACGGAGGGGTGAAAGAAAATCTGAAGAAGGCAACTGTTGAGGATGTGTCCTCTATCCCGTTTTTGGCATTACTGAGGGGCATGAAAAGCATGAAATGGCCCGGCCCTCCGCCGGTTGATGCGAAAGGATTTTTCGGAATGCTTGCACATTCGGCCTCGGTGCCTGAGGACCAGCTTCAGGAGACCGCGAAAAAGAGCTTTGCTGTTGTATCGAAAAATTATGTGAATTTCAGCATACGTCTCGGCTATCATTTTTCGATGATCGAGGCATATGCAGGAGAAAACATCAATGACAATTACATCAAGTTTTTCTTCAAAGGCGGAGGTGCGGCTCTCGATAGGAGATTAAGACGAGTCAGGCTTATCAGGGATATTCTCAAAGCGATGGGATTCCGGATAACCATAAAAGAAGACGTTATGAATGCTCTTCTCACCAAATACAAACAGCCATCCATAGAAGAAAAATTGATGGTTTTAGGTAAACTCACTGCCTATACGAAACAACTTGATATGGCCATGTTCAATGATGCGGTAACAGATATGTATGTCGATCAGTTTATCAAAGAGCATATAAAGAAAAGTTAAATTGTTAAAAAGTTGAAGGTTTGAAGGTTTAATCAAAGAATTCCTCGATACTCTGCATCGGGGTATAGAAGTTCGTCATTGACCCGAAAATAGGTTCAAAAATCCGTCATTCCCGCAGTTTGTAGGCGGGAATCCAAGTTTAAACTATTCTTGCTTTTTTAATTGCTCTTTGAGGATCTTGTTCTCTCTCTGAACCTTGAGCAACTTTAATGCCTTATCAATGGTGAAGAGGATCTGTTCTTTCCTGAAAGGCTTTGTAATAAAATCAAAGCCGCCCTTCTGTATCGCCTCCGAGGCGGATTCAACGGAGGCATAAGCCGTTATGATAATAACCGGGATGTCTTCGTCAATCTTCTTGACAGCATCGATAATCTCCATGCCGTCAAGTCCCGGCATCTTCAGGTCGGATATGACAAGGTCAAACCCGCCTTGTTTCGCAAGTTCTCTTGCTTCTATCGGATTATTTGTCGTAATAATTTCGTAAGGGGTTTTTTCCCGCAAAATCATACTGAGAAGTTTCAACATATCCGGTTCGTCATCAACGATAAGTATTTTCTCTGCCATGTTATCCTCCTTTATTTACTTTCAGCTTGTTCACTCTGTGCTGCCGGGAAAGCTATTATGAACGTAGTTCCCGTTTTCTCTGACTCCTCCTTTGTCTTGGTTTCAAAGGTGATCGCCCCTCCATGTTTTGTTACGATACCATACGAAACCGAAAGGCCGAGACCAGTACCTTTACCAACTTCTTTTGTGGTGAAGAGCGGGTCAAAAATTCTGTTGCGATGTTCTATTTTTATACCATGCCCTGTATCTGCAAAACTGATCTCAACCGTATCATTATTGAATGACATGGTCGTAATGGTTAAAACTCCACCTCCCTGCATGGCATAAATGGCATTATTGATGATGTTAAAAAAGACCTGCTGCAATTCTCCTGAATCAGCTTTGACCGTTGGCAGGGTATCCTCCAATTGTTTCTTTACCAATATCTTGTTAACAAGCAATGTATTATTCATCACTGATAGTACGGTCTCGATATTCTTATTAATATCAACGAACTCCTCTTTATGCTCTTTGTGACGTGCAAAATTTAAAAGGTTCTCGACAACCCTTTTCGCATTCAGGCCCTGTCTCTCTATCGTCTTCAACAAATCATATTCCTCAGAATCCTTCGGGGATTTTTCTAAGAGGAGGTCTGTAAAGCCAAGGATTACACCGAGAGGGTTGTTGATTTCATGTGCAACACCGGCAGCGAGCGTTCCCATTGATGCGAGTTTTTCCGTATAATAACTATGCTCTTCCATCTGTCTTCTCTCCGTAATGTCTCTCGAAATACCCAATACTGCATAAATATTCCCCTCTTCATCAAAGAGTCTTCTGAGGTTCGTACTAAACCAGCACTGTCGGTCCCCGATAATAACGAGATGGGTGATCTGTCTGCTCTCCTTGGTATCAAAGACCTCTTGGATGATCAGGAGTAAAGTTTCAGCGCTTGGCCATGAAAGGATTTCCGACATATTATGCCCGATGATGTCCGATTGACTTTTGCCGAAAAACTGAGCACCGTAATTATTT
>Ga0307377_10004870_pt1 | contig 14568 bp, 9 predicted proteins | sample TR3MG_FD_202535 | JGI IMG/M metagenome (GOLD analysis project Ga0307377, IMG submission 202535) | Soil microbial communities from Risofladan, Vaasa, Finland - TR-3 | ecosystem: Environmental > Terrestrial > Soil > Coastal area > Acid sulfate soil | place: Finland: Risofladan, Vaasa | collected... | reverse complement strand
TTGGCAATCAGTATTGTACTGGTGTATGTTGCAAATTTGCGATAAAAAACGCTCGAATTGTAAAAGAAATGTATCCTGATACCGATGTGACGATTTGTTATATAGACATACGAACTCCAGGATTAAATTTCGAAGAATTGTATAAATCTGCTCAAGAAGTTGGAGTCAGATTCATCCGAGGTAGACCTTCGGAAATTATTAAAGACCCTATAAGTGGAAAGTTAAAAGTTATAGTAGAAGACACTTTAAGCATGACTCCGTTACAATTAAGAGCTGATTTGGTTGTATTGTCTGCAGCTATGGTACCACCCGAAGGAATTGGACCGCTTGGTTCTAAGCTTAAAGTATTACGTTCAAAGGAAGGTTTCTTAAAAGAATTTCACATAAAGATGAACCCTACATTGAGTAGTAAAGGAGGAATTTTCTTAGCAGGTGCGATTCAAGGACCAAAAGACATTTCTGAAACCGTAGCGCACGCAGGAAGTGCTGCTGCATTAGCGGCTGCACCATTAGTTAAAGGCTACATAGAAAGGGAAATGTTGGTTCCAACCATAGATTACGATTTATGCGTTAATTGCGGAATCTGTAAAACAATTTGTTCACCAGCTGCTATTGACATTGATGAAAACGGAAGACCTATAGTTAACAAAATAGCGTGTAGATCGTGCGGTATGTGTATGCCAAGTTGTCCAACGAAAGCAATTCAATTGATTAATTTCACAGATGATCAACTATACGATGAAATAATCGCCGTATCAGGCGGAGGTGTCGTGTGTGAATGAGTGATTGTGAAACTCCTGATGAATATGTTCAAGAAAGGATTCAGAATATTGTTGTTTTCATGTGTAACGAGTGTGGTCAAGGCTCAGCAAACACTGCGGGTGTCGCTAGAATGTCGTACGATGCTGCAATAAGAATAATTAGAGTACAATGCACAGGTCAAGTTGGACCGATTCAGATTATGGAAGCGTTAAATAACGGCGCGGACGCTGTTGCTTGCGTAGGATGTTGTTTAGGTGCGTGTCATTTTTTTAATGGTAACGTAATTTCAATGCATAGAATAAAATTGATGAAAAAACTCTTTAAAGAGTTAGGTTATAGCGATCAATTTGTAAATCAATACACTTCGCGAGCTGCGGAAGGTGAAACTGCTGTTGGCGATTTCGAAGATATTATAGATCGATTAACAACTGCAATTCAAGAAAAAGGGACGATAAAAGATGGATGTTAAAGTATTCCAATTTAACGGTTGTAAAAAGTGCTTCAATGAAACTTTATTACTTAAAGAAGATGCTAAATATAAAGTAGAGTTTGTCTCTGATCCAAAGAACTGGAAAGGAGAAAAAGGTGACATATCAGTTATTACAGGCTATTTAGTTCCTAGCGATTTGGAGCACTTGGAACGCATAAAGAACAATTCAAATAAAATTATTGCTTATGGAGACTGTCCAGCCACAGGTGGAGTTTTTGCGTTAGCAAATCAAAAAGGACACGATGTTACACCTCTAACAAACTTAATTGAAGGTTCAAATAGAGTTCATGGATGTTTAGGCGAAATTGAAGAATTAAAATTAGCGATTGATGGAACAAATGTTCCAAAATTAAAAAGTTTATGTCAAGTTTGCTCTAGAAAAGCAACTTGTGACTATTTAGAAGAAATAAATAGACAAATTGAATTAGAAGATTCTAAAACTTGTTTTAACGACTTAGGTTTTCTCTGTAGTGGCTTTATTGCGACCGAGTGCAAAGAGAAATGTATTGATTATAATACGCCTTGTAGAGGTTGTAAACCAAGCATAGATCGTTCTGGAATTCGTATGTTAGCAATGTTCGGCACATTAGCTGGAAACATTGAAATTGCGACGGAACATTCAGTAAAGGGAGCAACTGACAAGTTAGGAGACGATGACGACGATCTAACAGACAGCTTACCTGATGTCGTCGGGAATTTTTTCAGATTTACATTACATACTTCTGGTTTGCCAAAAGGTAGAATCCCTTCTTCAGGAACTTTATTAGAAGATGTTTTCATTGGAAGGTTGATTGAGGAAATCCCTTTGATAACAGGAGTTTTAGGTGGGGCTAAATCAATATCTTTAACGCTTAAATTCATAGAAACATACGAGGAAGCAAATCAAATAGAAGTAAGCGAGCAAACGAAAAAATATCGTAACGAACTCCTACAACTAGAAAAAGACTTACAAAATGCTATCAATAACGAAGATGCATCGAAATACAAAGAAATTACTGATAAAATCCGATTTATTGCTGGAAACATGAACTTATCAAACTTATTTTTTGGTGGGTTCAAGTCAATAATCGATGCTAACGATGACTTTAACGAGTATAAAACCCATGTTTTTGATGTGGTGGAAGGAACCTACAAAAATGGTTCAATTGAATATACCATTAACCCAGATGGTATTATAACAAAAATTAAGATTAAAGAGGAATTATTATGAGTTTTGAACTATTAAAAAGTGAGATTATCGACGCGGGTTTATGCCAAGGCTGTGGCTTATGTGCAGGTTACTGTAAACATATTGAAATGGAAACCCTACGGCCGATCTTAAAAGATTACTGTATCCTTGAAAGAGAAGGACAAGACTGTGGAAAATGTTACCAAAACTGCCCTCAAGTATTGCAGAAAAAATTTAAGGCGCTACAACCCTTAGGAATTTATTCCTTAAGAAGTAAAGACTCTAAGATATTAGAAAAAGCGTCAAGTGGAGGATTTGTTACTGCAATCGCAAAGCATCTCCTAGAGGAAAAGGCTTTATCCGAAATTGTAATGGTTCAAAACATTGACGATTTACCTAAGGCAAGCAGTGTAACTAATCCTGACGATGTAATTCAAAAGGCAGGGGTCGTATATGGGCGATCTGGGTTGTTAGAAAAGTTAGTAGAGGTTTCTGGAGAGAATTTAGAACCTTTAGGCATCGTAGGAGTTCCGTGTGAGATCAGAGGAGCTGCTGAAATGGGGGTAGAAATGAACCGAGAAATCCTTAAAATAGGGTTATTCTGTAATTCAAGCATCAGAACTGAAGAAACAGATAGAGGTTTAGTGTGTTCACCATGTTGTGGAGGTTGCCCTTCAGGTGTTAATGCACAAGGTTATATATCATTAATACGAGAACATAAATATTTAGAAGCTGTAGAATTAATCCGCAAAGATAATCCATTACCTTCTATTTGCGGAAGAATCTGTACGCACGAATGCGAACACGGTTGTACTTTGATCGGCTCAGATCATCCAGTGGCGATTAGAGAACTAAAAAAATTTATAACAGAGTACGAAATTAAGCAAGGTAAACAAAAAACTGTGAAGACTAAGAAAAAGCTAGGAAAGAAAGTAGCAATAATAGGTGCTGGACCAGCAGGTTTGACAGCAGGATATTATTTATCGCTTAAAGGTTATTCTCCAACGATTTTTGAAAAAACCGATCATACTGGTGGAATGCTTCGATTTGGAGTGCCTCAATTCAGATTACCTAATTATGTCTTAGATTACGATGTAGAGACCATTAAAAATGCTGGCGTGGAAATTGTATTCAACAAACCATTAGGTCCTGATATGACCATTGAAGACCTAAAAAACGACGGATTTGAAGCCATTTTTATCGCGACGGGTCAATATAAACCAAGAACATTACACTTAGAAGGAGAAGACCTTCCGAACGTACATGTTGCTATTAATTTTCTTATCGATAGAAAATATCGCGATTGGCAGAAACAGCAAGAGTTTAAAGGTAAAACCATAGGAATAATAGGAGGTGGAGCGGTAGCCGTTGATGTTGCACAGACAGGACTGAGGTTAGGCGCAGAAAAAATATATCTTGTTGATGTCATGACTGAAAAGGATCTTGAACTCGTATTACGAGAGATTCCTGAAGAAGAATTAAAATTCATGGAATATCATTTTAATACTTCCGTATCTAAAATTTCTGAAGGAGAAGGAGAGGGGCTATTATTAAATAGTTATAAAATTCAATGGGGCAATGCAGATGATACTGGCAGACGGTCAATCAATAAAATCGAGGATTCTGATTTTGAGATCAATGCAGACGCTATAGTTATCGCTGTTGGTCAAGCCGTTGATTTTAATTTAATAGATATCGCAACTGATAATAAACTCAAAAAAGAGCGGAATAAAATTGAGATCAATCCAATAACATTTGAGACTAATATTCCAGGAGTATTTGCTGGTGGAGATACAATTACAAACTCAAAAGCCGTTGCAATTGCCGCAATCGCTCACGGTAAAGAAACAGCCATTTCAATAGATCGATATTTAAATGGAGAAGACCTTTCAGCAGATCGTTATCAACAAAATAAAATGTTTTTCGAAGGAATTGCGAAAACTCCAAAAGACTATTCATTAAAACCAGAATCATTAGAAGAAGCTACTGAAGATGTCCAATGGAATTTTGAGGAGATCGAAGCAAAATTTAGCGAAGAAATGGCGCTAGCAGAGGCTAGACGTTGTTTAAGTTGTAATCATTACTGCTCGCATTGCCAAGATTTTCCTGCAATTTATTCAGACTTTACAGCTGGAGAGGTTGGTTCTAAACCAGGCTTCACAACCGTTGTAGCTTGGACTGAAAGAGGTAAAGAAATCATTGAAAAAGCCTTAAACCAAGGATTATTTGAAGAAGGCAGCGTTAATAAGGATGAATTGAAGAAAGCAATCAATCTAAAATCAAAACGAGAAATGGAAGTTTTAGAAAAAACTCCAAGGCAACAAGTTTTAGACTATATCACTCTTCAAGGCCCAACCACAATTAGCAACATGTCTGAAAACTTAAGTTTAGAAACTAAAAAGGTTCGCTACGAAGCTTTACGATTGGTTCAATTGAATCAAATTGAGATGAATGTTGAACCGGACTTAGAAGAACCAATGTTTTCACCCATATGTGAAGATTAACTAATCAAAAAATAAAATATTAACAAAATAAAGAGGTTAAAATTATGAAATTCGACCAAGAATTAAACGTGTGCGGTTTAGTCTGTCCCGTACCTGCGTTGAAAACCAAGAAACAACTCATGAAGATGCGACCAGGAACTGTATTGAAAGTAATAACAGACTATAAACCAGCATCTGAATCAGTTCCCCGTGATTTAGCAAAAACTAAGCATAAACACTTAGGAACTGATTTTCTCGATGACGATGAGTTATGGCACATGTATTTTGAAGCTGTTAAATAAATAAATAAATAAATTTTTATTTTTACTTTTCTTTTTTTTAAAAATTCTTATAATTATTGCCAGATCTATTCGTTGAAAAAATAAATCTTATTGGTGCTATTTCTCTAAATGTATAAGTTTAGAAGTAAAAATTTTAAGGTTAGATTTTAATTGATGAAATTAAGAAAGTTTAGAAAGTTTTTGAAAATTAAGGTGTAAGAATAAATTAAATAATTCAAAAATGTGAAATTTTTAACTTAATTCTTTAAAATAACATACTAATCCTCCAAATTTGTCTACGATAGCACCAGCCTCGGATTCTTTACTGACGATTTTAGTTTTAATCTCAAGATTTTTTGCGATTTGTAAAATTCGATGGGTTTTGCTTCTATTTTTTGGATTTTTTAGATATTCTTCAGTTAGAGTAATATAATTTGGCTTAGGTAAATTAGGATTTTGCTTAATAAGTTTTAGTTCATGATCGATTTCTCTCCATGTATAAAGAATCTTTGAGAACTTTTCATTTTTATTAATTACCTCTGTCAGTTCTTCTATTATCAACAAACCCTCCTGATTTGAAGTTTCCTCAACGATGTCTTTAAAAAAATCTTGTGTTTTTAGGTAATATACATCCTTTTGAGTCTTCGCTTGATTACCTATGATCTTAGAAAAAACAACTTGTTTATCTCCTTTTTTTAACAACCATGAATGATGCTTATTAACGTGATTAAGAAACTCATCTGAATATTTTTCTTTTGGTGGAGAGAGCAGTATTACACTTCTGATACCTTCATTAAATATAGGTCTTAATGCGTTAATGATTTCCTCATGAAAATGATATATTTGCCTTTCATTTTGATTTCTTCTCTTCCTTCCACGATTTATTTTGAAGTGTAGCCTAATAGTCTCACTAAATATTCTCCAAATTACAGCATCATTATCATGCAGACCAATGAGAATTGCTATTGGATGACCGCGTTTTGCTCGCTTTTTTCTTTTTTTAGCCATGGATAAATAGTAAATTTAATGTTTCCTAACTTTTTTAAATTCTGAATTAGCAAAGAAAAAGAGAAATATGGACTTCTTTATTTTACATAAATTTAAACAGGTAGTACCTTAAAATTCAAACTCTGAGTATTATGGATTCAGATTTTTTAAAAAAAAAAATTTGTTTATTTTTATATTTCTACTCCAGCTTTTCGTCTTCTAAGTAATAAAACAACAGTGACTATAGCTACTCCGGCCACTATAGATATAACGATTATGATTATGACAATGAAATTATCTTCAGGCGGTGGAAGACTCTTAACTACATCCACGCTTTCAGACTCAAGATTGCCTAATGTATCGTTAGCATAGAAAGTAATGGTAACAGATCCCTCTGATAAAACACTCCATGCCGCTTGGTTAATAGTGCCATTGGCAGTAAAAAAGAAATTAGTTATTCCGCCATCAAGAGAATACCACATGGAGTCTAAATTGTCATCCGAGATTTCAACTATGAAACTGGGAGCATTTGCACCAAAAGTAACATCCATAAGAGGAGAACTGATAACAATGAGAGGTGCATGACTATCTTTTTCTATATTAACTTCAGCAGAGCCAATATTTCCAGGAATATCCGATGCGTAGAAAGTTAACGTGATCATACCATCTGGCATAGCATCCCACGCAGATTGATCAATAGTTCCAGTAGATCCCGTAAAGGTGTAGTTATGTAATCCTCCGTCAAGTGTATACCACATTTCATCCAGAAAAGTATCGGTAATCGTAACACTAAAACTTGGAGCACTAGTACCGAAAACATCATCTTCGAGAGGAGAATTAATCACTATTGAAGGTGGTCCATCTTCAGCTATCGGCAAGTAATCTATACTTCCCGCAGAACCTCCAATATATGAATATGGATTATCCACGATTCCATCATTAGGGCTTACATCTGGACCAGTATGATTATCCCAGTAATTACCAATTGACGTGCTATTCCAAGTGTTATCAGTTCCATCATCAATCGCATGTATTCCATTTTCCAATAAGAAATTTTTATAAATTGAGTTGTTATCACACCCTGAAGCAATACGTATTCCCTGAGTATTATTATAGAAGATATTATCAATGATGTCATTGTAATCGCAATTATCATATAAATATATCCCGTATTCTACGTTATCCTTTACTGTGTTTCCCGAGATGGTGTTATTATCGCAATTATTTTCTAAATATATCCCATGATCGTCATTGTAATTTGCGGTGTTTCCCGTGATGGTAGTGTAATGGGATTGATATAAATATATCCCGAAATAAGTATTATAGTTAGCGGTGTTATCCGAGATCGTGTTGTTATCGCAATTATCTAAATGTATCCCTCTTGAATTTTTGTTTACGGTATTTCCCGAGAGGGTGTTATTATCGCAATCAAGATATAATTCTATCCCATAATAATTGGTATTTTCACTTGCGGTGTTTCCCGAGATGGTGTTATCATCGCACTTGGTATCTAAACGGATCCCGTCATCTTCATTGTAGTTTGCAGTGTTATCCGAGATCGTGTTATTATTGCAATCAGTAGATAACCATATCCCATGATCGTCATTGTAGTTTGCGGTGTTTCCCGTGATGTTAGTGTAATTGGAGTGAATTAAATATATCCCGAAATGAGTATTATCGTTTGCGGTGTTTCCCGAGATCGTGTTTTCCTCGCTATATAATAAACATATCCCACTTCTTCCATTGTTTGAACAGTTGTTATTAATTAAGGTTCCGTGGTTTGTATTTTCTAATTTGATCCCCGCATCATAGTTCCCGCTCCCTGCGTTAGTAACGTTGCAATTTCTAATGATAAAATAATCATTCTTAGAATTGTTTATAAAAATTCCGCTTCCTGTTGGCGAACTGCTTGCGTCAATAGAAATATTTTCAATTATATAGGGATCTAACTCTGTTCCAGAACCGCTACACCAAGCTTGACTCGCTGCCCAAGTCCAATTATTTAAACTGCTCGGAAGATCGTCAATCGCTATTGGTCCCTGAAGGTCCCATATTGGAAGATAATCGAAATTTCCTGCGCTCCCGGTAATACTATAAGGATCGTCACCAATTCCGTCTAAATCCATATCATAACCGGTATAATCGTCCCAATAATTCCCTATCACCGTGTTGTTCCAATCGTTATTAACACCATTATCGATAGCATTATTACCATTAATTATAAAGTAATTTTCAAATACCAAGCTATTATCGGCACCGTTTAAGTCTAACCCATGACCAGTGCTATTAGTAATAGTATTATGGGTAATTATAGTATTGGAAAAAGAATCAACTCTAATACCAACATTGCAAGTATTTACTTCGTTATTATCGATAATACAATTAGTACCACTTCCGTATAATAAAATACCATGATTTGTGGTGATATTATTTACATTGTTATTTTGGATTATATTATTATCTCCGTTTTCAATTGCTATACCCCAAATACCATATTTTACGAAATTATTAGAGATAGTGTTGTTATGATTTGTATATTGAGCCCAAATCCCAATATAACCATTATTAATCAAAGTATTTGAGGAGAAATCATTGTTATGGCTAGACTCAAAATATATACCATTAAGGTTATTTGTACAATCATTGTCAATTATAAGAGCGTTTGTAACATTAGAAAGGTAAATTCCTGCATTTGTCGTTGAGGTACCAGAATTGGAAAGACTACATTCTTTAACTACGAAGTGTTTTCTAGAGTTTTCAATTGATAAACAATTACCTGTACCTCCACCACTTTCTATATTAAAATCTTGAAGAATATAGGGGTCTAATTCGGTCCCAGAGCCCCCTCCAAACCAAGGTTGTGTTTCGGCCCATGACCAATTCGTTAAACTGGTTGGTAGATCATCAATCGCTATCTGGTTTTGTAAATTCCAGATTGGCAAATAGTCATAATTCCCAGCACTCCCAATAATACTGTAGGGAAAGTCGCCAATTCCATCTAGATTCATATCATATCCGATATAATTGTCCCAGTAATTTCCTATATATGAATTATTCCAATCGTTATTAGCACCATTATCAACAGCATGAAGTACATTATTTTTTAAAATGTTTTCATAGACGAGGTTGTTATCGCATCCTAAGTAAATAGATATTCCTTCACCAACGTGATTTATAATGGTATTTCCCGTAATATTATTGGAAAGGGCATTAGTAAGTAGTTCTATCCCATTATCTCCACTGTTAGAAATGGTATTTCCTGAGACTGTATTATTACTAGAACCGAAGTATAATTGAATTCCATCCCAAAGTCCATTATCATATACGGAATTTTCTGAAATTGTATTAAATGTACTTTCACGTAATCGAATTCCCCTATTGGTATTAAAGGACGCATTGTTTTCAGAAACAGTATTAAAATGACTGTTTTCTAAAAAAATCCCGTAATAATCGTTGTCATATACAAGATTATCAGAAATTGATGTATCATTACATAAATACAAAAAAATGCCTCTATAGTTGTTTATCATTTGATTATTAGTAATTTGTCCGTTAGTAGTATTAGAAAGAAAAAGTCCATTACCATTACTGTCTGAGTTATTAAATGTGCAATTATTAATGATGAAATATTTTCTGGAATTTAAAATACTGAAACAACTTCCTGAGCCAGCAGAAAATTCAAAAGTATGGTCTTCAATAATGTATGGGGCTCCTGGCGTACCAGATCCGCCTCCAAACCAAGGTTGTGTCTCTGCCCATGACCAACTTGTCAAACTTCCTGGAAGATCATCAATTACAATATCGTAAAATACGGGATAAGTAAATAATATTGCAAAATTATCAGTTAAATTGTTTAAGCCTTGATATGAATTATAATATTGTACGTCCGCGCCCAAATTTAACCCACATGTATAACCATCATCTATATCTATATAGCTAATATAATCGTAGTTAAAGATTATTTCTCCCGATTCATGTAATATCACTTCAAAAGATCCAACCAAGGAACCTGCCCAATATTCTTCTATATTTCGCCATTCTGCAACCCAATAAGTGCCAAAAGATTGCACAGTAATATTTCCACTTCCTCCCCCAGAATATGGCCGTAGATCATCCCAAAACGGAGCGATTAAATAATAATTATCGGAGTCTTCCGATGGAATTGGATCGTTGGACCAATCACCCGGAGAAGAATCATTGAAACTAAGATACCCGTTTGCTCCTAGATAGATTGTTGAAAAGGTTTCATTGTAGAATCGAAAATCAAAAGGTAAAGATTGGGTCGAATAACCATCATCAGTTAAAAGTAGCTCTGTTCCCCCTGAAACATCGATCCAATTATATGCATAACCTGTCGTCATTGTATAATTTTGAAGAGAGTTAATTGACGCCGTTGCGAGATTATTTTCTATATTGAATTCGTCAGGGATAGGAGGAGAATAAGCAGTGAAATTATTGGCCCCATATTCAATTGAAGTCCACATAAAGACAATGATCAATGAAATTAAACTAATTTTTTTAGTTGTTTTTGTTTTTAAATAAATCATTTTTTATTTCGCACTCTTTTATGATTAAAAATGATTTTTTTTAAATTATCGTTGAGTTATCTTAATTAATAGCATTATAAAAAGTTGAGTGCACTAATTATTATTATAAAATGATTAGAGATTTTTAGGGAAAGGGAAGAAACTGAAGTTGTAGTAAAATAGAATTCCATTGAATGCTATCTTTAAAAATAAATAAATAAAAAAGGGTTTAAAAATCAAGATTATATGATCTTATTTAAATTTAATTTTCAATTCATTTAGGGAAAAAATTTGATATAGTTATAGAATTAGGAAAATTAGTTGGCAAGCTAATACGAAGTAAAAGCATTTAGGAACTTTTTTTAAATAAAGAAGTATTCCCAAATCGCAAGAAGACACGGTTAAAAAGGAAAAAAAGATGGAACAGAATAAGAAAATCCATTTTTTGTTAAATATGATTTCCTTATGATGTTGAAAGCTAATCTTCATAGTTCACATAAATGTTTCTAATATCTAAAATCATTAACGTAATATTACAAGTTGTAAAAGTATACATTCAGCTTATTTTTGATTGAAATAAGCTTTAAATACATCGGATTTATTTTTCATATTATGAACGAGTTTAGAGACAATTTTGGGGATGGATTCCAACAGAAGTCTAAATACATTAGGAATAAGTTACCTCGACACGCTTTAGATTGGTCAAGAAAGCCAAAAACATTTAAAACTTATCCTGATGCTGTTAAAAAGATAAATCTACCTCACCCGAAATTTGATGAAACAATCCAATTCTGGAGCGTAATCAAAAATAGACATTCGACAAGAAAATTCACCGAAGAACCTTTATCCTTAATGGATTTAAGTTTATTTTTGTTTGGTATGTCTGGTTTAAATAGAATTTTTCCACAATTTTCGTTTAGAACAGTACCCTCAGCTGGAGGTTTGTATCCAATTGAAATTTATCCAGTTGTCAATAGCGTAACGAATTTACAAGAAGGATTGTATCACTACGATATTCAGAACCATTCAATAGAGCTATTAAAAGAAGGAGATTTTCGAAGAAAAGTAGCAGAAGGGTGTCTTGATCAAAACATAGCATACAACTCCGCTGTAAACTTCATTTGGACAGCTTTAATTGAGCGATCTCAATGGAAATATCTTCAAAGATGTTATAGATATATTTATTTAGATGCGGGGCATATAGGTCAAAACTTTTACTTGGTTGCAGAAGCGCTCAATCTAGGTGCTTGTACGATTGGAGCTATATATGACGATGAGTTAAATCAATTTCTCGAAATCGATGGAAAAAATGAAACTACTATATATGTTGGAGTCGTAGGTAAATAGAATAAATTATATACAAAATAAAAAAAAGGTTAAGTTAAGGTTATTTTACTTTCTAAGCTTATTTCGTTTACTTAGAACTAAAGTTAATACGCCTGTAGTTATAAGCATTGTTGAAATTAGAGATATTAATTCAAAACTAGGTATCCCTCCTGGAGAAAGCTCAGGTTCAGGCTCAGGTTCAGGCTCAGGAGGTATCTCAACTGTGATTGCGATACAATTTGATAAAGCTTTTCCGTAACATCCATCTCCTAAGAAAGTCATCGAAATAGAATCGTATTATTAATATTTAACATGATATAAATAGAATGATGACTTCATTAAATTATATATTGGAGAGGGTATAAATTTATGAATGAAACTAGCAAGTTTTCAAAGATAACAGAGAGATTAAGCAAATTGTTTCATAAAATATTTGAGCCAAGTCATATTTTTTATACAATTTCATTTTTTATTGTAGTTATAGTGATTTCTTTACTTAGTTTTATTGCAAATCCAATTATTGGAAATGTGTTACTATTTATTGCATCAACTTTCTCATTAGCATTTATATTTTTACTGATTTCTGGAGTAGTTCCAAATATGAAATCATTTTTATTTTCACCCGATAAAAAATTTGATCGAAAGAAGATTTTAAGTTTAATAATCGCATTTGGAATTAGCATTGTCATTATTGCATTATATTTTATTTTTACTTCTCTTCCTGAATTCCCGATTCAATTCTTGAGATGGGATTACATTCTTCCATATTTTTTTGTTGGTATATATTTTGGTTGGAATATTATTCAAATCTTTTTTATTAAAACAGGATTTGAACAATATTCTATAAAAGCTGACAATTGGATATTAAAAGATAAAGAAGATTTTAAAAGGAATCAATTCCTAAGTTCAATATTTCTAATTTTAGCCTTAGCAGTCCCTGTTTTAATCCAAATAGGCACATATTTTGGATTTCGTGATTATTTTCAGGCTGATCCGGGTAATCTTTTTGATCCATTGCTATGGTTTAATGGTTGGAATATTGCTATGTTTGCAGTTATTGTTATTACATCTTGGCGTTTAATTACTATATTTATTAAAAGTAAAAGAAATGAAACTCCAAATGTATTTTCCTCAATTTTTTACATTTTAATTTGGATTATAATTTGGTATAGATCCTTTAGTTTTATAAACTCGTTTAGAAGCGTGGCTCTAGCTGGGGGAATTGATATTTTTAGAATATTAATGGATGTTCTTTTAATGATCTTTACTGCGATAATGGTTTTAAAGGGATTAGGAACAAAGGTTACTAGGTTTAGAATTATAAATGAAAACAATTTAGCTTTTTTACTTTTTGCTTTTACCATTTTATATATTGAAGGCCAAATTGTCATGGTAACTGGAGCTGGTGCATTATCAGGATCTTATACTGATAGAAATCAGATAAGTATGCTAAACAACTTTTTGATTTTAGTAGTATCTATAAGCTTTTACTGGTGGTATTCTGAATACACATTAGAAAGAAAAGGTCTAATCCTTAGGAAAGCCTTTAAACCAGAGGAAGTTATCGTAGTTGTTAGAGATTTTAAACAATATTTAATTAATAGCGGTGCTTTAAGCTCAGAAAAAATAACCGAAAGGGAATTCCAGAACTTTCTCAGAAAAGAAAAGTTAAATATTGAAGAAAAAAGGGTATCTGAAAATAATACACTTGAAGATCCAACCAACAAGAAGACTGATATTTAGTTTTACTTAATAACTAGTATTTTCGTAATCTTTAAGGATTACATCAATAGATTCGTTTGAATATATTATCTCGTTGAAAATTTTTATTAATAATTTTATAATCGCTCTTGGATTACCTTCGGCTCTTTCAAATACATACTTTAAAATACGCTTATTTAACGGGTAATATGGATTTTGGAACGCCTTGGTAAATTCGGTATTATCAATGCTTTCATAGAACTTACTCATTGTACTACTGTATAACTCGTAAACATCTTCTTCTTTGAATTCCATAAGATAAAATGGTTCTCTTATAGAGGATAAGAGTTCGGGATTTTTCTCACTATATTTTTTCCTGATATCTTCTAGTGATTCCTTTGATTTCAAGGTAATAATTATACGTAAACCCTCAATATTCTGAAGATGAACTATTTTATTAAATATTTTGTCAGCAGCGATATCGTTTGGAGTCACTTCGGTTCCATATAACCAGCTAGGATCAAAAATCTCTTCGGTTCGTTCAGATTGTTGACTCATAATTGAAATTATCTTTCCAAAATCGTCTATAAATAGAATTGTTCCCGATTTAGAGTTTTCAATGAGAAGTCTTAGCATTAAATAGGCGTTTTTCCCTTTGCGAAGATCGTGAGTGAGATTTAACATTGATAATTCCTTCACATCCATTAGTTCACCGAGTAACCATCTCTCTGCTTCGATTTTCCTATAAGGGTCTAATTGATGGATAGTAATGCCATTTATCACATCTTTTAACGTTTCAGGATCTACTTCTTTATATTTATTTGATAACTGTTCGAAAGCGTAT
>Ga0307377_10004868_pt1 | contig 14573 bp, 14 predicted proteins | sample TR3MG_FD_202535 | JGI IMG/M metagenome (GOLD analysis project Ga0307377, IMG submission 202535) | Soil microbial communities from Risofladan, Vaasa, Finland - TR-3 | ecosystem: Environmental > Terrestrial > Soil > Coastal area > Acid sulfate soil | place: Finland: Risofladan, Vaasa | collected... | reverse complement strand
CAGCCTCGCCGCCGTTTTCATGACGTCGAACGCCAATCCAACATTTCCTGATTTAATGGCTTCACTAATGCCAACGAACACCTCGCGGAACCGGCCGAGCAATTTGCCGAGCATCGAAGAAATCGACTGATAGGCAGCCCGTCCGGATTCGGTCCAGCGCACGAACGCTACTGCCGCCGCCAGAACTGCGGAGACAATGAGCCCAATCGGCGATGTCATTGCCACAACGATCGTAGCCAGCGCCCCACACGCGAACGAGGCGAGAAAGGCCGCCATCCCCATGCCTATCAATGCAACGCCAAGCAATCCCACTCCGGCCGCACTCGCCGCCACCGCAACAACCACCCCTTTGTTATTCCTTATGAGCATTGCAGTTGCTTTTGCAGCCGCCAGAATGGCATCTTTATACGGCAGAATCGCGCTCGTCACCGCCCCGCCGATTTCGAGCATAATGTTTTTCGCAATCTCAAGCCCTTGATTCCAGAAAAACAACGGGCCTTTGATTTTCTCAAACGCGGTGTCTACGTTGCCGGCCCTGTTCGCCATCCCTTCAAGATCTTCGCTGAATCCCTGCATTTTGGAAATCGCGGGGAAAATGCCGCGAAGGGCTCGTAGGTTAGGAAAGATCTTCGCCACATCTCCCGGGTCCAGCGTGCTAAGTCGTTCAAGCACGCCAGTCATACCGATGGCCTTCAGCGTGCCGGCGTCCATCGCCTCGCCAAATTTTTGCTCCCAGAGTGCGGCGCCCTCAGTTCCCGGTTTCAAAAACGTGGCGGATATTGCTTGCAAAGCAGTTAGCGCCGAATCAGTTCCGCCGGTAGCTCTCGTTAAAAGCGCCACAGCAGCGCCCATATCTTCCACTGACATTCCGGCCGCCTTGGCAGTCGCAATGATATCGCCAAGGTGGCCCGATAGCTCGCTTAGGTTTGTGCGGCCGCGCTTGACGATCGCAAACAGAAAATCCGACGCGTCGCCGGCATCTCTGAAGGAATCGCCATAGTGGTCCATCAGCGTGTTCAGCACAGCCACCGAATCGCCGACTTCTCCGTTGCCGCCAGCCGCCAGCTTGGTCGCCGCTGCCAGCCGTTCCATCGCGCGTTCCGGTGGCACGGTTGCGGATAGGATATCGTAGAGCCCCGTCGCGAGATCGTCTTTTGTTTTGCCAAACTCTTCGGCCAGGTCTTTGATACCCTGGCGGAATCCAGACAAGAACTCATCTGGGTTATCCAACATTGTGGATACGTTTCCCATTTGGGCATCGAATTTAGCGAACTCTCGCATCCCTAACGCGAAAGGGGCAAACATCGCCGCCCCCGCAAATGCAAGTCGCTTGCCCATCATCATGGCGGATTGACTGAAATCGCGGAGCTTGTTTTGCGCGGATCGCAACGCCCGCTCAAGATGGCTGGCCATGTCATTCTTCAGGAAGAGGCGTACAAAAGCACGGCCAGCTTCCACGTCCGCTTTACTGGCCACCTTATCCCCTCCCGGCTTGCTGGTGCATTTCCCGTTCGCGTTCCATGGCTGCCTTCGCCTCTCGCATTGCCGGCGTGTCGGGGACGCCGTAATTGCCCCACTCGATTACCTGGCCGGTCTGAATGAATTGCTCCACATCGAATCGCTTCTCCTGCCATACCAGCATTCGCACGTCGACAGCAAACGCTCTCCGCGACTCGCGAGCAGAAACAACCATCAACCAGAGGTCTCGGAGGGTAAGTCCCCGGGGACTGACTCGACATTCTCCCGCGAATCGGCGACAGGCATCGGCGGCATGACATCCTGGGCGAATGCAGACCCGGCATCCTGCAATAATGGCGAACTCCCACCTTCCTCCATCTCTTCCCGGACCATTCTCATCACGTCCCGCTGAACCTCGGGGTCCATCCTCGCGAATCCGACCGCCAGTTGTAGCTGCTCCGGCGTCATCTCCGGTTGATTCTTCCGCGTCGTCAAACGCGATTGCATCGCGGACCATTCGCTCTCCGGGAAAAAATCCGCGAGGGCCTCCAACACCGCACTCCTCGCCCGCATGATAGCGTCCTTGCGAATTTGCTTCTGGAACTCGGCCTGCGACTTGCGTCGCTCTTTCAACTGCTCATCGCAAGCCACGGCCAGCACCCGAATCAACGCCTTCACGTCTCGGTCAATAGCCAACAGCCCACCGGCAGATAAGTCCGCTAGGTCCACCTTCGCCTCCGTTGCGATGCGGTCCAGCAGGAATCCGTCGAATTCAAGCCGCCATTCTTGCCCCAGTGCATCGGTGAATTTACTCACGCTTCTTTCCTCCTGGCCCGATATGGAAAACGCCCCGTCTGGTCGGGCACCGGCGGGGCGAATGTACTGCCGGACACAGAGCCAACAGCTATCCTCTGATGTCCAGTAAATAGGCCACTTCCAACACCTCTCCGATGACCGCCGTGGCGGTTGCCCCATCTACAACGGCTAACGCAATGCGGCAATCCAAGATGTCTCCTCCGGCAAGACCAGCCGGCGCAATCACAAAATCCTTGTCGGCATTCGTCAGATTGTTTATGTCCTGCGCGGCCGTCGAACATAAATCGGCCCCCACTGCCCCATCGCGATCCGCCTTGTATACTTGCACGTCGATCGTTGCAGTGGTGTCGGCAATTGTCGTCTTCATGCCGGCACGAATCCGCTTCGTTATCGTTTCACCGGCATCATATTCGGGCGGTAATACAAAACAGTATCGCGCGTAGCAAGTCGTCGTGGTCGTCTTCAAATCCCAGGTATCGAGATACCACGACACCGTGCCGAATGTCTGCGTAGCGGGAAAACCCAAGTCATCCGTCGCCGACGGACTGGGCAGCGATGTTTGTATCGCGTCGTGAACGCGAAACGCGGACCAGGGCACGATATACTTTTTTGCCGTGTCTTGCGCCAGCTTGGTGCGAGCAATCTCGGCTGATGCAGAGATGTCGGCGTTGGTGACCGACCCCGCGCCTAGCCGCATGTCGCCCGACAACTGAGCTACGCCGTTGAAATATCCAGCCATGGCAGCACACTCCTTTACGGCGTTATACCGCCGTGATTCCAACGAGGATGTACAGCGTCGCGGCGTATAGGCTATCGTGCGACGCGGCTCCGTGCGTTATGCGTGCGCCGGTAAACACGTTGGTATCCCCGTTCGCTATATCGTAGATCGCGGCATCCGCCCCGTTGGCCTTCTCGTGGACCAAGTCGATTTCCTCAATCGAATTGTCGTCGGTGTCTTGCAGGTCCAGGTGGGCCTTCGCTCCGGTGTCGCTTGGGTTTCGGTAGAAGATGCCGATGATCTGCGCATCGTCGCCGTCGAAATTGACCTCGACCGCCGTCTGCAAAACGACGGTGCACGCCGTACCTTGAGTCGGCAGAGCATCACCAGTCCCGCCGTCAACAGTCACCGCATTAGTCGCCACTGTCGCAGTCATTCCGTGACGGACGCCGGCGGCCCAGTAAATATCCACAACGTCGTCCGACTCGATCGTATGGCCCGTCGACAGCGTGGCAACGCCGGTATCGTCATCGGTAAAAGTCGTCAACGACCCGGTCTGTGCGGCTACAAGCGCCGCCAGCGTCTGCTGAACCCCTACCGTGCCGACGTAAGTGACATTATTTTCCCCGTCCGAATTGAAGCTGTAGCCCGGGAACGCAAACGACCAGGCTTTTTGTGCTTGTGGCATCGCGTGATTCTCCTGTATGTGTTTTCCCGAAGTCTCATCAGGTCGTGACGAAATCGCGAGCGTAAGCGGTGGTCGGGTGCAACTCGAATTCCACCATCTGGCCATCAGCGATGGCTCCGGGACTGCTGTATTTGATCCAGCAATCGCCATCAAACGCGACCTCGCCTGATGCAACCCGCTGAAATTTGAACGCCAGGCCAACCGGCGGATTGGAATCGGCATACCCGAGTATTGATGTCATGTTGGTATCGCCATCGTGGTAGATCATCGAGAAGGTCGGCTGTGAATTCTTTTTGACGGGGTACTCATCCATTTGCGGGATACCCGTCCCATCACCGCGGCCGGGCAGATCGACGAAATCAAAATCCGCCCCGCCGGGATCGACATCCACCACGTTGGCGTCAATATGCGTGGTCGCCGTACTACCGGCAGTACCCCAGTACACCACCATCTCGTGGCCTTTGCGTTTCTTCGCCATAATTCAACTCCTTATGAGATCGCCCCTTTCCAATCGCGATGGAATCGGGCTAGGTTTCGTTGCAAGGCCGGCTGCATAAACGGCCGCGCCGGATACGTTACAGTAAGCGTTGGCGGCGGTGCTTCGCCTTGTTTTGGTCGGCCTCGACCCTTTCTCTTTTTTGTCCGCGTGAACGTCCCGCCGAATTCCAACATGTGGGCCAACCACGGAGGGCGGCCACCACGCTTCACGAGCTTATACGCCGGCCCCACGACCCATCCCTGTTTCGTGTCCTCGTCTTCGGCCGCCAGAATCGACTTCCCAAATCGACCAGTATGTTTATGCGGAGGTGTGCCAGGTCTCGACGGGCCTTCCATTTCTATCATGGAGTCGATAGCGGACTTGCGAATCGAAAGCGAGGCGTGCTTGAGCGTTTTGTACGCTCCCTTATCCGTCGCTTTTAGAAGGGCTCTCGGAATAGGTATCAGTTTTCCTGTTACGCCAAGCATCTCACCCGCTCACGATCCGTTTCGTTTTGACAACCCACGCATACCCGCCCGCGTGGGATACCAACTCGGGCCGCTTCCCGCCGAGCATCAGTTCCCAGACGTCGCCGTCGCCGTCGGTAATCCGGTCACCGGCTTGCGGGGTCACCACAGCATCGTCGATCTCATAGTCGGCTTTCTTGATTAGCCATTCACGATCCCAATAATTAGACGTGGCCACCTTGTTGCCGCTCGCCTCATCGCCACTGTCTACCACGACGGCCCTTATCTCCGTCGTGGCACTCGATCGCGACAGTGTGACCGTTGGACCCGCTGCATCAGTAAGGGTATCAACCATCCACGCCAGACCATCGGAAAACCAAGTCATCCGCCTTCTTCCTGTGATTCGACATCATCCATAAGCGGGTCTTCGGCAGGCTCGACCTCCGCAACCGTCCAGCCATCTGCCGTCATGGTCACGTTGTCGAGTGATACCGTACCGGCCTTCAACGCACGCAAGAGAGCCAGCGTCTTGAGATAATCGCAACGCAAGTTGAAATCTGTCTGAATCTCGTTCAACTCTCGCATCAAGTTGTCCACAACGTTTCCTTCGTGGTTGAAAGCCGGAGCCGCTACGATCAGCGGCCCCGGCGTGTGGTTATCGCGCCTAGCCTATGCGGTAGGCGACAAAGGTATTGGCCGCTCCGCGAACAAATCGGAACGTCCCGGAGGGGGTTACGTCGGCCCCGTCGTCGTCAATTTCCTCGCAACCTACAAACGTGCAACCAGCCGCGGCCGTCATCGTGATGATGTCCCCAGCACCGCCGAGGTTGACAACTGTCAGGTCGAAAGAATCGCCGGTAGCCAATGTGCCACCAAGCGCAGCTTCGATTTGCGTGCCCGTGCGAACGGTATACGCAGCAGCAGCCGTTGGCGTACCGACCAAGATGCCGGACAGCATCTGAGCGTCCGACAACGAAGCGGTATCGGCTGCCGTTTCGGGGGTGCCTTGATAGCCGAGCACTTTGGCCCGAAGGTGGATATTGCCAGCAATGCCAGATCCAGACGCCCCCGTAGTCACGACAACAGCACCGCCATTGCCCGACCCAGCAGCAGCACCGCCGGCAATTCCGACACCGCCGCCGGCACCGGTACCCTTACCGGCACCGCCCGTCATGGTAACGGCGCCGCCAGCGCCATCGGTTGTGTTGGCGTTGGCACCGCCGGCAATGGCAACGGCTCCACCCGTGCCAGTTGCGCCGGCAGCGGACGCGCCTCCGGTAATGGCAATGGCACCGCCGTTGCCCGTTGCGCCGCCGACACCACCGACTAGACTCGCAGCGCCTCCGGCTCCCGTACCCTTGCCGAGACCGCCGGTTGCGGATACGGCCCCTCCGGCTCCGTTCGTGCTCGCGGCGGCCCCGCCAGCTACGGCAATAGCGCCGCCGGCCCCAGTTGCTCCAGAGCCGGACACACCGCCAGTGACGCCAACCGCACCACCGTCGCCAGTCCCCTTGCCGAGACCACCAGCCACGGCCGCCGTTCCACCGGCCGCATTACCAGCCGCCGAGCCGGCCGCACCGCCGGTGAGGCTTGCAGCCCCTCCCGTGCCGCTCGTAGCACCACTCACGCCGCCGGTGACACTTGCCGCGCCGCCGGCCCCTGTGGCACCGCCGACACCGCCGGCGAGGCTTACGGCCCCACCTGCGAGGCCAGTTGTGGCACTGGTTCCGCCGGCAAGGGCGATAGCCCCACCCTGGGCGGCATCAATTCCGTTCATGTTCAGCGAGGCATCCTCAGCCTCGATGTCCGAAGCCGTCACGGCCCCGCCTACCGTTGCCGTGCGTTTCGCCCCGCTCAACGCCACCTTGACGTAGCTGTCAGTTGCGGCGGTTGTTTCGACGGCCACGCCCATGATGTAGACGCTGGACGTTGCAGCCGTTGCGGCCCCCGTGCTCACCGTGCCGGTTACGGGAGTTCCAGTTGCGTCCCAGTAGACCGCATCGCCGGCCGTGATGATCTCGGCCATTTGCGGAACTCGGCAAAGGCCGGTAATCGCAAGACTGCCTTTCACGCCGTCGGCGATTGCAGCCGGCGCGATACAGGGAATGGTTCCCAATAGTACGACTTGCCCCGCGTCAACTGCCGCCCCGGAGGGCGTGTAGTCGATGTATTGACCGTCCTGGTAATAGAGTGCTGGTGTCTGAGCCATTTTGATTTTCTCCTATCTGAGAGATTTGCGTTTTGTTCCGGCCTCCGCCGGCGAAGTCAGGATCGGTTATGCACCGACGGAATGAACGCTCGCACGATATTCGGTCATCGAAACGCCGAAGTCGTGATAGCCGCGAGACTGAATGCCGAGCGTATTGAAATCGGCGTCGGTCGACTCGATGGTCGGAGCTTGCACGCCGTTCAAAAAGGCCATGACCGCCGAGGCAAGCATCGCCGGATCGGCGAGCAAGAACCATCCGGTTGCCGAGTAGCCGGTGTATCCGCTGTTAGAAAGTTGCGGTACGACAACCGGCCGGAACCGGTTGAAGTACACGTTTGCGACCAGCGTCTTCGTACTAGCCGTGGTGTCGCGGACCTCCTGCGACACGTACAGCTTGCGAGCAGTGGCCTCAAGATCGGATGGAACCAGCAGCAGTTGCGGCTCCAGTTCAATCAGGTTTCCATCCGGTCCTTCCGCATCGCGGAAGAGCTTGACGGCCGTGTTGAGGGCGGTCTCGCCAAGCGCAGTCGCGGCACCCGTCTGGTAATTGCCTCGGGCGGCTGTCCAGAAGGCGGCCCCGTTGACAGCAGCAAGCCATGCCGTCCAGAACACCTTGTTCATGGCGATGGCCGCGCCCATGCCGATACGGTTTCGTAGATCGTCGAACGCTCCAAGATCGTCGTTAATGATATCCGTGCGATTCAGCGAAAACATCTTGGCGTAGGTCTTCGCCTGCACGGTGTAGGTTTCCTGGCCCATCTCGCCATGCTTGATCTCGCCGGACGGAGGCAGTTCCTCATACTCCAGGCTGGTTGTCAGGCGGAAAGCCGTAACGGCCTTGAAGTCCTGGACGTTCCGGACAGCCGCCACTTCACGCCACGTCTGCGAAACGCGGTTGAAGCCTTCGAGCAACATCTTGTTGCCGGTCGTGCTCAACATCGTCGTGACGGTGTGCGTACTGAACGCGGCCCTAATGACCTCGCGAAGGTTGTCGCCTCCAATGCGGAATCGTCCGTTGTATCCATTCTGAGACGCGCAGATCAGCAGCATCTCCTGGAGGCCGAGGTTGGGATACTTGTCGCTGGCCTCAAGCACTTCGGGCTTGAAGTGCTTATCCATGTCGGCGAGTCCAGCGGTTCGGCAGAACGCGGCCTCGATGGCAGGCATCGACACGTCTTGGCTACTGCTATGGATAGCCGGACCCTTTGGGCGTTCTGCAACCATGAGATCAGCCTTGTACGTTGCGGCGGCGAGAATGTGTTCGGATTCGAGCTTGACGGTTGGCCACTGGGCCTTGAGTGCCTTCGCTTTCGCTTCGATCGCTCCCTTGCGGGCGGCGGTCGTCAGCTTCGTCCACTCATCCGTTGGCACCTTCTCGCGATACTCTTCCGCCGTGGCCTCAATCACCGCCAGGTGGCTTTCGTGGGCGAGGATCACGCCGTCGAGGTCAAACGTGGGAGCCTCGACGATCGGCGGCTTCTCGGCCGCTTCGATCTTCTTTTTATCGCCAGACTCGGCGGCTTCAATTTTCGCGAGGGCAGCCTTCGCTTCGATCGCTTCGACCTCTGCGTCGTATGTTGCCCGAAAATGCTGGAGTTGATCTTCTCGCAACTCGGCGACATCAAGCCCAAATGCCTCAATCCACTTGTCAAAATTCATATCAGTCTCCTTGTATTGCGCGGCGCTCGCCGCTACTTTGGCCGTCGCTTTGCGATCAGCGCCAATTGCCACGAAACTGGTTTCCCCGAGCGTCGCCTTACGCGCGACGTACAAGGGGCCGGTAAATGTTTTGCCGTTGACTTTGGTGGCCACGCCTTCGCCGACGAATTCCAGCTTGTCGGGCCGTGCGCCAACCGAGGCTTTCCACGGAAACCCATTCCCAGCAGCGGCTTGCACTTCGGTTGCATCGGGGCCGGCCCCGGAAATAACTCCGGCAAGTTTGATCGAGGATTCGCCGATCTCGACCTCATCCGCGTGACCAACGACACGGGACATATCGTGATCGCGAAGGATGGGAAGGGGTGCCTTGGCCGTCAGGCCAGAGAGGTCGATGATGACTGGCGGCCCGTAGCTGTTGACCTGCATGGGCCCGCCGGTGTAGGCCGTCATGTTGAACCGCTTGGGCTTCGGCGGATCGCCTTCCGTATCAGCGGCTTGAATCCAGTCAACGCCAACGGCCTCCATGAGAATGGGGCCTTGTACGGCCGCCGCTCGAATCATCGCACGCTGAGATCGATGGTATTGGCGGCGTTCCTTGCGCTGTGTTTTTCGTTTTGTGGCCATCGTCAAGCACCAATAAAAAAACGGGGGGCGATCACTCGCTCCCCCGCATGGGCTCGACGTATGCGGCGTCTCGAAGGGCTGGCCAGCCCTGCCGATTGCCGGAACCGCGATTGATCGCGGCCCCCTAGTTTTTAGTTGTGTGAAAGCACCTCTCGGTTGATTACTTTGCTACTCATCGAACGCTCCCGTTCCCGTTGCGGCCGGCAGTCGCCAGCCGGTTCCTGCCTTGTGTTGGCGGTGGAGTTGGACTCCCGCCGCGGCCGTTAGTCGGTTCGGCGGGCGCAGATACGCCGCCGCCGAAGTGTGCATTGAAGAGCGCGGCCCTCATCTCGTCCGGGGTGATGCCGTAATCCTCGGCCATGTGTGGCAGCTCTTCCTCGAAGTCCAGGCCGCTCCCCGCGTAGACGCGACGGAGAACTGCAACACCGGTCGATAGATTGGTCTTGTTGGCGTTGGCGTGCTTGGCCTCGTCGATTACCGGCTTCTCAGGCCAGTCCCAGGCGTGATTCGGCGGAGGATAGTCCGGCACAACCCAGCCGAACCGAAGGACGGCTTCAGCGAACCATAGCTCGAAGAGCGGGTCAAGCACGTCATCTTCAATATCCTGTTGCTCAACATCGACCGAAACGAAATAGGTCAGGTGATCGAGCTTGCCGCCGGAAAATGAATATCCGCTGGAGTCCGCCCTTGCGATGTTATTCGGCATATTGAGCGGCCGCGCCTGCTCGCCCGATTGCTCGCGAGTGAACTCTGCGTAGGTTGCCGACGGCTGCTCCGGCTTCGGCTGGAATGCGTCGTACCCGGCCGGCAAGGCCGTCATCATGCCCTTGTCGATCGGAAGCGTGGAGAGCGGCCGAACGATATCGACCTCTGTATTGGGTAGCAACTGCGTTTTCAGAAACACCGACCAATTAGCGATGTTCTCGGCCCCCGCAAGAACCGCCTCGCGAAACCGCCGGCCCTGCGCATAGCAATTCAGCGACGAGCCAACCTCTGAGACGCCGCGGTGTTGACCGGCTCGGTCTTCGCGAAAAAGGTGAAGCATGAATCGGGCAGGTATTTTCTCTGGCGTTTGATCGTAGGAAAACGACCCGCCAGGGTGATACTTCAGCACGTCATAGAAGAGCGGATTCCCGTATTCGTCAAACTCAATGCCGTCAATCCTGTTCGGCTCATTGGTCCCAAGATACGGCGTCGTGACCTGCTCGCATTCAACCATCCGCAAACCGAGCTTGACGCGGTGTCGCATCCTCGGATTCTGCGCAACGATGATGAACGACTCGCCGTCTGACACTTTTGCCTTGACGGCTATGCGCAGCTTCTCCGATAACTTCGCTTCTTTGGCCCATCTATTCCACTCGGCCTCTATCATCGAATTGAAACCGGGGCTGCCGGTTTGCATCCGTAGCTTAGGCCCTCGGCCGACTACATAATTTGCCTGGGTGAGTTGGACGCCCTTGCCTTGGCCGTTGTTGGCAAATTCGTATCGGGCTCGTCGGGAGATCCGTTGGCGGACGGTCTTGCTGTTGGCGGAGTCGGCGTCGAGAGCATCAGCGGCAACCCAGTGGCGGGTGTTTATGCCGTCAAGAGACGCGGCGTCGTAGCTGCCACGGATCGAGCGGGGCGCGTCCATGTCAACCGTTACCGGCTGGCGCGAACTGTGAGGGCTGACGCATTCCGACACGCCGGACGTTGAGACAACGATCGTGGTACTAAGATCCATCACCCGGCCCCCGGTGGTTCGAGCTTCACGATCCAGAGACCGAAGTGGTTCCTTGACGCCGCGGTCTGAGCGGCTTCATGGGTGAGGGCCGCAAGCAACGACTGAATGTCGTGGGATTCAACCCGTCCCTTGTCCGTCACGGCGGACTTCGGGTTGAGTGCCGTTTGCTCGAGCGCATCGGCGATGGTCGTTGGGGCTGCCATGCTTCCACGATAACGATACGCGGAGGCAACTCAATAGAAGAACGGACGACTTGCTATATGTGCGACGTCTAGCGCACCCCGTGCCCAATTTACTGCTGAAACAGAACTCATCGCCATGCTTTTCTTCCGCACGTTTGGCACACGTAGTTCTTGCCAAACAGGTACACGAGGACAGCAAGCGGCAGCAGGAGACCGCAACTAAACAAGGTCATAAGCCCGCAGACAACGAAAGCATCTGATTCGTGCAAAGTACGCCTGCCGCACGTTTTGCACATTATAGATTTTTGGTGGCCGGTGGTTCCTGTGATCATGGGTATTCGCCCCGTAAAAAGACCTCCCCTCAAGTGTGTCTGAAAGGCAACGCCCAGTATTGGACGTGGGATTTCCTTGAGGGGAGGCATTGTTCATAGAGTTGACCTTTCAGACACTACCTCCCACTCTACCCATAGGATCATCGATTGTCTACTCTTTTTTCTGCCGAAATCCGATGGTCATGCCTTGCGTTTCATCGGTGTGAATAACCTCGAATTGTTTGAGCCATTCTTCGTTCCTAGTCCTGCCTTCCCACCAGACGCATAAGTAGGTCACGCGACACTTATCGCGGACCGGTCAACTTCGCGTCACCTTTAGGTTGATAGCCGGGTTGCATCATTTCTCCCTTGGGATTTCCTCTGTCCGCAACAACGCCTTCCCGCAGTTCCGGCAGATCCGCCGACGGCGACGGTTCCCGCTTGCCACGACGTAAGAACTCTCTACCCGCCAGTCGCGACAGCCACAACGCGGGCAAGCCCACGGATCACGCTCCGCTTCGTCCGCCATCTCCTGCAAGGATTTCGGCTGGCTTCGCATCTGTCATGCTTTTCCCGCAGGCATTGGTGAAAATGAAACGCACTGGACTCGCGAGCCTGCTGCCCGGATCAGACGACGTGCCAATACTCGCTCACGCTTTCCATCGCCCAATAGCTGCTCTTGCATCACCCTGGTAACTTCCACGGAGAGCGCCGCGAAAGCCTCCGTGAATACCGCGACAGCCTCTGCCGCGTGACGTAATAGGCAAGCTGCCGATGCCGTCGCGCTTACGGTGTTAGCGGTCCGCAGGTCGGCCTCACAACACGGACAGTGGGTAATCTGCCTGGCGATCACAGAGTGGCTCCTTTCATTTTGCTGCCATTTCCGCAAGGCTCATGGGTTGCTTGGTTTCTTTCGCTTCCGATGGAATTGACGATAACCGCGCCAATGCCGCGCCCGCACGGGCTAACGCGGTCGCGTCAAGATAATGATTCGGGCCGTTGGGCGGCAGAAACTTTGCCTTCTCTACGTCCCACTGTTCGCTGATAATGTGTGCGGCGAATTCTCGCTCCTCCTCCAGCGAACTTCGCAACTGCCGGCCGTCGGCGCCAACCCGCGGAGCGTGCAGTCCAAGACTACCGGGCGTCCCGAAGTCCGCCTTGAATCCTTCCTGCACGCGGGACTTGTAAGCGTCGGCGTTGATCTCGCACAATGGCGACTGCGTCCTTCTGTCTATGTGACACTCGTCGAAAGAACGGATGCTGATGTGTGGCTGCGGCCTACGGTATCTGCCGAATCCTTTGCACGGCAGGCAGCGTGAGAAACCAACCTCGGAAGCAAACACCGTTACCGGCTGTACCGACCAGCCCTCATCCTTCCAGCCGCTATCGATCAGCGTCCAGTCGGGAAACCGAGCCGATGATTCCGACTCCGGATCTTCCCGCCATGGCTTGTGCGTCTGAATCCACTGCCACCAATCGCGAAGCCCTTCCAGGACGGCATTCTCGCAAGCCGCTGGGCGATGCCCCGCCGTTGCAAATCGCCAGAAATGAAACTCGATGATCGAACCGACACAGCGTTCATCCCACGCGACCGCCACCCAATGCAGACCGAGCTTTTTGACGTCGGCGCCAATTGTCAATCGAACTGTATCCGGCGGTACCACTCGATAATCCGCACCGCTCCGCGAGTCGCGTATCTGCTCAATAGTGAGGTCGATCAAGTTTAGGTCGTTCGGCGGATCGTTATCGAATTCGGTCGCCGTGTTGATCGGGCCGATCCTGGCAACCCAGCCGTAATAGTGCTCGATTGCCGATACCTCGACCGTCCCGCCTTCCGCCCTGACCCGATGATCGAACCGGTGCGGATTCGCAACCTCCCCGCCTTCGTCCATTTCCTCGCGACGGGCCATGTAGAAATCGTGGGCAACCTTGGGGATCGGGGACTCCCGGTCGCCCGCTTGCTCACCCATCCAACCCTGTTTGCAGAGGTTGATAAATTCCGTCCAGGCCGTTTGATTCGTCGGCGGCTTCAACATGAAACGCATCCGCCGGCCGCGGAACGATGGGTATTTCGTTTGGTCCGTCAACTGCGCGGCCGCCGATACCTGGCTGGCACACGTGCAGAGCACCAGCCGCGACACGGGCCTGCGCTGTGACCCGAGAGCCGCAATGGTACGGTCGATCTTTCGCAGGAGTTTCGCAGCTTGAGTGGGATTGTGAGAGGTCTCATCAGTATCCGGATCGTCGATAATTACCGCGCGCGGCCGACGGTTTTTGATCCGCATTCCGCGAAGGGCAGCGTCGAGCCCTTGAGAGATCACAATGGCACCGGCCGATGGCGAACCCGGGACATTGGGGAACACAAGCCGATCACCCGTCCAGTGGAACTTGGTAGGCGCCGCCTCAAACGGCTCACCGTTGTCATGCCGTCGACCGTTCGCTATTTGGGTCTTCGCCCGCTGGACGGTATTCTCCAGAGCCCGCACGGGAAAACAGACTTCCGGGTAGTACCGCAAAAATTCGTCGCTCTCGCCAATCGCCGTCCGAATCGTGTCCAGGATGTCCGCCGCGTTTTTCGCCGTCGCTCCTAGAATGATCCACAAATCCCGGCCAGAGTCTTGGAGAATCATCTTGACCGTTAGCGCAATTGCCAGCGTCGTTTTACCCTCGCCACGGCTGGCCGCATCCGCCCGGTCGCCACCTTCGGAAAGCAGGGCCCGGAAGTCGGCGACCATCTGCCGCTGTTGAGGCTCAAGGGGATAGTACGTATCGGGGCTGAAGGCCGACCAGTAGGATTCCAGCCACAACTCATCATCCGCCTCACGACGCAATCGCTCGGCCCGATCCTCCGGAGATAGCACTGGAATCTGAATCAGCCGGCTGGCGAGACGCATCTGCCGCTTGCGAATCGCGTCCCGATCCCGCTCCGATGTGCCGCCGTGTTTCCCGCGAGCCTCGCGGACTCGGCGCAGTTGATCCTTGAGTTTCTTCTCGGCGGCTTGTAGCTGGTCTGCTGTTGCCATTACTCTCTTACGTGGTTGTACGCGGCCACGAAAAATGCCCGATGGACCGACTGTCGACAGTCCATCGGGCTCTGATCATTCGATCGCCGGGGGAGCTACCGCCCGGCTTTCGTGGCTTAGATTGTCAGCGCTACTCTGCGTAATTCTCTCTCCCCTTTATCCCCAGATCCGCCGTCGCTACTACCGGAAATTCGTACGGTTCCGACTTGCCCACCCG
>Ga0307377_10004864_pt1 | contig 14579 bp, 20 predicted proteins | sample TR3MG_FD_202535 | JGI IMG/M metagenome (GOLD analysis project Ga0307377, IMG submission 202535) | Soil microbial communities from Risofladan, Vaasa, Finland - TR-3 | ecosystem: Environmental > Terrestrial > Soil > Coastal area > Acid sulfate soil | place: Finland: Risofladan, Vaasa | collected... | reverse complement strand
TAGAGACTTTAAAAGGTGTTGAGAAAATTGGTGGGTTTGAGGTTGGTCATGCAGAAAAAGCTTGGGAAGATGAAGATGGCAATTCAGGAATGGAGGATATTGCTAACTTCAATAATAAGTTTGTCACGGTCAATCATTCTACCAATCACATTGGCTTTCGAATCCAAGACGGGCCAATAAAAGAGAATGGTATCAATGGTGCGCAGGTCGATACGCTCATAGAAGCGGCTAGATTGATTCTTGTAGGGCTGAATAAGAAATTCCCATCCAGGTATAACAATAATGCAATAGCATACCTTTTTTCAGCTATTGCTTCGCTAGAGCAGAGAACTCTTGATCGAGAGGCTAGAGGGGTTGAGGGGACTAATCAGGCATGACAAAAAAAACCTTCTACCTAACCTTTTGCGGTAGGAGCCAGCACAGGCATGGCTACGCTAGGGTCCTGGCATCATCGTATGATAACGCTTATCGGCTGGTAGTAGCGAAGTTTAATATGGATTGGCAACAGCTCAAGGAAGAAGAAGAGTTTGATAAGGCTAAGTATAGCAAGGGTGAAGTGATTTTTTTGGAGGGAGGATAAGTAATGGTCGAACGAGAGGAGCCTCTTGTCGTCAAAAGCAAAGTTACTTGGGATTGCCCCCGTTGTTGGCTGCCCAATCATGGGGAGACTTGGTACTCATGTTTTACACACTTTGCTATATGCTCTGGATGCGGGCTTAAGGTCATCCCTAACTCAGACGGGGAGAAGGATGATCGAGATCGAATTTAAAGACCGAGATACTAGCATTGTATGGGAAGAAGGCAAAACAACCTTTACAGCACCAGCCGATGGCTATTACGAGTTTTCACCAGGCAGCAAAAGAAAAATGAAAAAGGGTGAGACAGTAGAATGGATGGAAAGCGAGCCAGAAGAAGATGAAGAAATTGAATATAAGATATATGGAGATTAAGCCATGAAAAAGGGACAAAAAGATCAACAGGCGCAGCAACGTACCTGGAAACCAGCCCAGCCACACAGCGCAAGAATAACAGGCCCAGGCAACGCCAAGCCCAAGCAGGACGGGGCCGGATGGGTTAACAAGTCTAGGGTATTAAAGGATTAGAATATGTATCAATACAAAGCAGAGATCATAAGGCTTATAGACGGCGATACAGTCGAGGCAAGGCTAGACCTAGGCCTACATACCCATCGGGTCGAGAAGTTGCGGCTCAGTGGCATTGACGCCCCAGAGAAGTATCAAGTTGGGGGATCTCTCGCAACGGGATGGCTTCAGATGCAGTTATCAGAAGAGGATGATTTAGGGAGCTTTAGACCTGTTTACATACAAACAGAAAAGCAAGACAAATATGGCCGGTGGCTGGCGTGGCTTTACTTAGACAAGATAGCAATGCTAAGATCTGGCTATGGTGATAGCCTAAATGTCATGATGGTCAACGAAGGTTTAGCAAGGTTCTACAGCGGCGGAAAGAGAAAGAAATGAATCACATTGACGAAGCTCTCAAAGAAATTATGTATCAAAGAACAAAGATACGGGAAGACTTCGTTAAAGCATATCTCGCCTTTAATGTAAAAGACGTTACGCCTGAAGTTTTTAATACCCTAATTATAGTTGAAACCACGGTGAAGCCTGGCGTTGTTACCTTCGAAATGAAGCCTAGGGCAGAATTTGAAAGGGGCGACTAGTGCCTTACGTTATGATTAAGCCCAAAATAATGAAGGCAAAACAATTCATGCCAGAGGATCTGCCCTGGCCGAAGGGAGTTATGGCTAGCCTAAATGGTGGCGGCTACTATCTCAGTAGATCAACCCACCCATGGCATCCTACAATTCGACCGGGCGATTGGGCGATATACGAAGAAAAAAACCGTTATGTCTGCATAAAAGAAGAGTTTCAAGCAAGATATGAAATAGTACAGGACATAGAACCAAGATGATTAGATGGTTAAGTTGGGTATGTTTTTCAATGGCTATAGTATTTGGCGGGATAGAGCCGACGCAGAAAGAGTTTTGGTTCATATGGGTGTCGGTTCTCCTGATTATTATATCTGATAGAATGGAGATATGATGAAAGAGCAGCAGATTGAAACTACTACGTTCAAGGTCGGCAAGTATTACTTTATGACGCTTAAGCATTTACCGACAGGTACAATAGTTGAAGGAGAGGGTAAGGTTCAGTACCGTTTAAGGCTAGACTTATACAAAGAGCTTTATAAGTTAATTGGGAATTACAGGAACAACATGGCTAAAGAACTTAGTGGCCCAAACGAAATCAAACCGCAATTGCATAGCTAGGTCATAGTCGGTTTCGACCTGCCCGACAATCAGACAATCCCTGCTTCTTAGTCCCAAGTCTCTGACAGGGTGAGTTATGACCCTAACATCAGCAGAATACTTACAGACCATGGAAGACCAATAGACGTTATCAAAACGGCCAAGGCCTAGAAGATTATTGGTTTTCTGGAAACCTTTTAATAGATCCGCTGGTACAAAGTTTTTCTTTTCCCCTAAGTCTATCTGATGGCTAAGGCCTATCACGTTATAGCCATGCCTTTGCAAGCTAACCATTATAGGCTTTCGCCCTGGTATAAGTTCAATGTCTGATGGGCCGATGATATGTTTTTTATTGAATCTTGAGCGGCGAATAGAGTTATCCATGTTAATAAATATGGTGGTTTTTCGCCGATAAATTGACATTAGTATCCTTGGTAGGTTTTCCTGCATTTTTGACAAGCCTTAGCGTTTATTTTAACTCCATTTTGTAAATGGATGGTGCCGACAGTCATGACCTCATGATTGCACATGACTTGCTTAAAGACGACGTAAGTAACTGCAAATGGATACATAGCTACCATCATAGCAAAATACCAAAGTCCTTTCCTGTTTTTAGTTTTAGGGTGGAATTTACTATTGTTTGGCAAATGATATACATTATCGCCGATCATAACTTGAGCCTTCTGTTAGTGGTTGAAATTCATCTCGTTCATACTCTCTTATCACGTATTTAAGATCTACCCTAAATTTGCCAGAAGTCGATTTAGAAATTATACGGCCAATGTATTTATAAAATGTATCATTCTTTTTTATGATTAAAACTTTATCAGCCCAGCTTATAAAAGTATGATTAGACATGAGTCATCCCCGTTCGGAGGTTTTATGAGTTGGGCGCTATTCAATCCTTTTCAAAAATATTTCTGTGTCATCTCATTAGTTATCTTGATTTCTCAAGGCTTTGTTATCTACAGTCAACAGTATAGCAAAGAGCAGGTTAGCCTTTCTTGTCCCAAGATTCCTCCCTATCCCAGACCCCAAAAGATAGACCTATCTAGTTTAAGTGGCCTTAGTTCCCAGATTGACAATGTTTTGAAGGAGAATAAAAAACTTCAGAAACTTATGAAGGATCAACGCAAATTAGATAAAATCGTTAAGAATCAAGGTAAGCTAGACAAAATTATTAAGAATCAAAGGAAGATTGACCTCATAATCCAAAGGCTCGATACTTGGGGAATCGAGAGATAAATCTGTATTGTGCTATTCTATGAGTTGAGGCCGAGCTAAAGATTCAAACTAAAGCAAAACTATGGAGGGGAGATGGTGAGATATTTAATATCTTATGCAATGGTCAATTATCTATTGGGCTTTCTTTTGGCCTTAAACCTGTCTTGTGATAAGGATAAAAACCGGGTGACACAAGACGCCCCACCAACATTCCCGACGCCTTCTAGGCCGATCCCTCCACCCGCAGATAATAACCCGGAGTTCGTGGCCTTCGAGAACCTAGAGTCTAATATTTTGCTGGATCTCAACACGATTCCGAATCAGGATAAAACCGACACTAGATACATTATCCTTTGTGATAAATTTAACGAGAAGGCCGGGAACATAGGCGTATATACCGGGGCTGTTAATAAGGCTTTGAATCATTTGAGCTGGGAACGGGATATTAACAATACAATATCAGCCGATCCTAATTCATGTATCGCCAGGGTCAACCTAGATGATTACGATCTAACCGCTAAGGACTGGCGGCTAATTGAAAAGGACGACCCTTTTAAGCTGGAAAGCTTCACTACAAGGGGCCTCCTAATCAAGCAGCTAACACAAACCAGCCGAGCCTGGATTCATGCCCATAATTTTATAAATGTGTCTCACAATAACTTGACATATTACCAATTGCTGGATATCCCCGGCACTGTTGAAGGCTTTCAAGATTTATTTGGCGTCGATAATCAAGCCGACTTTGATGATTTCGACAATGACCTATTCCTCTTAGGTTTTTTCGGCTCGCCGATTAGCCTACAAAAGAATCGCCTACTCCAAAGGAATGACGGCGACGATGGTCCGGTATGGTCAACCTTCGATACTCTCGTAGATGGAGCTGTAGACGCTACAAAGAATCTTTTTGAGAATCCCTTTCCCTTGGCGGCAAGATCTCGCCGAGTTTTCGCCCAGGATGGCTCCGAATATATTGCAACGCTTCCTAATGGACTGCATGCTTATGCGCTATTTGATGCTAATGACCAAATTATCACCGAAGCTCCGCTCAATTTGGTTATTGATATCAATAACGGTAGCCTTGATCCTACGATCAGAAATAGCCTTAGCTGTATGAAATGCCACAGGTCAGGCGCTCTTGCTGCCGACGATCAGATTAGGGAGCATGTCAAAGGAAACTCTTCTTTCGGTGCTCTCGACTCACAGCTTGCCGAGGCATATTTTAGAAGCCCAGGCGCTAACGCAGCAATCTTTAGGCAAGACCAAGCTAGATACAAGGAAGCCATGGAGCAACTTGGAATAAATACAAGTGATGAAGACCCGGTTAATCTTTTGACAAACACTCTTAGAAATGAATGGACAGCAAAGCAGGCGGCGAGTTTTTACTTTCTAAAATTAGATGAATTTGTAGAGTGTTTGGAGGGAAGTGCTGAAGCGAAAGAACAGATAGGGCAGCTCCTAAATGGTGGTACAGTATCACTAGGTCAAATCATCGCAACCAATCCTACTATAGTTCGTGACTGTAATTTGTTCCAAGATGATATAAACGGATAAGGAGAGAATCATGTTATACGCTTTTATTATGACTCTTAGTTTTATTGTTGGTTGTGGTGGAAGCGAAACAATCGTAGAAAAACAAGTGCCAGCCCCCCAGCAGCCGCCTAATCCTGGCCCTATTGTTCCTCCTGGCGGTGGGGATGGTGCGGTTAGCTTTGCAGGTACTATCAAGCCTATGCTAAATAAGTTTTGCTCCCAAACTGGATGCCATGCAGGCGCTGGTTTTGTGCAAACCGAAGCAGCATTTTTAAACTCTCGCAGCAAGCAAAGGGTCGGAAATGGGACTATGCCGCCGCAATATTCGCCAAATTACAACCAATTCACACAAAAAGAAAAAGCTTTGTTCTCTACTTATTTTGATAGGAATTAATACTAGCTGCATAAATACCGTTGTTGAGGTATCTAAAGAGCAATGGAGTTATTGCCACAAAACATGTGGTATAGGGCGGCTTCATTCGGCTGGTATAGATTGGTTCAACGGGGAAGAAACCTGTTCATGTATAGATAGACTTCGATATAGGATGGAGCCAGTTGAGCGCAGAGAAGAGGGACAGTAACAAATGAAAGTTAAGCGAGTTTGTGAACATTGTCGGGAGTCCTTTGATGTCGATCATTGGGAAGTCACCCGCAAGGGTAAGGGGCGATTTTGTGGCCGCCCCTGTGTTTATAAATGGATGGCCAACCAGCATAAACTAAAAAAAGCGAAGTCTTAATAAATGGCCGAAGCGAGGGTTATCCTCCCGGCCCCACATTCCGAAATACAATCCCTGATAATGAATTCGGCGTTTACGCCGGATCTTCAGGAGATGTATGTCGCCTGTGGAACGAAATTTGGCAAAACTATTTCTGGAGTTGCCAGTTATTGCGCTCTGGCCCCTGTCCTTCAAGAGGGCGTCATTCGCCATGTGGCCCCCATTTATTCCCAGGCTAGCATTGGCCTTCGATACGCTACCAAGTTCCTCCCAGGCCATCCCTATACGACTGTGAACAAGACCGCCCACACGATCTCCTTTAACCAGAGAAATCGAAACCAGATAGTGGAGTTCTGGCATGGCCAGCAGCCAGAGTCTTTAGAGGGTGAGGGGGTTATCTTCTACCTTCTCGACGAAGCCTCGAAGATGAAGCAACAGGTATATGACTCAGCTTTGACGACCATGACAGTGACGAAAGGGATTCTATGCGCTACCTCTACTCCGAGAGGTAAACAATCCTGGTTCTATGTTAAGTGTATGGAAGCCAAGAATGAAATGGAATGGTGCTTAAAGAAGGGGAAGAATCCTACCAAGATCTTCCTTACAGCCCCAACTAGCGCCAACCCTTATGTCTCGCCAGATGTAATAGCGAGGAACAAGAAAAATTTACCCTCAAGATTATTCGAGCAATATTATTTAGCCGCCTTTGTCGACTCTGGCGAAATCTTCCCATGCTTTAGAGATGCCATCGAAGGCGACCAGCTTCATTTCGAGATGGAAAGCCAATTGTGGTTAATGCCAGAAGCGGATAAACTAGAAGATATAGTCATAGGGGCCGATTGGGGGAAGAAAGAGGATTACGCCGTCTTCACAGCATGGTCTGTGAAGCAGCGGCGTATGGTGGGCTTTATGCGCTTTCGGGGAGTTGATTATATTAGTGCTATCAAAAATCTTTTATGGTTTGGCCAACAGTTTAGCCGCTTACTCCAGGTTTGGCATGACAAAACAGGATTAGGGGAAGTCATTGACGATGCTCTAAGCAATACAGAGCTACCATATGAAGGTGTAGTCTTCACAAATAAGAGTAAAAGCACTATGGTCAATACGATGATGCTAGCTTTTCAGAGAAAAGATATCCACCTTCCAAACTGGCCTGATATGATCGAGGAACTAGACGCCTATGAATGTAGTTTCTCTGAGATCGGCAATATGAAGTATGCGGCTGGCGACGGTTTTCACGACGACATAGTTTCTAGTATGTTTTTAGGGTGGGCGGCGCTAGAAGAATTCGCACCGAGTACGATTGAAGTTATCTCATTGGATGACTTAGAGAACATGGATTTAAAAGCTACTGACTTCAAGGCAGCCGATGAAGATTTTTATTCATGGCTGGGGAAAGGTTAAAACATGGCTAAAATTGCCAAAAAGAAAACCTATTCAAAGGTTACTGAATTACCAAATATAGCAAGCTCAATAGGGAAAGTTAAGCATCTCGATACCGATGGTGTCTTTGGTCAAGAAGATGGTGGCGGGGTATGGGACTCTGAGATAAAAGCCTTCATGGAAGCGCAGACTTTAAAAGGTTTGTTCTTCAATGAAGATTGGGTCTTCATGCTGCTAGACTTAATAGCCGAAGCTGTTGCCTCTCAACCTATGATAGTCAAAAAGGTAGTGGGAGAGGAAGCCGGTAAGGTAGTAGAAGAAACCGTTGATAACCATCCGGCTTTAACACTACTGGACCAACCGAACGAGTTTCAAGAATACTCAAGTTTCATTTACAACTATACGGTTGAACTAGACTTGATGGGCAACGCTCTAGTTTTCTATGCAAGGAATCGACAGAATCTGATTATCATGCCAGCCGAATCGGTAAACCTTAGATTCAATCGCCAAGGTAAGCTAGAAGGCTATCAAGTGGTCAATGACCTTGGCCGATCTGAGACTAGCGAATCCACATTCTTTCCGACTAAGACGGTATGGCATCAAAGGCGTCCGAATCCACAGTCTTTATACTATGGGCTTAGTCCATTCATTCCGGCTAGAAAAAACATTCTTTTCAATCGCTATACACAAGATTGGCTAAACTCCTTCTATCTCAAGGGAGCGACCCCGACTCTCGCCCTTTCCATGGAAAAGAACGTCGATGAGAAGTCTGCCCTAAGATTCCTTAGAAGCTTCGAAATGGCTTATACAGGTCGGCGGAATATGCGTAGGCCGCTAGTCCTGCCCAAGGGTGTCACAACCGAAACTTTGAGCCCTTCCGTGGCAGATCAGCAGCTAATCGAGCTGATTAATAAGAACCGAGAGAACATTATAAACATACTCAGAGTTCCAAAGCACGCCTTGTCATTGGCTGAGTCAGGATCTCTTGGATCAGATGAGCACAAGCAAGCTCTCAAGTTCTTTTGGTCTTCGGCGATTATCCCGACGCAGAAGAAGATAGCGGACCATTTCACTAGAAACTTTCGAGCTAATCAGCTACTCGAAGAAGATGAACGACTAGAGTTTGATAACTCTGAAGTTGAAGTCCTTCGTGATGACCTGATGAAGAAAGCCGAGCTTTCTGAAAAGTTGCTAAATATATGTACTCCGAATGAGATAAGAAAAGATCTCTGGGATAAGGAGCCTATAGAAGGTGGGGACTCTTTGCAGAGCGCACAGCAACCGCAAAACCCGTTTTCTTTTGCTGCCCCAACAAACCCACAACAGACAGAGCCAGAATTAGAGCCGGAAGAAGACGAGACTAAAGCCCTTATCGACGATGACCTCATACTCCAAAACAAAGATTATCGTGAAGGAGTGGTGAAGGCGTTAACAGATAAGTACACCGATCATTTAGAAGTCAGAGCAAAGCAGAACATAGAAGTAATCGAAGGCCCAGGCGAGAAAGCTGTGGAGCTTTGGAAGGAGATCCTTGAACAATGGAGCAAGGAAGCTATGAAGCTTGTGGCGAAGGAGCTAAGGAAGGCTCCCTCTCGCCAAAAAGCTGAAGACGACGAAATCCCTACCAAGATCCCAAGCAAGCGAAGGCTAAGGAAGCTCTTAGAAAGAGATTTCACTAAGGCTGAGTCGAAATGGTTAGACTTCGTTATCGCCGATTTCAATTCGATTGCCGATGACTCTTTTGATGTTCAGGTAGCGCCTATCACTGGTAAAGATAATGTGGCGTCTATCGCAGCTATCAAGGAAAGGGACGCAGGGAATCGCCGGAGAATCCTGTCAGCCAGAGCTGGCAACGCTTTCTCTGACATCTCCAAGACCCAGATAGAGGCTATCATGAAGCTTGTAGAAAAGGGCGTAGAGGACCAAACGCCTTTACGAGATATTGGCAAGCAGATTGAAGAAAGGTTTGATAACATCGGGGAGAAACGAGCCCAAACTATCGGAAGGCACGAAGCCTTGACGGCTGTTAGCATAGGTAAGCAAGCGGCGCTCGAAGGTGTTAAGGAAGTCATCGGGGAAGAGAACCTAGTTAAAGTCTGGATTAATTTAGGTGATCTTAGAGTTAGGGGCAATCCTAGCGGTTTGTATCCCAATTCAAAAGCAGATCATTGGGATATTCAAGGCGAAACCAGAGAGATTGACGAGCCATTTACTAATGGTTTGATGTATCCGAGAGATTTAAAATCAGGAGATGCGAGCGAGATTATCGGATGCCGCTGCGATTTCCTAATGGTTCCTAAAGAAGATATCGAAAGCCTACAAACTTAATGGGGTTAATTATGAAAAAGCTCAAGAAAAACGAAACAGCACCACAGAAAGCAATCGGGGATTTCTCCATTAAGGCTGGCAAAGGAAAGCAAGTCATTATTGAGGGATTCGCTAACAAAGCCGTGACCGATAGGATTGGGGACCTAATCCCCCCCGAAGCTTGGGAGTTGGATAACTTCCAAAAGAATCCAATTATCTTTTTTAATCACGATAGAAATATACCAATAGGTAAGGCGATAGAGACAAAGGTCACTGATGAAGGTCTTAAGATTAAAGTCAGGATCTCCAAGTCAGATCAAGCCCCGATCCCTTACATTCGAGATATGATCGAAGAAGGAATCCTGAAAACCTTTTCAGTTGGTTTTGATGACCATGAGTCGGCGTTTAAATCAGACGAGGGGCACAACAGCTTTAAGCGTGCCGAGCTACTAGAGACTTCCGTTGTTACTATCCCGATGAATCAGGAATCTGACTTCGAGCTAGTGTCTATGAAGTCTGACGGTCGATTCGCCAAGATTAAGACTAAGGCTGATTTGGCTACCTGGAAAGACAAGAGCTACCAAGCAGTAGTTCAGGAATGTTTGAGTGCTAAAGGGGCTTATGTCGCCGCCGTGGCGAAATCTTATCTTGATATAGATACAGATTCAGACGTTCACGAAGATTTCAAAATCAAGTTCCAAGACTATCTAAACGGCGAGAAGCAAGCCGACGATGAGTTTATAGAAGAGTGCGCCGATAGGTTCTCCGTCTCTGCCCAAAGCCTTCATGATCTGAACAAGAAGGCAGATATGGAGGAAGAAGAGGAAGAAGAGGAAGAAAAAGAAGAAGGCAATGACAAGGCTGACTTCCAAGATTGCGTCGCCGGGAAAATCCCCAAGTTCATGGAAGAAGGCATGGAGCGAGATCAAGCCGTCGCCGCTGCTATCTCCCATTGCCAAGAAGGCAAGAGCTGTGACCTTACTCCTTCCAAGGATGACCTAAAGCTTTTCTGTGAAATCGCCGACAAGTCAGCAAAGGCCGATGAAGAAGAGGAGGAAGAAGAGGAAGAAGAGGACAAGGAAAAGCAAGCAGATCTAGGCGAAGGCGAAAACCCTGGAGCCCCCATAGATGAGAAGACTTCGGAGTTTGATATAGGCCAGCCTAGTATCGACTTGCAGAAGTCTAGCCTTGCCCTTCAAGGTTCAATGCTTACTGAAACCAAGATGCTTAAAGAAGCCCAGCTTCAAACTAATGAGCTTCTATCTGCAATGCTAGAAGTCATGAAGAATGGCCCCGTAGTTGAGGTAGTCGAAGAGGAAGAAGAAGATAAAGCGGTAGAGGACGAAGAAGAGGAAGACGAAGAGGAAGAGCAAGTAAAAAGGCTAAAAAGATTAGCCGAAGTAGAAAAGAAGATCTCACAGATTGAAAAAATTCAAGAATATCACGAGAAGCTAAATAAGCTAATGGTCGTGTCTTAAGCCGCTGCCAGTTTTTTAAGACGTTTTAATAGCCGTCGTTGGATTTATCATAAATCTGGCGACGGTTGTTTTTGTTTGGCAACTAATTACACAATAGGAGGACTAACTAAAAATCTTACGGAAGGATAGCCGATGGGCAAAAAAGTTACAGAGGTGGATCTAGCCGCCAAAGAAAAAGAATTAGACGACCGTTTCTCTCGGATCGAAACCTTTCAAAAGGATTTCGAATCAAAAGGATTGGAAGTTTTATCCGGCAACGGTGGGCCAACTATCCACACAAGAAGCCGAGTCGGATCATATGAGCAGAAAATCTTGTCTTCTTTCGGATGCAAGGGCTTTAACGAGCTTCTCATGGTCAACTCATGCGATCAAAAATTCAATCATGTCAGCTATGAATCCAAGAGCGCAGTCCAGAACCTAAAAGAAGCCTACGATATTGGTCGTTGGATTGCTCAGATGTTCCACGATCAGCCCCTCGATGGTGAGCGACGAGTCGCCCAAGTCAAGAATATCTTCGGCTCATACTACGGCAAGAATGTTTTGGAGCCGCTGGTTAAGGCCTTTGATTCTACCGTCGCTGGTACTGGTGGAAACTGGGTTCCAACTGGAATGTCAAATCAATTCATCGCAGAGTTCGAGCTTGAAAAGAAAGTCGCCACGATGTTCCGTGAGCTTCCTATGCCGACCAACCCTTGGGAGCTACCAACCCAAGGCGGACGGACTACAGCCCGGAAAATTGCTGAAGGTGCAACCATCTCAGGAAGCAACTTCACTACTGGTAAAATCACGTTTACAGCCACCAAATTAGGTGAGTATTATCCAATACCTACAGAGCTTGACGAGGACTCTGCCCCAGCCATTTTGGCACTGGCCAGGACCGAAATCGTAGAGGCTCAGATTCGTGCGAGAGAGGAAATCATCCTCAACGGCGATACTACAGCTACCCACATGGACAACGACACAGCGGGACTCGGCGCAGACGTAGCGCAGAAAGTTCAAATCGGACTTCGAAAGAAAGCCCTGGTCAATAGTGCGACCATTACGGCCAGTTCAGCGGTTAGTAAAACTGTTCTCGATAACATGCGTAATGCAATGGGTAAGTTTTCTAACAACCCACGGGATATGGCTTACTTCTTCGGCCCAACTGGATACAACCAGGCTGTTACCATTGATGAAGTAACTACTGTTGAAAAGTATGGCCCATCGGCAACTATTCATACTGGCGCTTTAGCGCAGTATCGAGGCGTTCCAATTATCACTTCTGAAGCTGTCAGAGAAGACGTTGCAGCCACAGGCGTTAATACCCTCGCAGGACCAAACACAACCGGCGTTGCCTACCTAACCAATGTCAAAAGATTTTACGCAGGTATCAGGCGACCGATTCAGACACGAATCGCAATGTCCGAGCCCGATGATGATTTGTGGAAACTAGCTTCTTATCAGCGTTGGGATTTCCAGGGGCACGTTCAAAGCGCAACCGAAGTTTCAACCGTTTTAGCAATTGATCTGACTGTTTAAGTTTAGCTTTGAAAATACTAATATTTATAGGGGCCAGAAAATCTGGCCCCTATACAATTATTCGGGCTAACCCAAATGACTGATTTTAAGCTAAAGACGTTTGATACTCAAAACTTCTTGTTACTTGAAACTCGGCCCCCCGGTACTTATACCGTTCTGCTAGAGGTTCAAGGCAATAGTATTCTGTCAACGCTTTACATTAAGGCTTTGGACGGCGGCGCTACTGTTAAGGCCAACTATTACGAAGATACTTTAGGCGGTTTGAGTGGAGAGAGGAAAGAGCTTCCTGGCCATCCCCTTCAAACAGTAGCCTCTTCGAATCCAAGCAAAGTGACGATAACGCCTTTCCATAACTCCCCTGTTCTCGAAGTCATCGTAACAGGAGGAAATGCCGAGTTCTCGGTAAGAGGTACGGCGGTAAACTCATTCGCTACCGATTTAGATTCTGCCTTGACCTTCGACAATGGCGATTTTGACATTGACGAGAATAAGGCAGTCCCCATAGCTTGCCTTGATGAAGCTACAAGCAAGCTGTTTTTCTTGCGCTGCAATAATGGGGCGTTAGTCTCAGACCCAATCTATGCCGGTGACGCTGTATATGTTGATGGGATGGAGCTTTCTACTCCACTAATTGAGCAGACCTTAGCCAGCTTTACAGTAGCAGCAGGCAAGACTAGGCTACTTGGAGTTATCAAAGTATCATGCTTTAGATCCGGTACTTGGATTGCTGACATAGATTCTGCTATAATAGCTTCAGGCAGGACAAGCGCAGGGCAACCAGACTCTTGTATTGAATTCATTCCCAGACGAAAAATTTCTTCTACTGAAACATTTAACCTTAAATATACGGGCCTTTCTGGCCCTGCGAGCAATGTCCATTATCATGTAATGGCAACGGAACTTTAAGGAGAGTAAAGAAATGGCTGACGTTAACGAAGTATTCAATATCATAGCAGACAGTACAACAGGAGCCGGTGAAGCGGCAATCTCTAGGATAGAGGGAGAAGCTGGGGCGGGTATCGCTGGCCTTATCGGGTTCGCTTTCAAAGATTCTAGCGGTAACGTGGTCTTGCCTAGCCTTGACGCTTCTGGACGGCTACCGACAACTTCAGTTGCGGGAACTTGTAGGGTTGCTCACGGTGAACTTGCCGCTGGATCGGCTGCTTTCGCAAAGGTCACAGGGGCCGAGATCACATTGACTGCCGCTAAGGTTTACACTCAAATATCAGCGACAGTTTCATGCTTGAGATCTTCCATCTTCGAAATCGTTCATATTGATGACGAAGGCGTAACAGATACCGAAGTCGTCTTAGAAGAGATGATTGTAGGCCCTGGCCAATTCACTTTTCAAACTGACTTAAAATGTCAGGAGATTGATACTACTGGCGGCACAGGAGCAATCGTTTTAACTATTAGAGCTAAGAATTTTGGATCTACACCGTCTGCCCTTTCTAGTCTGAGGGCGACTATTGCTTGCTTAGAGGTTATTTAATTAGATGGTTGATTCTCCTGCAAGATTTGAAATAGCAGATAATGATGGCACCACAGTCCAGGCTTCTGGCACTGTGGGGCTGTCAACTGTTTTATTTCCAGACCCAGCACAAACGCCAATTGCTGAATTTTTAATCCAATGCCCTGTTGACCAAGTAGATACCAATAGGCTTCAAGTCTCGTTAGACGGCGGGGTAAGTTATTTAACGCTTTACCCAGGTGGGCATTGGGCTTGGACCCCAAAGGGTGGGCTGTTAAAACAGATAACTCTATTGGGTAATGTGGCATCGGTTAATTATGAAATTGTTGCCAACCTGGAGATTGATTGATGGCTTTATCTTCATTCCATAATGGCCGAACGATCTCTAATATTGTTGGTAACGATGGCTTACATAGGGCTGACGTAGAACTAATTAGCGGTAAAAAACGGTTAGCTACTAATGCGATCGTAACGGTAGAGCAGTTATTCGGAAGGCCGGGATTCTCTGCGGCATGGTTTGCTATTGGTACTTTCGAAGACTGCGACGGTGTTGGTGCGGCTGGCGATGATATCCGAATAGAGATAGCTGCCGGTTGTGATGCTACTCTATTCCCTGCCGTTGACTTAACCTATACCATTACAGCTCCCGACGTAGCGGCTAGCCAGCCAGAAATTACGGT
>Ga0307377_10004863_pt1 | contig 14579 bp, 19 predicted proteins | sample TR3MG_FD_202535 | JGI IMG/M metagenome (GOLD analysis project Ga0307377, IMG submission 202535) | Soil microbial communities from Risofladan, Vaasa, Finland - TR-3 | ecosystem: Environmental > Terrestrial > Soil > Coastal area > Acid sulfate soil | place: Finland: Risofladan, Vaasa | collected... | reverse complement strand
TCCTCAACCTGTTGCATTTTTCCATCGTCTGGGTATGAAACGATTGATCTATCTCTATTTAAAAACTTTTGTAAAATCTTCTTTTGATCTGGCATTAGCATCATTTCGACTTCCCCAACTTCACCAACCCATTGAAATCTTTGATGCTCTTTTGAAAGTTTGACCTTTTGATCAGGGTCTTTCAATTTACATAAAAATACATGGCAAATAGTCTTTCTCTTTCCGCGATCTGCAATATATTCATATGTATAGATTCTTCTTATAGGTATAATATCAAGTCCAGTTTCTTCTCTAATTTCTCTTGCAGCGCAATGAAACAAACTTTCTCCAACTGGTTTATCACATTTTCCTCTTGGGAATTCCCAAACATTTGGCCAGTGGTCATCCTTTGCTCTCTGAATTAAAAGAACCTGCTCTCGATTATTTTCATCAATCTTCATTATAATCCCAGCAGCAACATCTAAACTATATTCAACATCATCTTCATCACCAATCAATGCTTCATCAAGATCTTTTGTACCAACGCTTGCTTTAATAGAACCAAGGGTGGCATCTAATTCTACTTCTTGCCTGTTACCTTTTTTTCTAATTCTTACATTATTTTTAACTGTTCCTGATTTTGTGGGGGCGTCAGGTTCAAATGTTTCTTCTTGTATATAGTTTAGATATTCATCTATCATGGATTTTTATACTCCTGTTTATAAACGTATAACTCTATAATTTGGTTAAACTGTAAATCAACTTCGGCTACAATAATTGTTAAAGTCAATCCATCCTCTGATATTGTATAATGATCTCCATATGTTAGATTTCCATACTTACTATTTACAATCAAACTTCTTGGATCTAGTATAACTTCCGGTAGTGTAATATCAACGTTTGTTTCTGAATCGGCTTCGGCTTGTGATATAATATGAAAATATCTAGTATTAAATTGGTATTCTATTTCCATAGTAGTTACACAAGTTGTATCTCCTGTGAGATAACTATAATCTACGCTCGCTGTTCCATCTAAACCAGAAAAATCTTGTTTCTTTTCATTATACCATCTACCTTCCGGAATAGTAAAATCATATACTGAATATGTAGATCCTGCATTGATTTGCATCTCAACCTTCTCAGGCAAGAAATCTGAGGTAATCATCAACCAAGCAGGTACTTCAATTTCATAATGAATAGTAGCACCCAATCTCCAATCAGCCAGTTTATCTGTGCCACCATATCTTTGACTTACATCGCTAAATCCTGTTAGTTTATAAATTGGCTTGATACTACAAGGTAGCACTAATTCGTCTTTAGCAGTAGTTCTAACTAATTGTTTATATGCTCCAGCAGATGGCCAATTTAATTTATATTTTTCTCCAGTATATGGATTACTATATTGCCAGTTTATTAATTCTGGAGGTAATATAATAAATGTTGAAAAGTATTGAGGATATATCCATCTTTCGAAACCAGCAAACATTTGGATGAATAACATTCTTAAATCACAATATTCATAGAAACTATTTAAGAGCATTAATAATTCAATATCTCCCTGTATTCTTATAAATCCTACATTTACCTTTACATTTGAATCTAGATAAACCGGCACAAACAATCTAGTTGCCAATCCCGGATCTAGATTTGGGAATCTCCATGTTTGCTTACCACCGGCAATTGCATCAGCAAGATCAAATTCACCCGATGGATTTAGAATTAATGCTGGTAACATTGGTTGGTCTACTTCTCTTCCGTCGTACTGACATTTTTTTACTAGATATTCAACTGCTTTATCGTATGTTGCGACCACCTGATGTTCAAATCTTGGATACAAGTAACCAGCAAAATAATCCAATGAATCCTTAAAAAAATTAGCAAATACGTTATGAATGAAAAAATACATATAACGATCTGGATTATCTTCTGGTATTCCTGGTGGGTTAAGTCCCATTTAGTTTTCCTCTTTTGGCATCATATCTTTAAAAGCATTTTTAACAATCTCTGTAATTTGAGAAACTTTTACTTTTGCGCCAGCTTTTATTTTTGCTATTTCTGTCATTATTTGAGTTACTCGTTCTTTAAGTGGAGGATGAGCATCTATAGCATGCATAATATCCATCATCTTTTTACAAAACTTTGAAGTGCAGTCTTTCATAGCATGTTTTGTTATCTTCTTGAGAGCAGAAATTAATTCTTTGCCATATCCATGTTTAACAGCATAACTATCTCCAACTCGTTCATGCCATCGTCCGAGAGTTCTGGCAGTCAAAGCTTGTGGTACTAATACTAATGATACTATTACAAATATCCAGACCAAGAAAGTTGGAAGAGCCATTATTACTCCAGCTATGTATCTAATAAAGAGTTTTAATATAATAGCCAAAAATGCATAATGACCTGCTGTTTGTTTAATCATATGAAGTCCAACTGAATGGGCTGCTTCGTGTAATAGTACTGCCATAAGTTCTCTTTCAGTTAGCATCTTTTCTAATGGTTTAGTTATAAATACATGCTTTGAACCTATACCAAGAGAAAATGCATTAACCATCTTATTATCACCTGGAAACTCAACAACCCATACTTTCCAATTACCTTTGAATTTTGGTTCCTCATTTAATAATTTTGTTAATCGGCTGCTCCATAATTTATTTTCTTTTGAAAACATGTATATTTGAGCTGCCATTACAAGAAATACTATCAAATCTTTTATAAATAAAACTATTATTACTGCCGCGATTGATTCTTGTAAATTATCTTTCTTCTTAACTGCTATCGCCCTCATTTGTAATATCCTCCAATCTTATAACTTCTGATGATGGATGTCTAAATTCCAATCCAGCTTTTCCTGCTGTACGGCTTTCGAGATGATAATCATTTAACATCTCCAATGATTGCCCAGTAGCTATTTGAAGTCCGCTAGTTCTGACAATTTTCTTTCCAAATCTTTTTGATATATTTTGTCGTTCGGTTAGTATAAAAACAAATTCATCCGTATATGAACTAAGAGTGAACCCATAAATATTTAAACAATCAAACAAAATTTTATCGTCTATTTCAATCTTTGCTAGATTGATAGTTTCATTAAAAACAAATGAAATTTCATGGTGATATTCTGGTTTGACACATTTAAATTGATTTAAAATATCAAGAGTATTCTTTCTATAATTGTGAAGTTCTAAAAATGTTTCACAAAATTTAGATGATTCTAAATTCTTAAACATATTTATTTTAGCACCAGCACCATCACCTCTACTATTCTGTTCAACGCTGAATAACAAAAAGGTAGATTGTTTATTATAAAATAATCCTATATCGTAAAACCCTCTTTGAAATGATATTCTGATGTTATAATTTCGGTCAAATTGTTTTCCCAATTTTAATGACATTCGTATTATTCTCCAATTAGAAGATCGCCCCACCCATCTTCACTATTATCTTTAAATGCATCTTCTCCAACTTTAGCTATAATAAGATTTTTAGTCATAACTTCTTCTTCAACTTTCATGAAAAAATGCCTATAATTAGTTCTCATATCTGAATCCCCTTCTGGATTCCAAGTATATAGAGCTTTAATAATATTTTCTCCAAATTCATTTAGAGGAAAAGAAGATACTACAAAGTTAAAATTGTGATCTCCTAACTCTTTAATATATGATAAGAATGATTCTTTATGTTGTTCTGGCATTTCATTATCGAAATGGCTGCATAATCTATGAAGATTAGAAACCTTTTCTATTTGAGTCATTTTTACTTTCTTCTTACTCTGCTTAAAAAAGTTAAGAATTTCATCTGAAATTGGATGTTTTGATTTCAATTCGATAATAACTTCTTCATCGTTTATATCTTTACCCATTTTTTCTGATAACTCTAACGGGATAATCTCATTTGTAATTTGTTCTAAAGTGAAATTATTATCAGTCGGTAACCTTAAAGAGTTCTTTTCAATTGAACTTTCATGAACTTCAAGTATATATGGTGTTTTTCCTAATACTTTAGATGTTACTTCGACAACAGCTTCTAAAATATCATCCTCTTTTATTTCATCACAATTACTATCTTCTAATCTCTTTTTATATGAATTAAAGAACCCAATCTTACTAAATGATCTAAATCTTTGAATACAAATAGCATGTAAACTATCTGGCTCTATTCCATCTAGAAAACTAAAAATAAATGGATCCACAAAACATCTCATTTGAATATGAAATAATGAACAGTTTGTCATAGCATCAGAGTCGCTATTTTCTAGTTTTCTTCTGACGGCTCTTACATATAAACTGATCAATAATAAATCATATGCTAATTCTAAATTTGTATCTGTAAATCCTTTTGCTTTGTATTTAAATATTGGTGTTGCATGAGGTAATGGCACCCTATGACTCATATAACTCGTATGAGAGATTGAAAAGTACAGTTTGGACATGTAGAGCAAGGATTTCTTTTCATTCTCTGAAATCCCTATTAATGGTTTAAAGTCGCCATCGCCCAATACAGATACTTCCTTGGCAAACATTTGAACTGGTGAAGGACTTAGGGTTATATTATTTAAAAATGTTTCAAGATTGGTCAGATCGTTTTTTAATATCTTTTCAATATAATCGCTTTTAATCTCAATATTTTGCTCATGCCCCATAGCTTTAACAATTTCATCCGGCATCTTCACATTTACCATATTCGGCCCCATGAATTTATCCAAATCGTCAATTGTTAGAGCAGTCTCGGCGGCACCCTTTATGAGTTCCTCGTTGACTGGTTCTTCGTGCACGGGTATCCTAGATACAATCCCAGATGGTAAACTCTTTAATAGACTGGGGATTTGCTCTAAATGAATTGAGTTTGTGGAATTTGCAACAAATTGAACTCCTGTTGTAAAAGCATTATCTATATATTGTCTTAATACTTTTGATAATGCTATAAACTCAAATTGAAGTGGTATAATAACTCGAGTAAAATCAGATTCATTTGAATATAATTCAACCCGGACTAATAGTTCATTTGAATTTTTATCAACAAAAAATTTGAATATTAGATTTATACTCTTACCTACTTTTCTTTCAACTTCAGACTCTCTGAATCCGTTTGTTTTAAATGAAGTTAAAACTTTGTCAAAAGCTGAAGTTAAATCAATTATCTCAGGTAGTCCTAAAGAGCACATCTTTTGAAGTTTGTTTGAAATTGCTAGTTGAATTTTGAACGTATTGAAATTTTGGAAGTTGGAAGTGCTTGTAGATCCTGAAACTCTGAGATAACCATCTGTACCATAAGACTTGTCTTTGTATGTCATAAACGTGTAGTTGAACCACTTTAAATCTTCTCCATCTGAATACATCTAAATCTCCTTTCATTCTTTTCTCTAGTTTACATTTTGTTCCACTAGCAATGGGGATCAACCCGCAGGGTTGCGCTGGCGGCGCGTGCCGCATTAACAGTTGTTTGAGCTTGCTCTTCTTTTTCTTTTTATTTGCTTTATTATTAGTTAGTTATATTTCTTAATTTGTCTTTAGATGAATATATTACAACCCCCTAATGGTACTCCCTATTTAATATTAAGTATTTAATATAGGGTTAACCCAACTGGGGTCATGATTTGAACACTCTTTGTTTAAAACTGTTTCGTTTAGCAATTAATCTTTTTAGTTGATCAACTGTTAACCCTGATCGTTTAGAAATAGCTTGATATGCAAAATCGGCTGCATCAATGTAATCATCGCCGAAATGTTTTTGATTATGTTTTTTAGATTTCAGTTGTTGTTTGTAAATATAATCAAACATTTTTATATATTGAAACGTTGATCTTATCAACTCTTTATTTCCGTCGCATTTTTCACATATGTAATTATATACCTTAAAATCTGAAACCATACCATTAAACTTAATTTTAAATATGGTAGGATTTTGTTTGTAGAGTTGATAACAAACTTTAATAAGTTTATAGAAATCATCTACATCTTCAACATGACTAATATATACTTCAGACGTTGAATCAAAAAGTTCATCCATTATTCACTATACCCCTCTAAAAATTTCATCATACTTACTGTTAGTTGTTTGAATAGTTTGTTAGGATCTTTTATACCTTTCGACTGTATTTGGCTGACTATAATATTTTTCATATTAGTAAGATATTTATTAACATCAACATCAACTTCTTTTCCAGTATCATCTACAAATTTATCTTTTGCCATTGGGCATTTTGAACCTGCTGGTACTGGCGGATGCAATTGACCACATTGAGGACAACTTGGTAAATGACTAACTACTGGAGTAGGTGGCATCGCTGCGGGTGCGTTTTTTATTGTCTGTAAAACTGCTTGCTCTTTTGGAGTAATGGGTAATCCAGTTTCTGTTGAAGCCATTGGTCTACCCTTCTGCAACATAGCTGATTTTTGTTGTTCTTCTAATTTCTGATTTTGTAATGTCCATGCATTAAATAGTTCTTCAGGTGTCATTTCTGGCATTCTCAAACCCTCCATACTAAACTTTATTTTTTGTTCCAAATTTTAAAAGATACATCCCATATGGTATTTGGTGCTATATATATTAATTACTAGAAGGAAAATATAATCGCATTTAACATAAACAAGGAGGTGTCAAATGATTATAATAACCGCAGTATTAGTATTGATTGTGTTGATTAATTTCTATACTATTATAAATCTGAATAAGGAAAAGTCTTTCTACAAAGGAGAAGCTATTACTTACGGAAAAAGAATAACCGGAGGTGATACAGTTAAAATCAGTACTGCACTAGACCGTAAATGGCACGAAACACAAAACAAAGGAGGTGTCAAATGACAAATAATCAGATTGTATATGATACGGTTTGCGGTGTGTGTGAGTGTTTGGATGAAGGAAAACCGTCATCTGAATGTGATCCCAAATGCGATATTTTGAATACGCATATCGATCCCAGCGGCCAGAGTCTTTTGGAGCAGTTTAGGGAATTTCAAAGATTAAATAATTCTTTAGTTTAAAATTTACCCTTTAAAAATCCCCGGTATATAAACCCGGGGATTTTTTTAATCATAATCTAAAAAAGGAGAATATTTTATGCCAAGATTTGGAGTTAATTTAAATGATGATTATTCGTGGTGGGATGATCATAGAGGAGCGTTCATATTTTTCGGCGGACTTGCAGCTTTTATTATCTTTGTAGGTTTCCCGTGGTTAGTGGGAGTTGCAAGAATCGTTCAATGGATTCTATAAAATAAGGAGAACGGAATGACTGAAAAAATGATTGTACCAAACTTAACAAAAGATGAAATAAGGTTAATATATAAACGTAAAATTATATTGTTGGTTTTTGGCTTCATGATAATGTACGCAGGTATGATTGTTTTATTTGCAAAACTTTATTTACATAATAATAATCTTGAAAGACTTCTGACAGACAAAGTCGCCGAATCCATCGCCAGGCAAATCGAGATAGCAGATCTAAAGGGGGCGTTAGAAACCTCAAAACAAATCAGTTCGATTGCTTTAGCAGAAGTTGCTGTTATGAAAACAAGGATGAGCAATCTTAAAAATGGTGACGACTTAATGATTAGGGATATTGAATTATACATCCTAACTAGATTTCGAAGAGTTCCTAAAGTCGTTGCTAGAACGCTTGCAACCTCTATTGTGGCCGCTTGTAAGGAACAAGATGTGTCGCCTGAGGTGGTTATGGGCATTATTGAGATTGAATCTCAATTCAATCCAATGGCCAGAAATGAAAAAAGCGGAGCTATTGGAGCAATGCAAGTAATGCCTGAGTGGCATAAAAAATTGGGATTAAAATCAGTATATGATTTGTATGATATCCCGGTTAATATCAACTCAGGAGTTAAAATTTTAAAAATACATACAGATGAGGATGCAAAAGGGAATCTTGAACAAGGGTTGTATTTCTATGTTGGTAAAGATTCTACTTATGCGGCCAGAGTCTTTCAAGCTGCTGGAAAATTTACAATCTTCAGATATAGTATTGAGGATCAGAAGGAAAAAGTCGAAGTATCAGAAAAAGAATCCTCTACGGAAGATGATAAATCTAAACCGAATGAATCAAACCCAAAAAAGGAGAAATAAATGCTTTCTAAAGGGCAAGAGCAGACTATGGATGCTGTGTTGACCCTAATAAGTGAGAGTGGGTTGGGAGTATTTCCTTCTAACCCATTCCATTTATTTTCAACCCGAATTGGAGGTTATGCAGGTACAGGAAAGACATATCTGCTGAGTCATATTCGGAAAGAGATACACAGATTATATCCAAGATTGGGAGTCGCTTTTGTAACATTTACAGGGAAAGCATCCTCAGTTTTGGAGAACAAATTAATTAATAACGATGCAAGATTTGATGAGGATTATGTCGGTACTATTCACGGAATGATTTATAAACCAGTGACTGAATATGATCCAAAAACAAAAACACAAATCATCAAAAGATGGATTAAACGAGAACCAGAAGAAATATGGCATCAATTGATTTTTATTGATGAAGCATCCATGGTCTCAAGAAAAATATGGCAAGATTTAATGTCATACTCTAAACCAATTATAGCAGTTGGTGATCATGGGCAACTCCCGCCAGTTGGAGATAATTTCAATCTTATTTCAGATCCAGACTATACACTGACCGAAATTCATCGTCAAGCACTTGGATCCCCCATTATAGCTCTATCTAAATTTGTGAGAGATAATGGGTTTATACCTCCAAATAGATTTTTTTCAAATGATGTGTTTAAGTTAAGTTGGAATCTAGATCAATGTAAAACGATTTGGAATAAGATAAAATTTTCTGAAAATATAATGATCTTGTGTCCATTTAATGGAACCAGAAAAAATCTAAATGATCAAATCAGATCAAAAATGAATTACAGGCACAAAGCCCCTTATCCCGGAGAAAGAGTAATCTGTCTCAAGAATAATCATAGTAGCGGAATTATGAATGGTCAATTGGGGACTGTTATGTGGGTCATGCCCGAAGAATATGGTCTAAAAAGAATGACCATTCAAATGGACGGATTTAATAATCCTCATGAATGTATGGTATCTGATGTTGCTTTTGGAGAAAAGGACTATAATATTTATGAGAAAAATGATAAAGCACTTGATTATGCTAAAGAACACGGGTTCAATGCAGTCGATTATTTTGATTATGGATATGCGTCGAGCGTTCATAAATCTCAGGGGTCTGAATGGGATCGAGTTGTTGTGTTTGAACAACGGACAAAACATTGGGATGATGATATGTTCACCAGATTACTTTATACTGCAATAACGAGAGCAAAAGAAAAACTCTTTGTAATCTCGGATTATTGGAACGGAGGTAGTTAATGTTAAAAGAACAAGTTATTGAAAAATGTGCTGGATGCAAAAAAATACTTACTGATAATACTTGTGAAGCATATATCAAACCCAGCGTAAAGTGGAGATTAGGAAATTGTAATTTAGCTTCACATATTGTTATTGAAGAAACTAAAAAAGTTGGTTATAAACCAGGAAAATTTGGTAAAAAGAAAAGCAGGCGATAAAATGAGCGGCTTGATCAGAAATATGATCAGGCCGCTCATACCCTACACCACAGTGAAGACTCATAATTTTTTTGTACAAAAAGATATTAAAAATATGAAAAGGAACATAATATAAAATGATGGAGGATTTCGATGACAAATATTGATAAAGTAAAACAAAAATTGGAGGAATATGGAATCGAAATCTATAGTGATTATGCACTATCAGACGATGAATATGTTTTTATGGCAAAGAAGATGGCAGTGTTTGTAAATGAAAAAGAAAATGGATTAGGTATTTCATTTCATGCAGAAACACGCCCCGAGACTGCTGGTAATTATACTCTAATTTTAAAAGAAATTGTGGGGATTAAACAGATTGAGATAATGGAGTCATTTGTTGTTGATAATAATAACAAATTTATAAGCGGGCAAAAAGCATTTGATACACTTCAGAAGAAAATGATCAAGCAGGTAACAAATGAGCTTGCGAAGGAATACTCATATTCTGAACTGTTAATGACTGATAAATGCTTTCATTGTTAGAAAGGAAATATAAATGAGTGAATTTCAAGAAGGTTTGTGGGTAGAGAAATATCGACCGAAAAAATTAGAAGATTTGGTATTACCTGATCGGTATAGAAAAGATTTTGAAAGAATTATAGAAACGGGGGCGTTACCAAATCTTTTATTCTATGGCCCACCTGGTGGCGGCAAAACCACACTTGCCAGACTCTTATGCTCTAAATATGGAGTTTTACAACACAGAAATGATAATATGCTTCTTGCCAATGGTTCAGCGAGAAAGACACGAGGGATTGGTTTTGTTGATGAGGTAGTTGAACCCTTCTTAAAACACCCGCCAGCTGGAGATAACTATAAAGTTGTATTCATTGATGAAGCAGATAAATTAACTGTTGATGGCTATGATTCATTCAGAGGAGTAATTGAAAAATATCAAGTAGCATATGGTAGATTCGTTTGGACTTGCAATTATGTTTCAAAAATTCCAGATCCAGTTCAGAGTAGATTTACACCATATGTTTTTCAACAGATACCCAAAGAGTTTGCTCTAGAATATTGTAGAAGAATTTTAGAATCTGAAAAGGTTAAATATACTGATAAAGATATTAGTTTTATAATCAATGGTTTATATCCAGATATTAGAAAAACAGTCAATATTCTTCAGAAATGTTCTTGGGACGGAAAGTTGAATGTTGATGAAGAAGCAGTAGTTACAATTGAGAAGAAAGTTTTAGCAGGAGTTGTTGAAATTATAAGTTTGATTGAAAAAGGGGAAACAAGTAAAATAGGAAAATCAGTTAATGCAATAATTGAGTTATTAGCAGTTCACTCATATGAACTTGAATATAGAAGTATTTATGAAGAGTTATTCTTTATGAAAAAAGTTCCTGCTGTAGCTAAAATCATTATTAATGAATATGCAAATACTCATCAAGCATGCTTAATTCCACATCAACATTTTATGTCAATGATCTTTAAAATGACTAAAGGTTTACAAGATTATCGAAAGGCAATAATGTCAAAATGATAGGAATTTATCAAGATTCATTCAAGCAATACTTAGAAGATAATTTAGGATATGTAAAAACATCATCTAAGAACTTCATCACCAAATGTCCCTGGTGTGAATATCAGCAAGATAAAGATCATTATCATTTATATATAGCACTAGACGCTCCTATATTTCATTGCTTTCATGCTTCATGTGGAATAGGAGGAAGTCTCAGAAAACTTCTAAAGAAGATTGCTGGCCATGATATTTCGGATGTGTTTGTCGATAAGAAAACCATGGAAGAGGCAAGACACAATGCTGAGGTTTTCAAAGACAAAGATAGTTCAAAATTTACAGTACATACTCCAGCATTAAACAAAACTCAATTTGCTCATAAAGAATTTTATTTAAGAAATAGATTAAAATTTTCAAATATTCCATCTGAGATGATACCAGGATTGGTTTATAACATTGAGAAATTCATTGAAATAAACAACATACCGGTTGATGTTTCTTTATTCAGATTGAAAGATTATCTTCAAGCGAATTTTATTGGTTTCTTAACTGAAAACAATTCAGCATTAATGTTAAGAAATGTTGATAATAGTCATGAGATGAGATTTCATAAATTAAAAATTCAAGAAAGTAATTTCTTAGATTATTATAAACTACAAGGATATAGTTGGAAATCAAACAAAGTTGTTCTAGCAGAGGGAATATTTGATATTTTTGTGGAACACATTTTTGATACTACAAGTCTAAAGAATGATGTTAAGTTGTATGCTTCGGCATTATCTTCAAAGTATGCATCTTTAATAAAAAGTATAGTTTTTCATGAACAGATTTTTAGACCTGACGTAATTATACTTTCAGATCAAGGATTAGATATTAAAGAATACCAAAAGTTAAAACGATACAATGATCATATTATTAATAGTTTAACTGTTTATTATAATAAGTCAGGAAAAGATTTTGGGGAAACAAGAGTTTCTCCAGTAAAATATATTGTGAAATGAAGGAGAATTTATGGAATACGTTAAAGATAAGTTAAAAGAGATTTTTGATAATACTGTGGATAGCGGAATTACTCATGATGGAACTCATGATAGTCCAGAATATTATAGTTTGTTTTGTAAAGCAGCGTCTAAAGATCAATTATTCAAATTAATGGGTAATAATCTGTGTATGTTTAATTGTAAGTATAATAACGAAGATGCAGTTATGATGATTTTTTCAATACCAATTAATGCGCAAGAATCTGGTGCTAAAAACATAGCAGAACGAGTTATGCGAATACTTGGTGAAATTGAAGAGTGTTTTACCACACTAGATTTTGTAAAATCTGAAGAAGTTAAAGAAGACAAATTTGTTTATATTGTAGCAGTGAAAAAATTGAATGGGGGGCTGAAATGAGAGGCAAAAAGGCAAAGCAAATAAGAAAATTGTTAGCAGCAAAAGAACCAATTCTATTAATGACAATAAGGCAAGAATATGGGGAAAAAACAAAAGAGATGGGGCTTCGGGAGATTTACCAAGCAGCAAAAAGATTGTATAAGCGAGGAGAAATTAATGACCTCATCGCATCTACCAGAGGGATACGAAATCTGTCCACATTGCGAAGGGGTTAAAACAGTTCTATCCGAACACCGATATAAGATATCATGCAGACTATGTATGGGAACTGGTATGATTGATTGGGTTACAAAACTAATACATAGACCACAATCAAGCAGAGAACACCCAATGCGGACTTTCGAACAAAATGAAAAGATCAGAAAATTCAGAAAATTTAGAGAAAGAATGAGAGAAAGGATAAAGAATGACAAATTTAAATCTAAACGCAGAAGAATATGGTAATTTCTTAAGATGTATCACAAACTTTAGGGAAATCTGTAATGACATTGATATTCGTGAGGGTATCATAAGACAAAGAAGTAATGACAAAACAACTGTTTTTGAAATGGATTTAACTCCAATCATCACAGGTATTAATATCCCAATTTCTGATATTAAAAAGAAACTGGAACTATTAAAAACTTTTACAGGACAGGATGTAGAAATAGAGATAGGGGATGACTATTTTAAATTTTCAGATTCATTCTCTTCATTTAATTTTAAAACTCCTACTCTTGAGTTTATGGATAATAAGTTTATCAGTCAAGCTGAATTAGAAAGTGTATTTGTAATGGATAATAATGAACTATTATTGGATACATCTCTTTCAACTATGATTACTGATAGAATTAGAATCACAACTCAAACCTTCAATACAGCAGGAGTTCAAGTTGAATTTGATGGAGATATAGCTTCAATAAGAGCAGCTACTCAAGCGAAAGATCAATTTGCAAGGTTTGTTAGCGAAATACCTACAAATTTAACTATTGATAAATGTTCTGCAAACCTTTCAACTGTACCATTTTGTATTGAACATGATACAGATGTTGAGTTTAAAATGTTCAAACATCCAACTCAGGACATTACAATGAATAGATTTGCAACAACTCTTGGTGATATTATTGTGACAATTTATGGAAGATCAACTATTGTCAAAGATGGTGAGGAATAATGCACCCAAGCAGTTTACTTTCATATTATCCAAGCTACGCAATCTTGGATGAGATAACATCGTTGGGTAATTACAAAGAGTTGAACATTTTTATTGACTTGAAGAATACGTTGCAAACTACTTATATGAAACACGCAATTGAGAATATTATTGATAGTTCAAAAAAGTCAAGATATTTAGATACATCTGTATTCTCTGCGTTGATTTCATTTTTATCTTTTCATAAAATATATGGAATGAAACGAGGAATCAATACTAACTTTATTATCTTTTTTGAAACAGGACAGTCGTATTATCACAAGAATATTGATAACCGATATAAAATCTCAAGACGAATTGACGATCTATATGGAATAGATAAAATAGATAGGGATTTATTCTTTAATGTATTACAAGCTAATTTTCAATTAGTTGAGAAAGCATGTAATAAAATGCCTGGTGTTTGGGCGATGAGGCTTCCCAATTTAGAAGCAGATTTTATTCCATATTATGTACTAACTAGAAATCTTATAAATAAAGAAGGAATGGGGAATGTAATCTATTCAAATGATCATGATTTATGGCAATGTCTGAGCGAACATACTTTCATATTTTCAAAAGCAGGGAAAACTAAAAAATTAGTTAAAGCTGGAAGTAGTTTATCTAATCTTTTTAAGACAGAAACTAAAATTCCAGATGAGTATCTTCCTTTGGCAATGAGTGTTATTGGTGATATGGGGGATGATGTTTTTGGAGTTCCTAACGTTGGCCCGAAACGATTTCTACAATGTGCCGATCAATTATTAAGTATGACCGGTACAATGGATGAAGTTTATGATCGAGTCGCTAATAGAGGTACTGTTTTTAAAACAATCCCTTCCACGATCTCGAACAAATTCCTAAGGACTATAGTAGACGATGAAGTTAAAAATGGCACAATAACAAAGAATTTAAAGTTAGTTTCTTTTGAGTTAATATCCAGAGCTCTAGAAAATCCAAACACTACCGAAATGATTGATAAAAGAAAGTTAATTGAAAAAGTATT
>Ga0307377_10004862_pt1 | contig 14582 bp, 16 predicted proteins | sample TR3MG_FD_202535 | JGI IMG/M metagenome (GOLD analysis project Ga0307377, IMG submission 202535) | Soil microbial communities from Risofladan, Vaasa, Finland - TR-3 | ecosystem: Environmental > Terrestrial > Soil > Coastal area > Acid sulfate soil | place: Finland: Risofladan, Vaasa | collected... | reverse complement strand
GCCTGTGTTTAGTGCATACGTAGTTACTTAGAGCAAGTTGTAGATGTTTGAATAGAGAGCACCTGGGTGTTTGAGAATGGTGCCTTGTGAAAGGAGTCTTTGAGAGAACTTTTAGTAAGAAGGGATATATAAATAAATATGACTTCATTATGAGTGGAAAAAAAATAAGAGAAATCATCATAAGTTATTTGAGTGGGAAAGGTAACTATCAAATGTCAGATGATTTGTTGATAGATGAAGTAGTTTTCAATGTTCAAGTTATGAATAACTGCAAGTTCAACATTAGAGCAGAAGGCTACAAAATAAATATAACTCAAAACCCAGAAAAAGAACCTTATTGGGTAAAATCACAAGATGTCCTTGTATACTATATGGCGCTTAAAGAAATCAAGGGATTATTTCAACAACTTGGTATAACACCTAAAGATAGAATAAGACTTCAACTTGATATGAAAGAAGCAGACATTGATGAGTTTGATAGTGTCTTTTCATAATGGAAACATCTACTAAAGTTGATAAAGTTGTTTACAATAGAGTGCCTCATATAAGAGAAAGCATTGACAATAAACTTATTTCAACATTGGTTGAATCAGGTAGTTCTATAGAAAACATAAAAATAAAATGTGAAGACATTCCCGGTGGGTGTTGCAAGCAAATGAAAGTTACAGCATATGACTCGTGATGAAATAAATGAACTCTTAGGTTGGAAAGAAAAATGGACTCCTGAAGAAAAAGAAAGAGCTCACGCTATTCTTAAAGAATGTATAGATGCAAGAAAATCAGGTAAGCCTAAGGAAATCTCATATAAAGATTGGGTATGGCTTGGAAGTATAAAGTGGAGTGAAAACTATTCAATCCCTTCAGGCTATTTAAATAAAAATAAACAATGACGAGAGAAGAGTATATCAAAGATTGTTGGCTTAAGGCACAACAATATATTGAGGGAGTTTACAATGATAAGATAGTAGTCAATAAATGGATTACAATGGCTATTCAAAGGCACGTTGATGATTTGAATAGAGATGATTTAGTTTATGATTCTGAGAGGATTGAAAGAGTTTTTTCATTTTTTTACTTCTTATTCCTAACACCTAAAAAAAGATTTGAGTTGCTACCCTATCAAGCATTCATTATAGTTTCCTTATTTGGGTTCTATAGATTGGATGGTTCAAGGAAATATAAATATGCATTTTTTTGGTTAGCAAGGAAAAATGGTAAAACTACATTTAGTGCTGCACTTCAACTTTACTTTATGATTGCGGATGGAGAATGGAACCCACAATCTATATTAGTAGCCTCAACAAAAAACCAAGCATCAATAGCCCTTAATGCAGCATCCGAACTTATACAACATAGTCCTGCACTAAAAAAGAGGTTAGAGTTTTTTGGACCTCAAGATAGTAGAAATAGAATAGTTTTCAAAGATAAAAAGAAGGCAGGCTTTTGTAAGTCATTTGCTCCATTTGCAGAAAGGTTAGATGGCTATCATCCCTCAGGCGCAATCTTAGATGAGGTTCACACATACAATGACTATTCACTTTTCAATGTGATAAAGTCTGGTGTTGGTGGAAGAGAAAACCCTATGATTTTGCTTATCTCAACAGCCGGCTTCAATCTTGATAGTATATGTTTTGATTTAGTAAAATCTGGAAAAACTCAACTCGAAAATCCAGACCTAAGGGATGATAGTTTCTTTTATTTACTTTATACGTTAGATGATGGAGATGATGTTGACAATCCTGAATGTTGGGTAAAAGCAAATCCAGCATTAGATGAAATAGTAACAATGGAATACTTACTTAATGAGTTCAATCAAGTAAAACTCTTACCAGTTCAAAAACCTAACTTTCTAACAAAACACTTAAACATATTTACAGAAGAGCCAAGTGTTTGGGTCCCTAAAGAAGTTTTAGTAAAATGTTTCAAGGATTTGAATATAGATGATTTTGAAGGAATGGATTGTTATATAGGTGCCGACTTTTCTAAAGTAAAAGACTTCTCGGCTCTCACCCTCACATTCGAAAGAGAAGGGCACCTATATTCTTTCCCTTATTTCTTCTTTGCTAATAGTGATGTTGAAATAACTTGGAGAAATAAATACTCTCTAAAAGGTTGGGTTGAAAGAGGCTTCATTATTCAAGGTGATAAACCTACTATTGATTATGATTTGATTTACAACTATGTAAAACAATGGAATGAGAAGTTCAATATAGTCCAGTTCAACTTTGACCCATATAACAAAAGAGAAATCATACCTAAACTAATACAGGACCTTGGCTTAAACTGCAAAGAGTTTAGACAAACTGCAGTTGCTTTCAATGACCCTATAAAACTTCTTGAAACTAAAGTCTATAATGAAGAAATAACCTTTCAAAACAATCCTGTTCTATTATGGAACTTTGGAAACATTGTTCTTTATATGGATGGCAATGCAAATGTCAAGTTTATGAAGAACAAAAATAATGACCCAATAGATGGAGCGGTTGCTACTGGTATGTCTATAGGTGCTTGGCATACTATAAACTCTTATGGACGCTATGATTTAAGTGTGTTCTCTAAATAAGAATAAATAAATAAAATAAATGACACATAATGTTTGACAATCTAAAAAGTTTATTCATTCCTAACTCACAAGGGAACGTTTATTTAGGCACCACGGATGCGTATAATGAACAAGTTATGATTCCGTTACAGAGTGGGATGACAAAGAATAAGTTTCAAAACAGTGATGTGGATAAGGTAAGTGTGGCAATGACCTGCGTAAAAGTCTTATCAAACACATTCAGTAGAATACCCTTAAAGATTTTAGATGAGTATGACACTTCAAATCAAAATCTTAAGAGTGATTACCGCTACAAACTACTTTACTATTCTCCAGATGGACTCATTACAGGGCAACAGTTTTGGATGGCATTGGAGTTTAATAGGCTTCTAAAAGGTAACTCATTTGCCAGAATAAAAAGAGATGCTGGAACAGGAAGAATAAAAAGTCTTGAACTTATACCATCAAATAAAGTTGGTGGATATAAAAAAGTAAGAGGCCAATACTATTACACCATTTACACAACTAAGGATGATTCAAAAGACCCTAAAAAAGAAGTTGTAAATGCAGATGATATGCTCCACTTTAGAATGGACACCAGAGATGGTGTGTGGGGTATGAACCCTATTGAAGCCATTCGTCTTCAACTTTCAAAAACCTGGAAAAGGGATGTTACTGAAGACACATATTTTGAAAACAATGCTTTTGCTCCGGCTGTAGTAAAAACTACTATTCCTGATGCAGCATTTCAAAAGCCTTTCAATGAGGCTATGGAACAACTTAAGACAATGAATGCTGGACCTTCTGGTTCAGGTGAATGGATTAAGATGCCTCCTTTTACAGAAATACAACAACTTACATTGAATAGTGTTGATGAAAAGTTTATCAACTCTTCTAAGTTTGATGCAGCAAGGATTGCCGGATTTTTTAGAGTGCCTCCTTATATGGTAGGTGTTTATGAATATAGCAAATACTCAAATCTTGAGCACGAACAAAGGAACTTTCAATCAACAATGAGTGATGTTCTTTTTATGTATAAAAGAGAAATAGAATGGAAGTTATTTTCTATGGAAGAACTTGAAAGTGGACTATATGTTACTTTTGATTCTAAAGTTCTTATTGATATGGACACTGACACTAAACTAAACTACTATAAAACAATGAAGGAACTTGGTGTGTTGAATGCTGACCAGATTGCTGAAGCAGAAGATTTACCTAAGCCAATAAAGATAGAAGAACCTAAAGAACCTGATATGCCTAATGAAGAACCAGATGATGATGAAACAGACATCTCTAAAGACGCATCAACAGGAGAATAAATAAAATAAAGAACTAAATATGAAGTTTGAAAAAAGATTCTACTCAACTGAGTTTAGAGCAGTTGAAGAAGATGGTAAAAAATACTTAGAAGGCTACGCCGCAAAGTTTGGAGTAAGGTCAAAACTATTATTTGAAAATGGTAGACTTTTTACTGAAGAACTTTCAAGAGATGCTTTTGAAGGTGTGTTAGAAAATGATGTTATACTAACATTCAATCATTCAAAAGACAAGGTGATGGCAAGAACTACATCAAAGACATTACAGTTGAATACTGATGACACTGGCCTATTCTTTAGGGCCGAACTACCAAGTAACGTTTCATATGCAAATGATATATATCAACTTGTGGAACGTGGTGACTTGAACTCAAACTCCTTTGCTTTTTATGTTACAAGAGAAGGTCAAAGCTGGACAAAAGATGAAGAAGGTAACCCCTTAAGAACAATCAAAAAAGTCGAGCGCTTAAGTGACGTTTCTGTTGTTACAAATGCAGCTTATCCTGACACGGAAGTTGCTGCACGTTCATATGAGGAAACTCGTGAGGATGAACCAGAAGAAACTGAAGAAGAACCAAGGGAGGTGGAAAATGAGGAACCTGCAGTAGATGACGAAATAGAGAAACTTAAACTCAAAACTAAACTAATCAAAATAAAATGAAAAAAATAAATGAAATGAAAAGCGAAAGAGCTACTCTTATCGCTAAAATGGAAACTATTACAAAAATGGACGCTCTTACTGATGAAGCAAGAGCAGAGTTTGATGGTTTCGAAGCAGAAGTTACTAAACTTAATGCTGACATTGAAAGAGCTGAAAAGCAAGAAAAACTCAACAAAATAGCTGCTGAAAAAGTAGAAGAAGTTGAGGATGAAAGAGAAGAAGTAAAACCTGTAGGACTTGAGTTCAGAGATTGGCTTAAGGATGCAGTTGAAAAAGGAATAAACTCAAAGTTTGAACTTAGAGCAGACCCTATCATCACTTCAACTCAAGCAGGACTTATCAATAAAGTTGTTGCTCCTGGATTAGACATTCTTGTTTCCCCAGGTGAAGCTTTCTTAAGAACCCTTGGTGTTTCTTTCTTCCCAGGACTTACTGGTAACTTTGTTCTCAACTATGTTGACCAAGACACTGCTACCTTCCCAGGTGAAGATGCATCTGCTGCTTCAGCAGATATGGCTCCTGGTTCACTTACCTTGGCTGCAAGGAGAGTAACCCACACTCAATCAATCACAAGAGAAACTCTTGCACAAACTAACCCAGGTGTTTATTCTGGTATAGTTCAAAACTTAGTAAATGGCATCTGGAATGCTGTAACTAATGATGTGTTTGACACTCTTCAAACTGATGCTGCTTCACAAAAAACAACTTTGACTGCTGCAGGTCTTACCTATGGTGACTTAGTTATGATGGAAGCTTCTATTGGTGGCTTAAACATTGGTGCTGGTGCGTATGTAACCACTCCTTCTGTAAAAGCTTACTTAAAGCAAAAAGTCGTTCTTGGAACTGACAATGGCCCAGTTTGGATGGACAATCAAATCAATGGCTATCCTGCTTATGGAGTCCCTGCTGCAAATGCTAATGAAGTATACTTCGGAGATTTCGGAAAAATGGCTGTTGGCCAATGGGGTGGAATAGAAATCATTGTTGACCCTTACTCACAAGCAAAACAAGGTAGGATAAACCTTACTGCAGTTGCACTTGTTGACACCGGATGTTTCAATCCTAATGGTGTTGTATGGGCTGATGTTTCTGCTGGTGTCTAATAGGCTATAGCAAGCATATCTTATATTATTCAAAAGGGAGGAAGGAAATCGGTTCTTCCTCCCTTTATAGCAAAAATAAACTAATCAAATGAGTTACGTAAGCATTCCAGGTAGAACTAAACCATCAAAAACAAAAACTGACTATCCAGTTTCATTGGCTGAAGCTAAGCGTCACTTAAGAGTTGATAAAGACTTTTATGATGATGATGACTACATTCAAGGTTTGATTTATGCAGGAACACAAAAAGCAGAAGAATATATTGGAAAAGATATAGCACTTACTACAACAGTTCTGGATTTATATGACTTCATTGGAAATGATATAGTGTTGGATGACGCAAACTTTGTTGAGTTGACTTCTATTGTAACAGATTCCAGTGTTGCTATTTCATCAAGTGAGGTAAGAAGCTACTATAACTTTACTTATATTGCATTAAGCACAAGTGCTGATGCAGACCCTCTTACTGTAACATATAAAACTGGATATGAACTTGGTGATTGTCCAGCAGTCATAAAACAAGCCATTTTGATAAAAGTTGGTGACCTTTATGATGTTGACAGAAGCTCATATACATTAGGTATATTTAAGGAAGGAAAAGCATTTGAAAGATTGCTTGACTCCTATAAACTAATCAACTTTGGAATATAATGTTAGCCTCAACACTAAATAAAAGGATTTATATTGAAAAAGAAGTAACAACAACAAATGCTGTTGGAACTCCTGTTGAAACATATTCATACCTTAAAGAGACTTGGGCATCAATGAGGTTACTTATAGGTAACACTCAGTTTTCTCAAGATGGAGAACTACCATTTTCTTCTACTGAGTTTATTGTTAGATATGATGATAGAATAGATTACAAATGTAGGATAAAATATGATGGTCAATACTATAGAATAAATCACATCCACGAACAAGGACGTAAAGATTTTTATAGGATTTTGGCTCTCGTTTGGGAGGAAAACTAATGGCTGATATGAAATGGAAAGTTGAAGGACTTAAAGAAGTTTCAGATGCTTTAAGGGTTTTGCCTGATAAACTTAGCATTAGCCTTTTACGAAGTGTCAACAGAAGAGTTCTTTCAAAAGAAGTTGTAAAACCATTAAGGGCTGCAGTTTCACATCAAAGTTTCAAAAAAGGAATAAAGGTGTTTACTGATAAAGCAAATAAAACAGGTGCTGTTGTTGGACCAGATTCAAAAGTGTTTTGGATTAGATTTGTTCAAAAGGGAACAAAGGAACGTTTCAAAAGAGGAAAAATAACTGCCCATAATACCATTGAACCTACTATTGACCAATCTATTGACAATGTCATTAAGTTTGCAGGAAATGAATATGAAGATGAGATGATTAAGTTTATGTCAAAAAAGCTAAAAAGATTACGAAAAATATGAGTTACGGAAGCAATATAAGAACTATAATGATAGGTGATTCAAGTTTGAATGCCGCAGTTGATGGCATTTTCTATGAACACTTACCAGATAACTTTGACCTAACTAAAGCTTGGGTTGTATATACATTTAGTATAAACTCTCAACAAGATTGTTTAGACACTAAAAATGTTTTTCATACCTATGACCTTGCTGTAAGAGTTATTTGCAATGACACTAACACAAGGGAAAGCTTAAGTGATTATATAACAGACTATCTTAATGGGAATGATTCTGATGGGATTCAAGATATATGGTTTGTAAATAGCTCTCCTACTAATGATTTGGAAAAAGCTATATATGCAAATACTTTGTCGTTCTCCTCTTTCTATCTCAAATAAGAATAAATAAAAAAAAGAAACTAAAAAAAACTAAATACTATGTCAACCCCTTTATTTTCAAAATCAATGAGCGTTGTGATTGATGGTTCTACTTTAGGATGCGCAACTGACTTCTCTCTTTCTATATCAAAAGATATGATTGAAATAGCTTGCTTATCAAGCACCGGCGCTAAACAAAATGTCCCAGACCTTTATGGTTGGACAGTTTCCTTCTCAGGTTTGAGAATGCAATCAGCAACAGTTGATGCAGGAGACCTTTCATATGATGACTTAGCAGCATCAATAATCTCTAACACAGATGCTTCTGTTGCAATATACATATTGCCTGATGTTTCATCTAACAAATACTTAAGTGGTGCTGGCTACTTATCTTCACTTTCTATGGACGGTGGAGTAGGTTCTGCAGTTACTTTCTCAGGTGAGATTGCTGGTGATGGTGAACTCAATCAGTTGACTACATCTTAAACCATATATACATCTGCACGAAAACTAAGGTTCATTTTGGATATATAATATAAAAATATATTCATTATGGACCTTTCTTATGTAACTTACAAGGGAGAAAAACATCCCTTAAACATCAACTTTTACGCAATCAAACATTTTCAAAAAACTTCAGGTAAACCTGTATATATGATGCAGGACTTTACAGAAGATGAAGAGATTCTTTTATTCCACGCTTTAGAAGCTGGCTATCACGAAATAGGAAAAGAAATGCCATTCAAACTCGAAGATATGGAATGGGTTTTGAATGATTGTAAAAAAGAGTTTGAAAAAGCTGTTGTTGAAGCTTTTCCCCCACCAGAAGAAACAAAATCAGGAGGAGATAGTAAAAAAAAATAACTGTTGATGACCTTTTTGGTGTGGCAGTTGGAATGATGGGTTTAGACCCATACGTCTTTTGGAGACTTACTCCCCGTGAGTTTCATTATATTTCAAAAGGATTCAATGAAAAACTCTTAAGTGAAAGAAGAGAAAGTTGGGACCAGATGAGATTACAAACATATTACATATATTGTTCTATTCCTAAAGGAAAAGGAAAAAGAAATCCTACATATAAACAGTTTTGTGCTCAACACATACCTATGCCTTGGGATAGAATAAGCAAAGGTGAAAGACAAGGTTTATATGAAGATGAACAACCACAAGTAACTCCTCAAATGTGGGCCGACAAAATAAAAGAGCTATCTAACGCAAAATCAAGACAACTTGGTGCTTCGGAGGTCAAATCTATCTAATGAATAAATATAAAAATAAACTATTCAAATGGGTTACTTATATGATATGGCTTTACGTCTCACTGCAGAAACAGCAGACCTAAAAAAGGGATTGAACAAAGCTAATAGTCAACTTACTGGTTTTCAAAAACAAGTTTCAAACATCAATAACAAAATGTCAAGCACTTTCAAAACTATTGGAGGTGCCATTGCTGGTGCGTTTGCTGCAAGAGCTTTATATAACTTTGCAAAGGAGGCAGCAAACTTAGCTTCTGAGTTTAGAGGTGTTGAACAAGCTTTCAAACGTTTAGGAAATGCTGGTGAAAATATGGTTGCATTGAAAAATGCTACAAGAGGAACAGTTTCTGAGTTAGAACTTATGAAACAAGCTATAAAAGCAGAAAACTTTGGCATACCAATGGAAACACTTGCTGCAGGTCTTGAGTTTGCTACAAAAAGGGCAGCACAAACTGGTGAAAGTGTTGATTATTTAGTAAACTCATTTGTAACAGGTCTTGGACGTAAATCAGTTCTTATTCTTGACAACCTTGGTATATCTGCAATAGCACTTAAAGAAGAGATTGCACAAACAGGTGACTTTATGAAGGCTGTTGCTAACATTACAAATAGAGAACTTAGTAAAATGGGTGAGGTTATGTTGACGGATGCTCAAAAAATGGCTCAGTTCAATACAAACATCCAGGAAGCAAAAACAAGATTTGGTGAGTTAGTTCTTAAAGGACTTATACCATTTGTTGATGTTGGAAATAAAATGTATGCTTCAATAAATAGTCAATCAAAGGCTATGGAAGAAGAAAGAGTTCAAGTGAACTTATTGGTTGCGCAACTTTCAAATGCAGGTTCAACTCAAGAACAAAGGAAAAAAATATATGAAGAACTACAAAAACTTTATCCTTCTATTCTTAAAGGAATAAGTCAAGAAGCTATAGACACTAAAAAACTTTATGAAAACTTAAGGGAATATAACTCTGAAATGTCTAAGAAGATTGCTCTTCAAGGATTAGAAGAAGATAAGCAAAAAATCATTGGTAAACAAGCAAATAAGTTAGCAACACTTTCAATAGAACAAGCACAAGCATTAGATAGGTTGAACCAAGGGTATGAAGAATATAACAAAAAAGGAAAAATAAATGATGATGCTGAAAAAGCATTTGCTGCAGTTAGAGCACAAATAGAAAACTTAAACAAAGAACCTATTGACCAAGCACAATGGACAAAAAACTTAGATGCTATAGCAGTTTCTGTAGGTGATTTGACTTTTGCATTTAGGAATGGTATGAACATCATACAATCAGATGCTACTAATGCTGGTCAAGCATATAGAAACTTCTTAGAAAACAATGCAGATGCTTTAGGTGAGTTAGACAACACAATAGCTTATTTATCAGGTCAGATTAAGAAAATAGAACCTGAAGAACTTATTGATGGAGATGATGCTATACTTGTTCTAAACTCAATAGCATATTTAGAAGATGAAATAGCTAAAAAACAAGAAACTCTACGTAACATTCCAGTTGGACCTGATTTAGCAAAAGCAAATCAAGAAGTTGAAGCATTACAAGAAAGATTAGACATACTAAAGAGTTTTGGGATTGAAGCAGATATAGTTTGGAAGCCTAAAATAAGAATAGAAGAAGACACATCATCATTAGATGACTTCATTACTCAAATGGAGGCAGATTTACAAGCAGAACTTGCTGGAGAAACATTTGAAGCAGTTTTACCTATTGAAATAACACCTGATATACTTGCACAAAGTTTAGAACAATATGACTGGTCTAAATCATTTGTTGGTATGGAAGAGGCAGCAAATAATGCTTGGGCAAGAAATGAACTTACTTTTACAGAATACCAAGATAGGCTTGGTGAAATACAAATGGAAAAGCAAGCATATAGGAATGAACTTTTACAACAATCTGCACAGTTTGCTGTGGCAATAGGTGACTTCCTTTCTAATATGTATGAAGGTCAAATGAATAAAGAACTTGCTGCAGCAGGAAATAATGAAGAACAAAAAGATAAGATTAGAGCAAAATATGCTAAGAAACAAAAAAGGATTGCTATTATACAAGCACTTATTGGAACTGCTTTAGCAGTTGTAAATGCACTTCAAACACAACCATTCTTTCCATTAGGTTTGATTATGGCTGGTGTGGCTGCGGCGGCTGGTGCGGCTCAAGTTGCAGGTATAGCATCTCAATCATTTGCTGCAGGTGGTGTTGTTTATGGACCTACTCAAGCATTGGTTGGTGAATACCCTGGAGCAAGAACAAATCCTGAAGTTATTGCACCATTGGATAAGTTAGAAAGTATAATACAAAATACTATGGGTGGTGAAGTTTATTTCACTATAGATGGAACACAACTTGTAGGTGTTCTAAATAATCAATATGTAAAATCAGAAAGTTACTAATGGCTTACGAAATCAAATACTATGCACCTTGGATAGCAGTAAATGCTTATGGAACAACAAATAGTGGTCACGTTTATATTGATGAACTTGATGGAACTGACCCATCATCACAAATAACTTTACTACCTGATGGGGTTGAAATAGATTATACTTTTGAAGATTGGAATAAACCTATTGTAAAACTTAATGCATCACTTCAAATCCTTAATGATAAAGCAGACTTTTTTGAGTTGACTGATTTACTTACAAACACTGAAAGACAATATAGAGTTAGAATAGTAAATGAAGATTCAAGCATTCTTTTATTTAATGGATTTTTGAATACTGCTACAATAAGTCAAAAATATAAAAAGAACACACCAATAAAACTTACTGCATCAAACTATGTTGCAAAGTTGAAGGATTTGACTCCTGAAAGTGTTCAAACAATACAAAAGAAGTCTTGTATAGACCTCATCTCAGAGTCACTCAGATTGACAGGAAAGGAAGATAATATACGAGTCAATATGTCTTTATACCCGGAAGGAGAGGCGCCTACAGGTGCCCAGACAGCATTGAATATAGTTGGTGCTTATACGGAAGTTTTTTGGAAAAACAATATAGAAAGAGATGGTGGACTTGACATAATAGAAAAACTATGTGTCCCAATGGATTTATATACATATTGGTTTGAGGGACATTGGTATATTGTTAGATATGATGATATGTATAACAAACCTCAGGAATATGTTGAATATGAATGGGATGTTAGTTATGGATATAGTGACACTGGAACAGATGTTTCAACAAATGACTCTTCAATAAATATAAGGGATTTATGTTTTATAGGTGGAGAACCTACTATTTCATTTATACCTGGATTGAATAAGAATGAACTTAAACTTGTTGGTTTACCATTTAAGAACTTAGTAAACACTTTAATAGTTGGAAATGCAACAGAAAATAGTTTAGTTTCAAGTGTTCAATACCCAGACTTTAAGCAATGGCAACTATATAATGGATGTGTTTGGTGGGATGCTTCATCTTATTCAACAATAAAAAATGCAACAGGTAGAAGTGCTTTTACTGACCCAGATATAAATGGATGTGCAACAAGATTTCAAGTTACAGTTGAGCCTGGTGCAGGAACAACATTGAAAATAGAGTGGAAATGGGTGCCTCCTACAATAGGTGGTTCACCTGGATGGAACTTTGACTATACAATAAGATGGTTCTTAAGAGACCCTCCTGGAGGCACATATATAATGAATGATGGAAATAGATGGTATAGAGACACTGAAAGTTTTGCAGATGCAGTTCAAGAACTAAGTGTTTCTGGTAATGATGTAGACCAGAATAGTGGTGTTGCAGATTTAAGTCTTACAATAGATTTAAGTGACCCAAGTGTTGGTATAAGTGGAGACAATGATTTAATCTTTGGTTTGATTATACCTTGGTATGCTAATATAGGTGACACACCTGGCACTGATTTATTGGCAGAACTTTATGGTGACTTTACTATAAGTGCAACTCAACAACTACAAAATAACCTCATAACAGGAACATTGAATAATGGATTTTTGAATAAGAAAACTACAACTATTGACATATATGACATTGCAAGTTTGATTTATGCAAATGGATTTTTTACAGGTGATGATGAATATAATGAAAGAACTGTAAACTGGACAACTGATGATTTAGCTTTTTATCCATTGACTGATTTACTTATTTCAAGTAAAAGTGAGTTGTTTTATTTGACAAGACAAAAACTAAGTGGAACACTAAAAACATCATCACATTTAAGACCATTTAGCAACTATTATGACGCAAGTCAAGGATATAAACAGTTTGTGTTGACTTCATACAATCATAACATAATGAAAGATGAATATAAATGTGAATGGTTAGAATATAACACAGATTTAGTAAATATAAACTACGAATAATGAGCATTGATGTAAGTATAAGAAAACAGTTTATTGACGTAACTCCAGAAGGAACAGGAACCTATATTGTAGGTGGTGTTATAGGAGGTGGAACATCACCAAGCCTGGCTAACTACTATACAAAGGCTCAGTTGCAGGCTGGTGCATTGAATGATTTGTATATAAATGAAGTGCCTGGTGCAGCGGAGCAGTTTTTATTTACAAATGGTGGTGGAGATGCTTCACTTATTCCAGGTTACACTATAACAGATGGTGCTGGATTTGACACAATAAACTTAGGTAGAACTGGTGATAGTGGAACAAAAATAGCATTAGTAGGTTCTGGTATATTAGAGTCTGGATATGCAAGTAACTTAAACATTAGTGGTGGTGATGGTGGAGCCTCTGGTGGAAACTTATTGCTTGAAGGTGGTGATGGAACTACAAAAGGAAATGTAAATATAGGAGTTTCAAACACATCATTTATTGGTTTATACGCTCCAGTTCAACTATTGAAAGATGTTTCATTAGCAACAGGCTACAAAATATATGCTGATGAGTTAGAAAGTAAAGTAGAGTTTGTAAGTGGATGGACAGGTGATGGATGGGAAATAACAAAAAATAGTGATGATGAATATGACCTTGAAGTAGACAACTTAAGAGTTCGTGGACAAATGAATGTTTATGAACTTATTCTAAATAAGATTAGAGCAACAAATGGTTCACTTTGGGTTAGTGATGCTGTAGAAGCAATATGGCCTGGTGATGCAAGCACAACACAAAAAAGTGGTTTATATTGGGACTCAGCAAATGACACAAACTATTTCTTAGTTGAGGCTGGAATGAATACGTTGATGACAAATGATATGATTAGGTCACAACAGTTTTTAGGAAATAACATTCACCAATATGACTGGAAAGTTACTGATTCTTCAGGAACTTATATTGCAGTTGAAAAAGGTAGTCCTACTATTCATCCTACTGATGGTGCATATGATTGGTTCACTTGGAAAGGAACAAATGCTATTGTAACAACAAATGCTAATGGAACTGATGTTTATTTCTCAACATCTATTGGGGCTTCTTATATAGATTCTTCTATATTTGTTTGCGGAAAAGGAAGAGTAGAATACTGGGATGCTGTAGAAGGAGTAGCTTTAGGGTCTATGACAACGCTTACTGTTTCTATAATGAATGCTGCAACAGATACTGCAGTTGACCAAGACACTATTGCAATAAGCACTCCTACAGATTGGACTTTAAGAAAAGAGTTTGATTTATATTGTGATATAGACACATCAGTTTATATGAGGATTTCTGCTTCACCACTTCAATCAAACAATGATTTAATAGATTACAAAGGATATATCTATTCACACGCTTTAGACACATCACTTGATGTGACAGGATTTACATTTGTAAGAATGGGTAACACTACAGATGAAGATAGGCAAGGTGCCATTTATCTTACTGCAAGTGATACAAATGCTCCTTATTTAGAAGTTCTTGATGAAATGACTTCTCACACAATAGGGAATACAAATAGAAAAGTAAGATTAGGAAAGCTTGATGGACTAAGTTGGGAAGGAGATGCTATAACAAGTTATGGTTTATGGACTGAAGATGCTTAT
>Ga0307377_10004859_pt1 | contig 14588 bp, 11 predicted proteins | sample TR3MG_FD_202535 | JGI IMG/M metagenome (GOLD analysis project Ga0307377, IMG submission 202535) | Soil microbial communities from Risofladan, Vaasa, Finland - TR-3 | ecosystem: Environmental > Terrestrial > Soil > Coastal area > Acid sulfate soil | place: Finland: Risofladan, Vaasa | collected... | reverse complement strand
TTGGTCATCTATTTTCGGAATCCGAAGCTCAAGACGGGGGCCTTTGTCGGGCACACCAAGGGGTTGAGCGTTGCGCGTGATCGGCTCTCTTCTGTAATGTTTGAACAGTTCAAGAAGCAGGGTGGCCGTCTTCCGATCGGCTATCCTGTCGAGGTGGACTTTGTGTTTTATGTGGACAGCGCGCACGAACCAGACCTTGACAACTTGCCTGCGATAGTGTGTGATGCGCTGCAAGGTATTAGTGTCAAGGGCACGAAGCTTCGAGTGGCGTCGGTGTTGGAAAATGACAGGCTGATCTGTAAAGTGAAGGCCCGCAGAATTACGAAAGGGGACATCAATTATGTCGGAGAACCACGAACCGAACTCACCGTCCGAAGATTCCTCGGCTCCCGAGCCTGAGTCGATTATTCCGGAGGACGCGGTAGAGCTGGAGACGAAGGAAGCGGATCAACAGGCGGTGGCCAAGGTCGAAGAGGTTGTTGAACCTCCGCTGCCGGAGATGGTGGTCGAACCTCTTTCTCAGCCGCATCGGGTGGTGCTGTATCTCAAGTACGACGAGTTGCGGAAGAGGTTTGACGAGTACTGGACGTCCAGGATCGGGGCAGCTCTGGAGGGCAAGCCTGTGAAACTTCTCCCCGAGGAGGAGGGCTTTATGAAGGTTTTGCGCCACCTCAAGGGGAAGAAGGGAAAGGGCGGAAAGATGCGGAACGCGCAGAAGCTGGCCGAGTCGCGCATTCCGGTTTCTCGCTTGTACCATCTTGTGCTGGGGCAGCTGATCAACGAGCGCGTAGGGCGGGATGTTCTCTTTGTCGAGGCAGCTGACGTGTTCAACTTCGAGCCGGGAAAGCAGTCGGGGCTGGGGGCGGTGGTCCACTTCACGCCGGAATTGGAGATGCAGGGCGAGATCAACTGGGAGTGTGCGAGGCCGAAGATACCCCCCAAGCAGCAGCAGTTCGAGTTGCGCGTCAAGGAGCTTCAGCGGGAACATCGTACGCTCAAGGACGACTCCGAGGGCGTGATCGCGGAGCAGAGCAACGTGTGTGTGGACATCGATGCCAAGATAGACGGCGAGCAGTACGCCGGGGGTACCATGTCCCGGCAGTGGGTCGAGCTGGGCGGAATTCCTATCCCCGAGTTGAAGGCGCACCTGATCGGCAGGAAGGTAGGGGACGAGTTCGAGTGCGATTTCCCCGCCAATGCGCGTGACACCGAGTACGGGGGGCAGCCCGTGCACGCGACTATCCGGATACACAACCTCCAGCAGATCGAGGTTCCTGGGGTGGATGATGGCCTGGCGAAGGACGCGGGTTTCGATGATCTCAAGTCTTTCGAGGAACGATTCAGCTCGGACTACGACTCGTATATTAAGCGTGCCGAGCAGTCCGTACTGTCAGAGCACGTGATTCAGCAAATCGCAGGGGAGTCCCCCCTGCCGCCACTGTCCATGGCGTGGGTAAAGCTGCAGACGGATATGATGGTGGCGGAGCATGTTGCCGGGTACCGTGGCGACAAGAGGCAGGCGCTGGCTGCGATAGGTGCCACTGATCAGGCTCACATGGAGGAATACCTCAGGGGGCAGCTCTACCATCAGTTCATGCAACAACTGGCCTTCAGGGCGTACGCGAAGATGTTCGAGGTAGAGCCGGGCTCTGATGAGATGTTTGATAGCATGTTGGAGAAAGTTAGGTGGACTGATGACAAAGAAGCGTAGTTGGAGAGAACACGCGGTGGATCATGTTCGGGCTACGGGCAGGTGTCCGGGGGAGGTTCCTGCGACAGGGTTGCCCACGGACCTGATGACAAAGGACGAGTTCGACTTGACCTTGGGATCGGGTACTCACTCCCACGAGAGGTGCACTCACTATCGTAGCGAGGCACTGGGCATGCAGGTTCCAGAGGACCTGGTAGAGCTACCGGGGTTTGGGGCGGCTCCTGTGACCAACGTCGATCTGAAGCGCGGAGACGAGGCGCTCTCCGGTGCCGGTCCGTCTGCGATAGTAGACAGATTCAAGAGGGAGCTGCATACTTACGTGGACTTGATAGATTTGCGGGAGTCGGGTAAGCTCTTTATTCCGCAGCAGATCTTGAAGCTGGAGACCTTCCTCCAGAGGTTCTTCGAGGTCAAGCCCTAGGCACCACATGCGTAAGTGTGACACGCCATACTGCAATAAGCTCATCCCTCAAGGACGACTCAAACGTCTCATTGGTGGATATTATTTCTGCATGGAGTGTCGCGCAGCCCATTCCTACCGCGTGCTCATCGCACAAGCCGATCACCAGATGCCCATCCGGGAGGTTCTGCTCGACGCTAGTGTTTTTGGTAGTGCGGGGGACATGGCCGCGTACATCGGGGTTTCGTTTGTCACGGTCTATCACTGGATTACCAGGTATTTTGGGCTAACTTTCCAGGAATTTCGTCGTCAGTATATCTGCAAGAAGGCGTCCAGAAACCAGTGTTATCTCTTGGACATAGAGAGATCCTCGTACAGCAGGCACGACTACGTTCTGAAGAAGATACGGTCCAAGCGATACTGTGCGTGCATCAATGCGGTGGAGAGCAACTTGATCATGACGAACGCGCCACTGACGGTGATTCAGTCGATCTGGCGCGGTTCTCCTCGTATCCAGAAGATTTCTGACGACCTCTTTGCCTTGGTGCCGTCGCCGATAAAGTTCCTAAACCTGTTCCCGATTTACTTGGACCGGGACTCCGAGGACGGTGTGTGGAAGGCGCCGAGGATAAAGACTGGGGTGCAGGTGCTTAAAGGCCCGTGCTTCTCGGACAAGGTGCTGGTGGCGCTTCTTCGTATGGGAGGGGAGGCCGGTGTGGAAGACCTGTGCAAGAACCTCACAAACTCCTACGGCGTGCCCCCTCGTAAGAACAATACCCGCCGTGAGGCATATCGCCATCCGGACCAGATAGAGATGGTACCAGGTAACGACCAAAGACTGCGTCTTACGGAAAAAGGAAAGGAGTCTGCTACACGGCTGATGGCTGATCAGTAAAATCTACTGATTTCCGAAGCTGTTTCCAATTTTAAAATCCCTAAACCACCTGTAGTATAGTAAGGTTGTCGTAAAGATGAAAGGTTTGGATGAGATGGCACCAGAGGTTGAAAATTTTCTGCGATGTGTTATAAAAGAATCGGGAGTGGACTTTCCTTCCCGACACACTGCGGGGAACCCTCTGGATAATTCTTATTGGGCGAACCTGGTGGATGGTGCTTTGACAGCCTTGGAGGTAGTGGCGATAGGTAGCCTGGACTGGAAGCTGACCGCGATCGTGAAGCTGTTTCAGTCCTGGCTCAAAGACAAGCGAGCGGAGAAGCAAGAATTGAAGACCAAAACCGAGTTCGGTTACAACTACGAACAAGTTGGTGGCGGTCAGGCTTCTCCTGACGATTGGTCGCGTACGTACTACTAAGGTGAAGGAGATAGAGACGATGCGTAATCAACGAAGACAGGCAACCGGACGGCATGGTCCTCCCCGAGGACGCGCAGCCCATCACATGTGGAAAGCCGAGACCGACGACAACGGTGTTCCTCGTGTGCGGCGTAGCAAGCTGGAGCCCGATGCGTTCGAGGGCATAGAGGCCCATCGAACAGCGGCCAAGTTTTCCCAAAAGATCGCGGCACAGAAGTGTGCGGCTCATCTGGGGGTCTTTGGCGCTGACCTGGTTGACAACCCCACGATGACCAGCTCGATCCCCCCGGGTGTTGTGCGCCGGTTCAACGCTGCGGAGCGTACTGATGCCGTTCCGCGCATCTATACGTGGGACGAGCTGCGTCGAGCGTATGGTGATGAATACGTGGACCACGCGCGCGGTGCCGTGTCCAACGGCATGACCGTGCGCATGGCTTCGAAGTACCTCGGCTTGCCTTTCGTCATCGCTGCGGACATCGTGGACAAGATGGCGGACGTTCCCAAGGAAGAAGTCAAGAAAGCTATTGACTACATCAAGTCCAAGGACGGCGCCAGCAATATGGCCCGTGCAGATGTGGCCGAGCGCGTGGCGGAGATCTTGGCCGATTATGTCGAGCCAGGATCGCAGCGCGTTGCCGTGGATGACAAGGCTGCTGCCTACTGGGAGGCTTACTACGGGCCGTTCGGTGAGGAGCTGGTGCGTGAGATCAAGAAGCGCGTGCGGGCCGACCTCGCGAGTGCGTGGCTCCGTAAGAATGGGGTTGATCAGGCCGCTGCCGACTACTGGAAGAGCTATTTTGGTGAGTATGGGGACAAGTGGGTCTCTATCGTGCCTAAAAAGCTCTCCCCCTCCAACGGTAAGAAATGACCAACCTCCCGTCCGGCGATGATCTCCAAGAAACCCTTGATTCCTTCCTGAAGTCCCAGGGCGAAGACCGCCAGGGGAAGATGTCCGAACTCATGGAGCTGTTGAAGAAGTCCCGCGAGCGCAAGGCGCAGGGGGACGAGCCCGATCAAGAGTGTCCGGAGGACGTGGATGACTGTAATGAGATAACGAGTCCTTGTTGTAACGCCAAGGTCTCTACTATTTTTGGCACTTTGCCCCTTTTAGTGCGGTGTTTTGGCTGTGGGGAACAGTATCGGATGGGGGAATTGGTCCGAAATCTCTTAAAAAAGTGAGAAATAGCCTCTGAGGTTTAGAACTCAGCAAAGTTCCCGTGTTACAGTTGCACACTGAAGTTGAGTAGTTTTGTATAAAAGGTGGGTACACGATGAATACTAGACACGGACGAAGCGTTCTTCAGGATCTCGCGGATCTCTCCGGGCACGAAGTGTCCGATATCCGCATGGATGGTCTTGCGTCTCGCTATGCTGGCGCGGTTGACGAGCAGAAGCGGCGAGATGCTGCAAACGCCAAGGACTTCCGGCTGAACCTCCCGCACATGGTGCAGGTTCAGAACAAGATTGCGGAGCGTCTCGAAGCAGAGGCCTCGGAGGTCAACGGCAAGCTGCCTGTAGCGTCCCTGTACGAGGCGTATCGCCTGGTGCACGCGCATGCGGACCGAGAGACCGATCCTGGCCTTCGGGCCCTCCACGGGCACCTGGAGCGCATGTGGAAGCGTAGTCGTACGGCGTCCATCACGGCGAATCTGTACCTCACGCTCCATGATCACTATTCGCGGAACTTCCCGAAGTCGGCAGCGGCTCAGGTACTGGTGGAGATCGGTCAGAACGGCTACACCACGTTGCCGCTCTCTGACCTCACGCACATCGCTTCCACTATTGAAAGTCAAGATGACTTCGATCGCGCGGTCGTCTACCACGGGCTGGGTGGTCAGCTTCCTCACCAGGTCAAGGCGCGGAGGTTTATCCTCGCGCTGCTCAACTCTGATGATGAGGACAGCAACTACAACCTGGAGGGAATGGAGTGTGCGCCCCCTTTTCTAGGTGAGGAGGGCGACGAGCAGGTTGATTCGTTCGTTCCTCCGCGATCTGCTCCGACTGACAAGGTGAAGACGCGCGGCCCGAAGGCACAGAAGAGTGCTCAGCAGTTCAGCAGCGACAGCGTAGAGGAGCTTCAGGATTACCTCAGCCGGGATCTGTACATAAAAGAGGCGGAGACTGACACCTATCTCAATGACGATGCGCCTGACGACATCGTGCATGTGGGGATCATTTGGACGCAGTCTGGATATGCCGGGGTGGAGGGAATGGTCTACGTTTCGGACCAGCACCCCGATACTGCTCTGCAAGCAGCCGATGAGATGTGGGAAGAGTATCAGCGCAACGACACTGAGACCATGCAGATGTGGGAGAACGATGCGCGGGAAGATTTACGCCGCGATAGGTCTTTGGAAGAAGGGGAGCCCTCGGACGAGGAGGTCTGGGAACTGGCAGACACATACATGCGTGAACAGTCTCATGGTCGTGTATGGACGGTTACTTCTGGAGAGCTTTTGAGCATGTTGAGGGAGCTAGCTCCTGAGAAGGAGGGCGCGCACTTGATCCTGGTGGCACTGGGTGAAGTAGCGGGGCAGGCCCGTGGGAGGGAAGGCCCGTTGACCTCCAAGAAGGTCTCCGGCTGGAAGAAAGCCCTGCGAGAGGGTATGCCCGGTCGTACCGCTGATTGGCAGCAGGCGGAAGAGGTCATTCAGTCCCTTGGCGAGCACGCAGGGAACCACGCGACGGACGTTGCCCAGAGTGCGCGCAACGTCCGGCGCGTGAAAGCTGTCGTTCGGGAAGAGGACATCATCGCCAACTTGGGAGATGTCAACTACATCGACTATGGTGGTCTCCTGGTGGTGAATACTGAGTACGGTCCTCAAGGGGTGTACATCGAGGCCCCTGAGAGCGATGAGGGGCAATGGGAGATCTTCCGGTTCGACCTGGACAAGCCTTCCGAAGACGAGTGGTTCATGGATGACCTGGAGAGTGTTGGCAGCTTCATTGGCTCTTCTGCGGACGAGCTGCGCGAAGCGTTCATGTCGGAAGACGTGAAGGAACGTGCGTGGGCTTATGAGTCTGTGGGAAGTTATCACGGCTTCAACAATCTCGATGGGTATCCTCTTACCCTGGACTACAGAGAGGTCTATGAGTTCTTCGGTGAGCCCATAGATGAGGAAGTAGACGAAGAGTTCTACGACCGAGAAGCTGCGTGGAAGAAAGCCCTACGAGAGGGTATGCCCGGTCGTACCGCTGATTGGCAGCAGGCGGAAGAGGTCATTCAGTCCCTTGGCGAGCACGCAGGAAACTACGCGACGGACGTTGCCCAGAGTGCGCGCAACGTGCAGGAGGCTGCCGTGGATCTTCGTGACGAGTTCTCTTATCTTGGTTATGAGGGCATGACGGATGAGGATTGGGAAGATGTTGCCGAATACTTCATGTCCATGGGTCCGGGGGACAGGACTCCTGAGGAAGAGGACTATGTGATTTCTTCTTCGGGAAACCTGGGCACACAGACCGAGGTTTCGCAGGTCGGTGGTAGTTACTTAGGGACTTTCCGTAGTGACGATGAAGCACTGGATGCGATTCGAGAGAAGGGCAACTCAGGGAACTTCAGGCCCAACGTTTGGTACCTATCGGATCACGGTAATTATCAGTTGATGGAAGACTTCGACTGGACCACACCTTCGTCGCAACCGAGCGGCGGAGAGTGGGATTTGTAGGAGCAACACCCGTTTTTCAGGGAAGACGAGGATAAAATGGTAAGAGCACGAACGCAACGACGCAGTAGCGAAAAACTTCACCCGCGCAGGGTCTCCGAGGCCCTGTTCCGCGATCAGCCGGTCGAACACCAAGGCTGGTTGATACGGATCAACGCCGACACGGACATGGTCGAGGTTTTCCCTCCCGACGAGTCCCCTTACTCGGCGTTTGAGGCACCCCTCACGCATCTCGACGCGGCGGTGAACGACTTCTGTCGAGAGGCTGCGATGCCCATTCCCGGTGTCAACGAGACCCAGGGGCCGCAGGTGAAGCTGCCGGGAAGCGCCAGCGAGATCCTCGGCGAGGACTCCAGCGTGGGAGAGGGGCCCTCACAGGGCAAGCCCAAGATCAATAAGCGTCCCAAGGGTACCGACCCCAAGGGCACCATGGCACCCAACACCAGCCTGGGCCCAGACTCCACTGATCGGGCCCCGAAGAACTTCGATGTCCGCGTCGTCGATAACCCCATGCCTCCCGAAGGCCGTGGAGGTCTTCCGGACACGAGTCTGGGTTCCGATACCAGCGGCGCGTCGACCGACTGGCGTGACAAGATCGTGAAGATCCGGGAAGACGGGAAGAACGCTCGTCGCGCTCTGCACGAGGTGAAGAAGCCTCGCCGAGGTCCCGGCCAGCTCGGAGTAGGTAAGGCCCAGATGGGCGAAGAGGCCGCTCCCATGGTGGATGGCAGCGACGATGAGGGCGGGGCGCCTGCCGCCGCGCCCACGGGTGGACCGCACGGTGGACCTCCCGGGGCTGTGGCTCGTCGGCGTCGGGCTGAGGACTCGGACCCCTTCAAGCGTCCGGTGGTAGAGGAGCCCGGTAAGAAGCTCAACACGGGTGAGACCCCCACTCCTCCCGAGAAGGTCGTTCACACCACTCAAGGTGAGGGCAAGGACGAGAAGGACGAGACCGAAGGGAAGAAGGGGCGCTTTGTGGATACTTTCGACGATCCCACTCCCGACGCGTCCCACATCTACCGACAGATGAGTGCCGAGCGTCCGAGCGAGAAGCTTCTTCGCGACATCATGGACCCTGAGAAATGGGCCGCGAATCATGTTTTTTTGCCGAAGTCCTCTAGCTTCCAGGTGATCGTGCAGGGTATGGGCGAGGTCTACAACGGTGACAGCTACCGGGAAGCGGAAGAGGCTTTTCAGGAGTTCAGCCTGCAATCGGCTGAGGAATATGGGCGAGCCGCTGGAAAAGCGGTTGCCATCTTTGAAGACGGTGAAGTTCTCGATGAGTATCTTGGTAGCGTAGAGGGGGATTCGAGGGATTCTCTGCATGGAGATCCCGAGGACATCGGCTTCAGCGAGCATCAAGGTCAGAGCGCTACGGACAGGGCCATTCAAGACGTGCAGGATACCAAGCCAGTGTCCCCCACCGAGCAGGCGCTGACCGATGTTTATAGCGCATACTCCGACTGGGAGTGTCCGAGCTGTGGAGATTATGGCAACACCGACGAAGCCATGACGGGCCCCGATGGACGTACCCTCTGCCCCACCTGCATGCAGGAGGTCGAGGTGTCCGAAGGTAAGGCCGCAGCTCGGCGGTACATGACTCTCAAGGTGGCGCAGTGGGCGCTCGGAGACGGTACTGCCGAGACCGCCGAGGTGGCGCTCATCGAGGCCGGTTATGATCCCATGCAGGCCGGTCAGATAGCTGCCGCGTACGAGGCCGGTCAGCAGATCGACGCCGAGGCGACTGCCATCATCGAAGCCGCCTTGCAGCAGGGTGCGATGACCGCAGCCGTGCGTCGCAATGCCAAGGTTCCTGCGAGGTGGATGGCACCGGTGAAGATGCTCCGAGGTCCTGAGCCCAAGGTCGCAGGTCCCCGTCTCAAGGAGAACTGGGGAAACGATGGCGGTTACGGGAGGGACCTGGAAGCGGAGAGCGCCGAGGAGCTGCACGCGCTGACACTGGCTCTTGGTGGTGACGACAGCGTGGACTGGAGCAAGTTCCGTCCGCTGCTGCCGGGTGCCGGCGAGGGCCCCGAGGCCGAAGGCGAGGAAGCCGAGCAGGCAGTGCAAGCTGCCGCACCGGCTCAGAATCAGGTACCGATGCCCGAGTCGGAGCAGGCTACTGCGCCTCCGGTGGGCACGTCTGTTCCCCAGACCCAGGCTCGCAGGGAGAGTGGGCGCCCTTTTTCCAATAAATGGGCTCAGAACTACGGTGATCTGTCAGATGCAGACGCTGCCCGTGTTCGGGCTCAGGGAGGCGAGCTGGCAGAGAACTGGATGTCCGGTGATCGTAAGGACGTGATCGCTGCCGTGTCCAATGATCCTGTTCTCGCGCTCTCGATCCTCAATGCTCTTCCCAACGAGGAGCACTCCTCGTTCATCTCTGCTTACGAGGTGGTCGCTCCCAACAGGAACGTCGCTATCGTGAAGCGCGCCCTGGCCGAGGGTGATCTCGCCGCCGAGTGCGGAGGTCCTCACAAGCGCGAAGAGAAGGAAGCTGTGGACGACGCAGCCAAGGACTACTGGCAGGAATACTACAGCGACAGCGACTACGGTAAGGCGCTCACTCGCGAGGATGCTCCCAAGCAGACGAAAGACAAGGGAAAGAAGAAGGATAAGGACAAGGGAGAGAGCAAGGAAGGGCGACGTGCGGCGTGGTTGCGCGCTACGCACCAGGCGCAAGTTGCGCCGATGGCGGCGCCGGCCCCTGCTCCAGCTCCTGCAGCCCCAGCGGCGCCCATGGCTCCTCCCAAAGCCCCGGCACCCGGGGGTGCCCCGATTCCAGGTGGCGCACCGGCTCCCAAGGGACCAGCAGGTGGTGGAATGTCTCCAGGTACAGGTGATCAGGGTCTTCAGGTTCTCGGATGGACGCCAGAGGACATCGCGCTGATGGATGAGGAGGACAAGAAGAAGGTCCTTCAGATCCAGCTGTCGAAGCCCGGAACTAAGAAGGCGCCAACAGCTCCTGGACAAGAGAAGCCCGCTGCGCCTCCGGCAGTTCCGGCAGCTCCCGGCGCTGTCCCCCCTGGCGCACCGGCAGGGGCCCCTGCGGGAATGCCTGCCGTGACTGCTCCGCCTCCCGTGTCTCCTCCTGTAGCGGCACGCATGGCTAAGACTCTGATGCGTAAGCTCAATCAACGGCGCGTTCTGATGGGACAGGCCGTTGCACCTCAGCCGATGCCTGCCACACCGGCCCCCGCTCCGGCAGCTCCTGGTGCGCCTGCGGTGCCCGGTGCCCCCAAGCCGGCAGCTCCCGTTCCTGGTGCGCCTGCGGCCCCTGGCGCTACTCCGCCTCCCCCCGAGGCCATGGAGGACATCACGGATGAGCAAAGGGCTTTCCAGATTCTTTCTGAGATTCAGCAGGCCAAGGTAGAGGCTACCACACCTGAGCAGGTGAGTTCAATAAAGGCCAGTCAGCTGGCGCAGAGACTGCTCACTGAGCTGGGGATGACAATGACGGAAGCGCGAGATCTGTTTGGTCTTGCTAAAAACAAAAGCTTTTCTAGCTTGCTCCAGTAAGAAAGGGGTTTTCGATGGGTACTTCGTTGAAAGTGAGAAATGTGGGCCGTGGCCAGGTGGCCTTCATGGTATATCCTCCCGTGGAGTTCCCACCGGAGACACCGAAGCACAAGCGGCGCAAGTTGAGCCGCGCGAGCGTGCGCAGCGTTGTCATTCCTTCCTCCCATGTTTGTGATCTGGTAGAGGTCACGGGGCTGACTGAAGAGGTACTTCGGTCTCTTCCCGAGGTGCAGGCTATCCTCAAGAGTCCAAACGTCTGCGAGTGGGTGGACGAGCCCGAGCCCGAGGATGACCAGCTCCCCGAGACTGATCCTGATGCCGAGGTCGATGCTGTCGACGCCGCTACCGACATCATCGATCCTGCCGATGCGGTTGACCCCGTCGAGGACGAAGAGCCTGTAGCCGAGGATGCTCCCGTCGAGGGTGCTCCGGTGGACGAAGAGCCTGTAGCCGAGGATGCTCCCGTCGAGGACGAAGAGCCCCCGCATCCCGTGCACAGCGTGGACGATTTGAGCGTCATGACGAAGGCGGAGCTGGTGCACGTTGGTACTGCGCTGGGCCTGGAGCTTGACCGGTCTTCCTTGAAGAATGATCTGGTTGCAGAGATCTTGAAGGCTCAGTAGCGAACCGACGAGTAGGAGGCCCTTGTGCTAGTGAAGTTCCATTCTCGTGCTTACGAAAACGACTTCGGCATGCTTGTCAAAGGTAAGCGCCCTTACGTTCACTTGTTTGAGAGTGGCGTGGTTCACCTTACGAGCAAGATGAGCCCCGTACCGGTCATACGTGTGAACGCACGCTGGATGGACAAGGACGTTCGCGTTTCTTGCAACATCGCTGATACGGATGAGAAGAAGAAGGCGGGTCTTCAGCCATACAAATCACTAGGGGCAGGTGAAGGACTCTACTTCCCGTATCCTGGTTATAGCGATGTCACTTTCCATCAAGGCTCTGTTGGTTTTCCCTTGGATGTGATTTTCCTGAAGGATGGCTGCATTGTTGGCGTCAAGGAAAACACCAAAGTAGGCGGTAAGGATCGCTGGAAGCACGAAGGTTGTGACGGCGTGATAGAGGTCAACGGGGGCTTCTGTGAGAAGAACAGCGCGGGAGTGGACGACCGTCTCGCCTTCTTTGCCTTCTCTGAACGTGACATTCAAGCGTATCGGGAGGACCGGATCGCAATAGCGAGAGAGCAGGAGCTTCGCGAACGATCGGAGAACTTGATTCACTCGATTGTAGGTGAGGAGTACGATTTTGAGTAAATCGCTGCCAGACGCGCTGTATGTTTATCGTGTATATTGCGGGGGGACCGTGGTCCGCCTGCTGACCGAGCACCATACCCTCGAAGATCTTTGGGCTGCTATCCTGGAGGCCAGGAAGAGCGAGGACCCCGTGCTCTGGTGCTGGTGTCCTCCAGCAGCCAACGGAGACTACCCGCGCTTTTGTCTCGATGCAACTGCCGTGGTGGGTGTCCAGGACAACGACGGCTCTCTCCAGCAGCCCAAGGTGCGAGAGCAGCGTCGTGCCGCTTCTAGTAGACAAGCACGAATGGTAGGTGGTAGGGTGAACATTGGAACTCAGGCCAAGAAGCACTCTGGCATCAAGAAAAGGTAGAGAATATGCCCACGTTCAAGGAATTAAAAGAGAAGGCACACGTTCAGAAGCACCCGTTGTTTTCGAAGGCGGATGCGCGCGTGGCCGCCATGCGCAAGAATATGAGTCGCACGGCGAAGGGCGTGGATCTCGGGGACCTTTTTTCTCAGCGTAAGAATGTCGGGCTGCAGTCTGAGGATCGAACCCTTCGTGCTTTTGTGCAGGAGGCTACCCTGGTGGCGCGGCAGGCGCTGGACGTGTGTGACTTTCCGTTGCAGCCCCGCCTGTCATACAACAACTCCAAGAACGTGCGCGTTGCTTCGCATGACGACACGCAGGTTGTGGATGCTGAAATCCTTTTCAACGTGCGGATCTCCACTGTGTCGGGTGCCATTAGACAGGCGCTGTTGCCGGTGAACGTGAAGTCGGGGGTTGTGATCCCCCCTTCGACGATCCTGTACGAGCAGCGCATGCGCATTCTGGCGCAGAGCACCATTGATGAGATCATCGAGCGCAGCACGTCATACGCGCTGCAACCGACGCGCAGGATGTATGCTCCACCGCTCGTGGGTGAGGAGCTGGACAGGGCTGTCGAGGAGCGCAACCTCATGGGCTATCAGCCGCGTGAGGTCCTTACTGATGCGGACGGTGTACGTCGTACGTACAACAGGGGTGCTCAGCTGGTTGCTCCGTCCACGGAAGCACCTGCCGGCGTCTACTTCGAGGAGGGGGACACGATTCTCTTTGACGCAGGGGATGGCCAGTACAACGTGGCAACTGTGACACAGCGTATTGCAGATCTCGGTGGTGGGCGCCCCGGATTCCGAGGGATCGATCCTCGAACGGGGATGGAAACGTACGGGTTCGAGGACTCTGTTGTGGACGTCCTACCTGGCGATAAGGACGTGACGATCGCTCGCCGTAGTGCCCAGGACTTCGACAAGAAGGACTGGGGTGTGGAAGGTCGGCCCAAGACTGAGAACGCGCACGGCTTGTTGGAGGAGAGGGGTCACGATCCCAAGGATTTGAACTCCGGTGACAAGCGGGATCTCTCTAGTGAACCCGAGCGCAAGAAGAAACGCGAGCAGGACGAGAACTCCGGCAAGGAGTCGCAGCGGCTCATGGCCAAGATGAACTCGACGGAGCGGCACTGGTACGGAGTCTATCTCTCGGAGGGCGATGATTACCGGACGGCGTTCGTGAAGGCGATGGAGCTGTCGCGCAAAGACGCGAAGTGTCGCAAAGAGGCTGTCTGGCCTTTCGATGGCGGCAAGGTGACTCCGCGCAAGGTGAAGAAGATTGTCAAGCAGCAGATGCCGGGGGCCATGGAGCAGGCGATCCAGCAGGCGCTGCCGGGAGCTATTGCTCCGCAAATTCAAGAGCAGCTGTCCAAGGCCTTTCCCGAGAAGAAGGTGGAAGAGCAGGATTTCACACCCGGTGGTGCAGGCACCGCACCTCCTCCCGCCGAGACCCTCGCGGAGATGATTCTTCAGGATCCACATTTGCGGGAGCGTGCAAGTACGCTTGCACAACTCAACACTACCCCTGAAGGTTTTGCGAACAGCTTGTCGCTGGATCCTTCCTTTTATGGAGCTATAGGGACCGAAAAGCCTGGGGCCCCGGTTGATTGGCCCGCAGTGGTGAACCTTCTATTGGATACTTCGCTCTCTCCTGTTGCCAAGCGGGACGCGCAGGTCGCAGCTGGTAGCGCGACCATGGAAGCTTATGATCTCATTTCTACGAATCCAGAGCACGTGCAAGAACTCATGACGAACCTGGGAGGCGGTCTTCCGGGAGGCGTATCTCCTCAAGTGCTCGGACAAGGCCTCCAAGCAGAGTACGGCCCCATTGTGGAGGTTACGGACGAGAACACGGGGGAAGTTTTAGATCCTGTCAACTGGGACGAGGTGGCGACGATGGTGATGTCTCCTGCAATGGCGGCCAACAAGCGCAGTCAAGTGACGAAGGCCGAGAACCCCTACCTCCAGCTGCCTGACATCGGGTCTGACCCCACGATGCTTTCTCAGGTAGGTCCTGTACCGATGGAGCTTCCTGTACCGCAGACGACGCAGTACGAGACGGGTTCTGCCACGGAGGAGCTGTACCGGCAGATCGTTGCCAACACGTTCATCATGGACCAGGTGACGCAGGCGCTGAACCCACCGGATCAAGATGTTGTGGACCTGGTCTACGCTTCGGTTTCGCCTCTGCTCGCCACGTTCAATATCTCTCCCAAGGATGTGGAGTGGTTCGACCTGGTGAACGATCTTCGTAGCTACGTGGGATCAAGCACGGGCGCGGTGACCGGTGAGGTGCATCGCAAGATGGCACTCATCATAGCTGAGCACCTGTCGGGCAGACGGCGGTTCGGCAAGCGCCGGATGGCTTCGTCT
>Ga0307377_10004858_pt1 | contig 14591 bp, 14 predicted proteins | sample TR3MG_FD_202535 | JGI IMG/M metagenome (GOLD analysis project Ga0307377, IMG submission 202535) | Soil microbial communities from Risofladan, Vaasa, Finland - TR-3 | ecosystem: Environmental > Terrestrial > Soil > Coastal area > Acid sulfate soil | place: Finland: Risofladan, Vaasa | collected... | reverse complement strand
AGCGAGTAGCCCATCGACCAGCGGCGTGCGGCCGCGTCGCGCTCGGCCGGCCGGCGCCGCTTCGGGAGAGGTCCCTCGTCGCCTTCCTCGATATCCTCGAATCGCTCGATACAGCTGATGGTGGGCGGCCTCAGCAGAGAGGCGGTGTGCTGCATGGCGGCGATGGTATCATCCCACTCCGTGCGGCCGTGGCTGAACCCCGACTCGTACATGATCCCGTTGAGGTAGGGCGCGGCGAAGTCGTAATCATCTATGGCGTAGCCGTAGTTCGCGAGGATCAGGAAGCCATCCCCACAGCGCGCCCTAACCTCCTTCAACATTGCGATCCACGGCTCGGCCTCGTCGCGGAGATTATCGTAGTAGACGCCGGGCACGCCGGCTTCCTTCAGTGCCACGGTCTGCTTGACGATATGCTCCCGGTACTCCGAGTTGTACCAGTCCATGCGATGGGTGCCGGGCCAGAACTGCTCCTTCTCCCCGTCCACGCGGAGCCACCAGGGGTGGTCTTCGGGAAGCGAGCGGTCGTGATACTCGTAGAAGTTCAGCTCGCACACCAAGACCACGTCGGGATTCTGCGCCCGGATCTCGGCCAGCTTTCCCTTCGCCGCCTCGACCGATTCAGGAGTGAATCCATCGGCCAGGCCCTCCGGCTCGCGATCCCACTCCAGGCCGAGCCAATCGACCGACGTCACGATCAAGTCGTGCCGAAGGTGGCCCTGGAGGCTGCGGTCGCCGCGCACCGGCGACCAGAACATGCAGATTCGAGGGTAGAGCGTCTTTGTGAACATTGCCTCTGTCCTCCTTTCCGTCGGGTCCCGTGAGTCCGCCGGCGCCTTCGGCTGATCGCAGGCCGCGCTGGTGAGCGCCAGGAAGACTCCCGCCAGGCAGTACGCCATCCAGCGCAGCCTCGAAGCCCGCCCGTATGCCCGCGATATCATGTGTCTTCTCGGATGCCGGTCTTCACCGCCTTCTTCTCACACACCTGGCTGCCCGTCTCTTTTCCACTTCAGCTTCAGGATACCGCCCGAGTCTTGTGCGATGTAGACGTTCCAATCGGGGTCGAAGGCGATCCCCTCCTGGTTGTCGCCGGGAAAGGCCCACCCGCGGAGCACGTCGCCGTCGCGCGTGATCTCGAACAGTGCGTTCGCCCCGTCGCTGACGATATACATGTGGGCGCTCGCGGCCTCGTAGTGGAAACCGGCGATGTCCGGCACCCCGACGTGTAGGGCGCGGGCGATCTTCACCGGAGCCTGTATCAACGAGCTGGTCCGCAGGGGCGCCACGACTTCGACGATCACCGACGGATCCTCGGCGGGGTAGAACTCGAAGCCCTGGTTGGAGACGTAGAACGTGCCGCCCTCCGGATGTGCCGCGTCCGGGATGAACGTAATGCCCTCTATGCCCTGTCCGCCGGGTTTCAGGAGCGTGACGTCTTCGAACTCCCGATCGATGGAGAACTCGCGGAGCACCTGGAAGGTGTCGGGGTTGACCTCGAGAATCTGCTCCGCTCCCTCCACCGCAACATACACCAGGCCGGTCGCTGGGTCGAACGTAACGCCCTCGAAGTCCGAGCCGGGCCACTCGGAGCGAAGGCGCGCCTGCTTGATCGGAGTGCCGTCCGTCTTGATCTCGCACAGGTCGCCGGCATCACCGACCACGAAGAGCGTTCCGCGGCCGGTGTGATAGACGATCCCGGATGGCTCGTTGAAGTCGATTCGGTCTATGTCGCCCACCCACTCGTAGTCGAACAGGATAGACTGCGGTGCGACGGCCTCGGCCGGCACCGCGCCTGCGCTCGCGAGGATGATGCCGACCAGCACAATCACTTGCACAACCTTCATATCTCGTCCCCCTTCGGTTATCGTTCGGCGGCGTCGAGCACGCGCCGTTTCACCTCGACCAGCTTCTTGACCGAGAGCCACCCGCGCAGCAGGTACCCGCTCTCCTTCAGGTTCTCGGGGGTGGGTTCGGATTCCGGGGTGACGCCGGCGCGAGACTCCGTCGGGTGCGGGTCGTCCTCGTGCAGAATGGCGCCGTTCCAGCTCCCGTCCGGGCGGCGACCGACGATCTCGCCGTGGAAGTCGATGACCGGCAGCTTGTGGTGCTCTGCCAGCTTCCACAGCTCGGCGTTGTACTGGTCGCCTAGCTCGGGCGCCGGAATCATGGGCGGTATGGTGCTCACGATCACCACCGTCCCGTTTTCCAGGAGCACGCGGATGATCCGGCTCATGTCCCCTGCGAACTCGTCGGCTCGTCGCCCCTGCCAGGCGTCGTTCGTTCCGAGCATGACGATGACCACCTGTGGGTTGTACCTGGCGATCATCTCGTCGAGGGAGAGAAGGCCGGCATAGCCCCCGGCCAGGAACTGATCCGCGCGGATGCCCCCGGCGGCGGTGCAGCTCCAGGAATCGCCGACCTTGTGATTGGTGACATACCAGCCATCCCGCTCGTTCTTCTCGCCGCAGTGGCTCCACGTGAGGACGGCCTCGTCCTCCACTGTCTTTCCGGCGCCGCCACGCGCCCAGGCGGTGTACTCGTCGGCGACGGTGATGGAGTCTCCCAAATGGAGGACGACACCCTCCGTCCCGGCGAACTTCCTCGCCACTTCCTTCATCGCCGCCACATAGTCCCACGACTCGGCGCGGCCAACAACAAGTGAGTCAGCAGACGCCATCAGTGCCTCTCCAGCTAGCAGCAGAAGCAATACGATCAGAACGCATCGAGCTCGCTGCAAAAGCATCGTCTCTCTCCGGCGCAAGGGAACCTGGGAAGGTATACTCCGGCGGAATCGCTATCCCTCTGTGCTGCGGATTCCCGGCTCGGAGGCACCGGACCCTCAGTGGTGTGAGAATGCCCGCTCGCCCGTGAAGAGCATCGAAACGCCCAGCTCGTTGCAGGCTGCGATGACGTCCCAATCGTTCCGGCTGCCGCCCGGCTGCACGATCGTTGTCACGCCGGCGCCGGCGGCCGCATCCACGCAGTCGCGAAACGGAATGTAGCCGTCGCTGGCGAGCACGGCTCCTTCGAGCGAATCCGGGCCGCGGTACTTCCGGCGGTGCTTCTCGATGGCCTGTTCGAGCGCGCCGATCCGATCCTGCTCGCCCGTGCCGACTGCGAGAGTCGCTCCGCGCTTGACGACCACCATCGCATTCGACCGCACGTTCATCGCGACACGCCAGGCGAACAAGGCGTCTTCGAGTTCGCGTGCCGTTGGCGAGCGGGTTATGGCGATGTCCCGACCTGCACCGCCCTCCGCCCGCGCAAGTATCAGATCGTCAACACAACGGATCGCCGTCAGCATCGGTTCGGCGAGCACCAGCGAACCGTCATCGAGCACGCGGACATCGAATCCGCCGGTCGGCCCGTCCCCCGCGAAGCGAGGGAGCGCGGCGAGATCGTCGATCTCCACGACGCGCAGCTCGCGATTCCGCCCGCGCTCGGCGCCGCTCTCGAGGACGGCGCTCGCGTCGTCGCTGTACCCCGGCGCGACGACACACTCCACTACGGTCGTCATGATCTCCTCAGCGGTTCCCCCGTCGAGCGGGCGATTGACCGCGACGGTCGACCCGAAAGCCGCCTGCCGGTCGCAATCATGGGCGCGCCGGTACACATCGCACAGCGCCTCACCCTCATCCCCCACTGCGGCGCCGCTGGGATTCACGTGCTTCATCACGGCCGCGGCCGGGCCGCCGCAGTACTTCACGATCCGGAGCGCCCGGTCCATGTCCTCGAGGTTCGTCTCGGAGAGCCCGCTCTTCCCCGACTTGAGGAGCCGGTAGCTCCCCAGAATCTGCTCTCGACCCACGGCTCGATAGAAGGCGGCCGCCTGGTGTGGGTTCGTGCCGTACCTGAGATCCTCCACCTTCTCGTAACGGCCGCCCAGCAGGTCGAAGTGATTCGGGAACTCGCCCTCTCGCCGAGAGAAGTACATCCGTCGCGACACGCCGGCCATCATCACACCTCCTGAGTGCGCGCCTGCGGCTCGCCCCCAAAAGGAAAGCCTGGGCGCACAGATTCGTGGCCCAGGCGCTCGGCCGGTTTCGCGGCTCTCCGCTCCCTGGTGGTGCTCCACCTGGACGCCAGTTACGGAGAGCTTGATTTCGCCGCAATCTTAGGACGGCCGGCGGCGATTGTCAACCGCAACCGATGGACGGGCGAGCTAGTACACGCCATGCTCCTCGATCGCGTCCATAATCGCCCGCATCCCTTCCTTGAAGGCGCGCTCGCTTTCGTCGTCGGTGATCCCGTACGAGCCCATCTCGGTCATGCCGATGACCAGGCGGCGGCTCTGCTTGTCCTGCCGGAGCAGATCGGCCGTGTAGTCGTACGTCTGCTGCTTGCCCAGCCAGAAGATCGTCTCGGGGAAGTTCACCCAGATGACCACCTCCGGCCCCCAGGCGGCGCGGGCATCCGCCAGCGAGAGATCGCCCACCGGAGGCGGGGTGAAGGCCTCGATCACGGGCACGTCGGCGCGCTTCACCAGATCCACGAAGGCGGTGAGATTCGAGTTATGGGCGTGGAGCGCGGGCATCTTCCCCGCCGCCTTCAGCTCCGGCACCCACTTCTCGTAGAACGGAAGGGCGTAGTGCTCGTACTGCCGGGGACCGTAGATTCCGCTGAGCGACCCCACCGACATGAACTCAGCCGGCGCCTCCAGGACGAGCGGCATCATGCGCTCCACGCTCCGCTCGCAGGCGTCCAGGAGACGGGCGAACTCGTCCGGCCAGTCGTGCTGTGCCTGCGCCCAGTTCTCGAGGGAGAAGTAGGCCTCGGTGGCGTCGTACGGGGGATCGGGTCCCTCGAAGCGGACGATGCCGTCCGTTCCGACATCTCGAATGTGCGCCTCGAAGCCGGCGTAGTCTTGATGGTATACGGTGTTGTCGATCATGAAGATGACCGGCTCGAAGTCGGCGACGTCCTCGATCATCCACTCGGCTTCGATGCTCTCGCCATCGCTGATGCGCCCGACATGGGTCCGGCGGGCGCTGCGGACCTCGCCCTTTGGAGTGTGGTAAATCGCATAGGCGAGGACACCCTCTGTCTTGTGTTCGACATCGACGCCTGGGGTCTCAGACCAGATGCCCCCGCGGCGAAGGCACAGCCCCATCCCGCGGTTGCGCAGCTCCCGCTCGAAATCGCCGCGGGGCACGAGATTGTCGTAGGGGGCGTACGGGACGCGGTCCGGCTCGCCGCCGTGGAGGACGGCGTCGATGCATTCTCTGAAGTTCACCTGCGATGGTCTCCCGAGGGTCTCGATCTAGGCGACGAGCTTTCTCATGTACCGCGCCCCCATGGACACCTGCTTGAGGATGAAATCGAGCCCCTGCAGCGTGTGGTCGACGAGGGCCGGATGGCAGAACTCGTAGCAGAGGTAGCCCGTGTACCGAATCTCCTTCAGCGCCTTCACGAAGGCGGGGTAGTTCGTCGGCCGGCCTGCGCTGTAGTACCACCTGCTGAGCACGACCTCGCCCTCCTTCTCCTCCCACTCTCCGCCGTAGTGCGAGTGGACCTGGAGGTCGCCCGTCTCGCGCACGGCCTTCGCCACGTAGTCGTCGTCCTGCTCTTTGAGCAGGGGCGCGTCGAGGCAGGCCTTGAGCGCGGGCGAGTTGACCTCCTGGATGAACTCGAGCATGTGCCAGTAGCGATCGATGATCGGCTCGTGGTTCTGGAGGGCGAGCGTGACGCCCTGCTCGCCGGCGAAGTCGGCGACTTCCTTCAGGCTCTCCCGCACGAGCTGCCACCGCTCGATGCCGAGAACGTCGGGAGTGCCGTAGAGGTCGCGGCACATCTCGTAGGTGCCGCGCCCGTTTCGAAGCGTGATGCCGCGCCAGGCGGCGAAGAGGCGGAGCACCGGCGCGCCCAGGTCGCGGGCGAGCTTGATCTGCTCCCGCACCATGAGCACCTCGTTCTCCCGCTGTTCGAGGACCGGGCTGGCGAAGTTGTTGTAGCTGGCGACGGCCGGTATCTCGATGCCGGCCTTCGCCGCCTGCTCGCGAATCCGCGCCCGCGCCTTCTCGTCGAGATCCATCGGGCTGGCGTGCGGTCGGCGCGCCCCGATCTCCACGCCGTCGAAGCCCATGTCTTTGGCCCGCTTGAAGATCTCGTCGAGCGCCAGTGCCGGGCCGTCGTACCATACGCCTGCAAAGCTGATCGTGTAGAGACCCACCTTCATGGCTATAGCCTCCTGACCGAGCCGCTGTGTCCCTCTCTTCCTTCAGCGCGCGCCGCTTCCTGCCGGGGCGCCATTCCAGCGCCCCACTACATCGCGCCATCGCGCCGGGTCACGACCCAATCTGGAAGCGCATTTGGCGGCGAAGCCCTGGCACGTCAACCTTGCTTGCTGCCCCCACACCTCTGCTGCCAGTGTCGCCTATGAACCCTCAGCTCCAGCCGCCCACACCGTGTTCCCCGCTGGAAGGGCCCTTGGCGACGTCGTGCGATGGTTCCAGTTTCTCAATAATATTCTTCAATATATCAATATTACCTCTTGACAGAGCCCCAGAATGATGCTATCTTCGCATTCACGGAGAGATGATTATGAATCGAAACATCGCCCGTTGCCCAAGCTGTGAGCAGCCGTTGGACGTCACCGAGCTGACCTGTCGCTCCTGCGATCTTCGGCTGAAGGGGCATTTCGAGCGGGGCTGTCGCTTCTGTGCTCTCGATCCCGAGCAGAGGAAGCTGCTGGATGTGTTCTTGAGCTGCCGCGGCGTCATTCGGGACATGGAGAAGGCGCTGGGCCTGTCCTATCCTACAGTCAGGGCGCGGGTTGACTCACTGCTTGCCGCCCTGGGCTACGCCCCCACGAAGGCGGAAGCGGAGGCGCAGGAGGAGCTGGCGGACCGGCGGCGCGACATCCTCAGCCGGCTCGAAGCGGGCGAGATCACGGCGGAGGAAGCGACCAAGGCCCTGCGAGACCTCGCCCGCTGACCCGAGAACGACGGACGTGAGGCGTACCTAATCGCCAAAGGAGAAGATGATGCAGGCTGAACGTGGGAGGATACTGGAGATGCTCCGCGACGGTCGCGTCAGCGTAGAGCAGGCGGAGCAGCTGCTGGACGCGCTCGGAAAAGCACAGCAGCACGAGCAGGACGTCGGGGAGGCCGGCCCGGCCCGACCCCCGGACGGCTGGGAAGGCGGGCAAGCTCTTGCGGGCGGTTTGTCCCAGCTCGGCAAGACCATCGCCAGCCAGGTTGCCTCCGCCTTCGGCGGCCGGCGGGGAGGCTCGTCGAACTTCAGCACGGCCTGCCTGACGAAGGACAGATTGACCCGCATGGAGGACGAAACGTCCTACACGAACTTTGGGCATCTGACGATCGCGGATGATGTTTCGGAGGACCTCCTCGCTGGCAAGATATCCAGCATGACGAACTTCGGCACTGTTAAGGGCCCGGAGAATCTCGTCCGGCTCCTGGAGGGACGCTGCGACACCAACTTCGGCTCGTTCGGCCCAGACGAGGAGGAAGGTGATGGGGACGAGGAAGAGTCGACGGGCCCCGAGCTAGGCAATCTGGGCAAGACTGTCCTCACTCGCGAGCAGTTGTCCAACATGGAGGACGGCACGAAGTTCAGCAATCTCGGCAAGCTTACTGTCTCCGATGACGTGCCTGCTGAACTGCTGTCCCGGAAGATCGGCGAGTACCACAACCTTGGAAAGACCTATGGCCCCGCCGACCTGCTCGGCGTCCTCCAGGCGCGCTGCCCGGAGAACCTCGGCACGTTCTCTCCCGCGGGATTGCCCGACGATGACAGCGACGACGAGTAACGGCCAGGCCCACCCCCGCCCGACGCCGACCTGCTGCGCCTGCGTGGTGCGGGAGGGCCGGGTCCTGCTCATCAAGCGTGCCCAGGAGCCGAACAAGGGGTTCTGGAGCTTCCCTGGCGGACGCATCGAGCTCGGAGAAACGATCTTCGAGGCGGTGCAGCGCGAGGTGTTTGAGGAAACCGGCTGCACCGTCGAGCCGGAGAAGGTGTTCCAGGTATACGACTGGATCACTCGCGATGACTCCGGCGAGATCAAGTTTCACTATGTCGTGAACTACGTGCGGTGCAGCTACCGGTCGGGGGAAGCGCGCGCGACCTCAGACGCGAGCGATGTCCGGTGGGTCGCAGAGCCTGACATCGCGGATCTCACGATGCACCCGTTTGCACGGGAGACGGCGCTGAGGCTGTTACGCGAAGCAGGAAGCTAGCTGGCGGCACGACCTAACCGGGGTGACTCGTTGCCGCGCTGTGCGAACTCCATCAAGCTCTGCCCGGCGAGGGCCAGGCAAATGGGAATCCAGTTGTACCACAACCGCGTGAGATGGTTCCACGAGGCGCTGGAGATAGGATGGCAGGACACCCCAGGGATACCCTCCCGTAAGGGGATGCCGTCGCCGGCGCCCGCAAGCACCTACATCTTGCCGGCTTCCTTCAGAGAGATATACCTCCCGCCCCCGATGACGATATGATCGAGCAGCGGGACGCCCATCAGCTCACCTGCCTGTACGAGCCGTGCCGTCAGGGCGATATCGTCCTTGCTGGGGGTGGGATCGCCGCTCGGGTGGTTATGGCATACGATCAGGCTGGCACACCCCTGGGCGAGCGCCTCGCGAAACACCTCCCGCGGGTGCGCCGGGCTTCCGGTGAGGGTGCCCACGGTGAGAATCCGAACGCAGATGACCTGATTCCGAGTATCGAGGAAGATCGCGGCCAGACATTCCTGCTGCCTGTGGCGGAGGTCCTCCATCACGAGAGCGGCCGCGTCGGATGCCCCCCCAACCACCGCCTTCGGCCCGTCAATCGAGGTGGCGAGCCGCTTGCCCAATTCGAAGGCCGCCTTCAACTGAGCCGCCTTCGCCAAGCCCACGCCCGGCAGCGAGGAGAGCTGCGGGATGCGCGCCCGGGCGATCCCCGCCAGGCCGCCGAACTCGCTCAGCAGCCTCTCCGCCAGCCGCACGGCCGACTCCCCTCGCGAGCCCACGCGAAGCACGATCGCCAGCAGCTCCGCCGTCGAGAGCGACTCCGGCCCGTACTGCTCCAGTCGCTCCCGGGGTCTCTCGCTGGCGGGTAGGTCCCGGATCACAAGCCCATGTTCACCCATTGGCGCTCTCCTCACACCAGAACTTCTTCTCCCGGCAAGCGTCCCCCTGCCATGTGACGCCCCTTCGGTCTGCGCCCAGGCGGAACCACGCCCGCCCCGACGCCATTTGCGCTGCGGCAATCCATCGTGATAGAATCCCTCAGCCGAGGAGCCGACAGATGTTCGAGCTGAGCGTAGAGGTGCGATTTTCGGCGGCCCACCGCATCGAGGGCCACGCCGGTCGCTGTGCCCAGCTTCATGGGCACAACTACCGCGTCGTCGTGACTGTCGCAGGGCGGGAGCTCGACGAGCAAGGAATGGTGATTGACTTCGGCAAGCTGAAGGAGATCTGCCGCGCGGCGACCGATCCCCTCGACCACACCTATCTCAACGACCTGCCGGCCTTCGCCGAGAGCAATCCGACGGCAGAGGCCCTCGCCCGCCACATCCACGAGCTCGTCACCCGTGGACTTGCCGATGTCGCGCCCGGGGACGTCCGCGTGGACGGCGTCACCGTATACGAGTCGGATCAGTCCTGCGCCACATATCGGGGGTGAGCGGAATGCCCGCGGTCGTCCTGCTCAGCGGCGGCCTCGACTCCGCCGTCAACCTAAAGCGGGCCCTGGACGAAACCGGGGTCGCGGTCGCGCTGACTTTCGATTACGGCCAGCGCGCGGCCAGGAAAGAGGCCGCCGCCGCCGCCCTCATGTGCCGGGAGCTCGGCCTTTCCCACCGCCTCATCGCCCTTCCCTGGTTGGCGGAGATCTGCCGGACGGCGCTCGTGAACGACGACAAGGCGATCCCGCGCCTGAGGCCGGATGAGCTGGATGAGGATCGCGTCACCTCGGGGGACACGGCGGAGGCGGTGTGGGTGCCCAATCGCAACGGCGTCTTCGTCAACATTGCCGCCTCCTTCGCCGAAAGCCTCGGCGCGGAGATCATCGTCGCCGGCTTCAACGCCGAAGAGGCGGCGACCTTCCCCGACAACAGCCCCGAGTTCGTGTCGGCGGCGAACGCCGCCCTGGCGCTGTCCACCAGAGGCCAGACGCGTCTTGTGAGCTACACCTCAGACCTTACGAAGACCGAGATCGTGCGGCTCGGAGGCGAGATCGACGCCCCCATCGCCGCCATCTGGAGCTGCTACCACGGCCGCTCCGAGGAGTGCTGGAACTGCGAGTCCTGCGCCCGGCTGGAGCGGGCATTGAAAGAAGCCGGCGCCTGGGAGTGGTTCCACACCCACCGCACCCTCCCCTGACCTCGCGGCCCTCGGCCCTACAAGGTACGCACCTCGTACCCTCGCCGGTCCTCCTGTCCCCTCCCGCTCACCGTCCCATCGCCCCGCGGCTTGACCGCCTTCGTGTCGAGAAGCTATCATTCCGCCAGTCCGCGCCAGCACGTCCTGCGGAAGGTCAGCCATGACACACGGGTTTCGCGTGTCTCTGCCTCTCGTCATTGCACTGGTGATCGCCTCCGTGGCCCCTGCCCCGGCCGACGACCCCGAGCCGGTCCTCGTCGTCGACGTCAGCCAGGCCGCCGCCGAGCAGAGGATTCTGTGCGCCGGCATCCAGGGCCTTGCCAACAGGGAGGCCGGCAACCCGCAGGTCTTCCTCCTCACCAACGGCAGAGATGCCGAATGGCTGGATTACTCCCTTCGCATCCTCGGGCGAAAGGCGGTTTACATCACCCCGGCGGAGCTGCTCGAACGATTCCAGGCGAAGATCGAGGGACAAGTCCTGTACGACCCCGCTCAGCCCTACACGCTCGACCTCGCCACCACCGTCGCCGGACTGCGCCACCTCGTCATGTCGCCGACGGATCTCAACCTGCCCACTCTGTTCGATTTCCGAGGTCGCTGGTCGAATGCGTCTGAGGCCTATCGCTGGGCGATCGGCTCGCTTCTGCCCGAGTGCTCCCAATCCAAGCTGGCCCTGCTCTCGCCCGACGCCGCCGCGCTCCGCGACTTCGCCGTCCAGCAGCGCATGTTCACCTTCTCGCCTCCCGCCGAGCCCTACGACGAGAGCTTCCAGGCCCTCCTCTTCCAGCTCCCTCCCGGCACGGCCATCTACGGCGAAGCCCCTTCCGACGTTCAGTACGAGCTCAGCCGGACATCCCACTACTTCGTGCCGGCGGCGGCCGCCGCAAACCTCTCCTTCCTATCTCAGATCGAACCGGGGCGCCGGGAATACCAGTACCTGGGATACCTCGAGCCGACGGCCCCTCGCTACCTGACGCTCATCTTCGACTGCTCCGACCTCGACTTCGCCCTCAACCATATGCCGGGTCTGTGGGAAAGCCCCAGCCGCGGCTTCCTCCCTCTCGGTTGGGCCATTCCGGGCGCGCTCGCCGAGGCCGCCCCCCCCGTCGCCCGCCGATACTACTCAGATGCATACTGGTCCGGGTCGGATCAGTTCATCCTCGGCTACGATGGCGCCGGATACATGGATCTCGGGGCGGCCGCCGCCCCCTATGCCTTTTTCGACGCCACGGCTCGCGCCCGCGCCGCGCTCGACACGCCCGCCGGCCTCTTCTCCCTCTCCCTCGACGGCGGCGGTGTCGGCGAGCAGGTGGTTCGCTACGCCGCCGCTACCGGTGTCCGCGGCCTCTTTGTGACGAGTCCCGCGGACTTCCCCCCCGCCGTCTACGAGGGCATTGCCGCCGTCGCCGCCCCTCGCTTCAGCAGCATCGAGGCTGCGGTCACCTATCTCAACCGCATTCCGCTGGATCGCCGCTGTGTCGCCCTCGTGCTCGATTCACGCTTCCTGAGTCCGAACGACGCCGCCCACATCGCGGCCCATGTCTCGAACCGCTATGTCACGCTCCCACCCGGTGAGATGATAGAGATGGTGCGGGAGCTCAGCCTTCCGGCGCTGCCCGGCACCGCTGGCATTCTCATTTCATCGGTCGATTACGGCGAACCGCCGACGCCGGAGGCGGCCATCCCCGTCAGCGCGACGCTCGTACCGGCAGGCGAGGTGGGCTCCGCCGCCGTGATCTACAGGCCGGCCGACCATCCCCTGAGCTTCGCGCAGCCATTGCTTCCCACGGCAGATGGCTCCTACTCAGCCGCGGTCCCGCCTCTTCCCCAAGGGGGTGAGGTCGTTCTGCGCCTGCGCGCGCGCGACCGTGCCGGGCGTGCCGTTTGGTCCCCCACATGGACCCTTACCATTCCCCGAACCGACACCGACTCCGATGGCCTGTCGGAGGCGGAAGAGAACCTTCTGCTGACCGATCCTGCCATTCCCGACACCGATGGTGACGGCCTCCGCGACGGGATCGACTCCGCTCCTTTGCGGTTCGATCAGTTCCACATCGCATATGTGGGCCCCGTGGAACCGCCCAGCGACCTTCCCTATCTTGCAGAGCCGGGTGCGTCCCGCGCCGACGGCCGCGAGCGTCATCTGGAGCCAGGGCAGAGTTGTGTCTACCGGCTCCCGCTGGCCCTTCTCCCTCCCGGCGCGCCGGCCGTGGTCGCGCTCGACGCCACTGGGCCTGCGAAGCTGGCCGTGGGAGCAGACCCGGACCAGGCCGGGCAACGGTTCGAGGGGGAGCTGGACCACGTATGGTACAGCGACCCTCTCCCGCCGGAGCGCCGTGAGGGCGACGCGCTCCTGCGCATAACCTGCCCGGAAGATGCCGATCGACCCTTGGTCATCCGCGCCGTATCGGTCCTCTCCCCTCCCGGCGCGCCATCCATCACGCGCATCTCGGCCTACCCTCCTCACCCCGGGCCGAAACACGCCATCACCGTTTCCGCTCTCATATTCTCGCCGACCGGAGTGGCGGAGGCGAGCCTGACATACCGCGTCAACGCCGGGGGCACCATCACCATGCCCATGGAGGAGGTGTCAGGCTCCCAGACCTACCAGGCGCGGATACCGTCGCTGAGCAATCGCGACGAGCTGGAATACTGGATCCGCGCCGGCGACGCCGACGGCAACACCGCCGAAACCGTGCCCATCTATCGGCCGATCGGCGCCTACGGGCGCGAGGTCGTGTCGCTGCTCGCCTGCCGCGACTTCCTGGGAGAGTGGATAGCCGCGCCCGAATGGGAGGGGTGCGGTCGACTGGCGCCGGAGCCGGGGCTGCGAGACTCCGCCCACATCAATCTGCGGGGAGGCACCTACACCGTCTGGGTCCTCGCCGGCGGGCGCGGCCAGAGCATCGACATCTTCGTGCGCGACGAGAAGGTCGGGGCCGTCGACCCGGCGGCGCCCGATGGCTGGCAGCGGGTGGGACGAGTGCGTCTGGACTCGGGCCGGCACGAAGTCCAACTTGTGTCTCAAGCCCGACCGGATGCTCCCGCAGGCGCTTCTCCCCGCTATGCCGGCCTCATCTTCGCCGCCGACTCTTCCTTCAATCCGCCCGCCAATCGCATAGTCGATATCTACGATTCCATCGCGCTCCTCTTCCCCCCGGCCGACCACACGCTGTCGGGGCGAGTGGACGTCGAGGCCACGGGGGCAGGGAATATACGCGGCGCCGAGTTCTCGCTCGACGGGGAGGTGCTGCGCCGAGTATCCGGGCCGCCCTTCCGCTTCACACTCAACGCCCAACGGCTACCCCCGGGCCCACATGTTCTCAGGGTCGAAGCCGTCGACCGCGCCGGTCTCACCGGCCTTGCCGTGGAAGTGCCCGTGACCATAGCTCACTAGATCGGTTCTGCCCGGGTTGAGTCTAGCTACAGGCGCCCAGGGTGACAGAATCAGCTCGGGTGGGCCTCGAACGCTCCTTCCGTCCCCACACGCGCCTGACACCCACACAGGATAGCACCGACTTAGAGATGAAGGAAATCGCTCAGGAGCCCCGGATAGGATTATTAGAGAGGACAGGTGCTGGACCTAGATGCGGTCACCATTGGGCCGCGCTTCACCGACATGCACGAACACCTGGGTCGCCCGGTGGACCTCTGGACTCGCCAAGAGGACCAGCGAGATCTGGCCGAGTACTACTTGCGTGAGTACAGCAGATGGGGCGGCTGCGCTCCGTCCCTCGACCAGTGCCTCGAAGAGTCCCAGGTGCTCTGGGTACATGAGACGATCGACGACCTCGGTTTCGGTCTTAGGTGTGGTCAGGAAGACTCGTTTGCAGGCGACGAGTGGCGCAACGGCTCTCGCCGGGGGATGCTGAAGATCCTGACGATGCTGCTCGACCGGTACTGCTGAAGGCGGCACGATGGCTGGGTGTGACGCGGGGACTCGCCAAGGCGGAAGGCCATCCATCAACTGCGATCCGTCACGTAACGCAGTACTCCTTGCGACAGGTTCCTCTCAATGTGCGATCAGCACTCCTGCCTGCCCGACCCGTCCTGCACCCCCGACTGCCCCCGGCGCCCTAAACCGCAGTGAAGGCTTCAGAGGCGCTGGGTCGTACTATAAGAGAGACTCCTAGACTATCTTGTATCATGGTAATAGTGTGGGAGCATCGGTATTGGCCCGCGGGGAAACAGGGGGCTTTGGGGCGGAGCTATGAGCCGGCTCTCATGGATTTCGGGTGGCGCGCGCCATTTCGGTCTTAGTCATCGCCAGGA
>Ga0307377_10004857_pt1 | contig 14592 bp, 23 predicted proteins | sample TR3MG_FD_202535 | JGI IMG/M metagenome (GOLD analysis project Ga0307377, IMG submission 202535) | Soil microbial communities from Risofladan, Vaasa, Finland - TR-3 | ecosystem: Environmental > Terrestrial > Soil > Coastal area > Acid sulfate soil | place: Finland: Risofladan, Vaasa | collected... | reverse complement strand
GTAATCTTAAGTTGGTTCTTATATCAAAATGATATTGCTAAAGCAGAAAGCGAAGATGGTTCAATAAAGGTTTATAAAGTTGGAGATAATTTGGTTAGAGTGGATATAAAAATAATGAAAGGAGAAAATAAGCTATGCCAAAACCCCTAATACGACCTAGTTACGAATCTATTGTATATGACTTCACTATTTGGCTTAGAGAGAATACCGATAATCTTCTTAGTAATGATTCAAGTCTTGTATTAAGTTTAATAAAAAAGAAATGGAAAGGGCTAATAGAAGATTATGTATTCACTAAAGTTAAAATTGTTATTGAAGCCCTTGGTAATGCGGGGAAAGATCCTCAATCTATTCTAAAGAAAGGAGAAAAAAGCCATGAGATCTAAGGTTAACATTGAATCGAATTTTTCTAAAACTATTGTGGAAAGGGTGTTTGACGAGTCTGAATTTATGCTAAGGAACAAGGCAACCCTGAAAATTACCGCATTAAAATTTAAAGTTTCTGTAACTACTGTCTGGGTAGATATGAGAAAAAGACTGCCACTTATAAACCCGGAGCAATATAAGAACATAAGTGGTCTTATTTATTCTCACAAAAAGAGGAGATGATTAAATGAATAAACAAAGCATAGAGATTCTTAATGCGATAACAAAATATAAAGATCTCCACAAAGAGGATAAGCGGTTAGTCATTATCGAGTCAAGAGATGCAAGTTTTATGAGTGGACAAAAAGGACCCTATTTATCATTTGAAGATCTAACAGCAGAAGATTTCTTTGAAATTTATAGATATAAAAAAAGTCTAGAGGAAGTGATTAAATGAAAAAAGTAAAAGTTAGATGCGATGATTGCGGTAAAATATTTGAAACAGAAGATAGTAAGAATTTTGATACTTTATATGGTGATAAAATATTTTTAGACGCTATTTGTCCTTATTGTGATTGTTACAATGTGAAGGAGGTGAAAAGTGATGGACATTAAGGAAGCGATAGCTTGGACAAGAAATATTCCTAAAATACATTTATATATTGGGACAAAAAAAGAGCATAAAGGAGAAATACTATTTACCAATGGGGTAAAAGATTGTACAGAGAAAGAATATTATAAAGATATTGATTCTATTATCTCCCTACTCCAGCAAGGCGAGAAGTATCGGCAGATGTGGGAAGATTTAAGCGGAAAGTATGGTTTTTATCCTACATATAGCGTAAACAAAAATACAATATCTGAATTTATGAAAGAGCTTGAGCAAAAATACTTCCCGAAGGAGGCGAAAAGCGATGGTAGTTAAAACTCCAGCAGAATTATTAAAATACATCAAAGATATTACGTTAAAAGTTTTTTATCCGCTTGCAAATGATGATGAAAGACTTGAATATATATTAGGAATTATCAAGCAATGGGAGAAGGCGAAAAAATGAAATTAAAAGTGGGTTATGAAAAGATTAAAGGATTTAGCAGTCCGGTTAAAAAAGCAGAAGAAGTTAATGAGTGGGGTTGGTGGGCTTTGTTTGGGGCAATGGTAGTTATGGAAGTTATGTTTATATTAAAAATATTGGGGAAGATATAAAAATGAAGATAGGCCTTTTTGATATTGATAGCAAATACCATAATTTAGCTTTGATGAAATTATCTACTTATCATAAGCAAAAAGGTGATGATGTAGAGTTTTATAATCCATTATGGGGGAATACTTATGATTTAATTTATGCTTCGAAGATATTTAGAAGACCACATAAGAACGACTTATATATTCCTATGAATTGTATTTGCGGGGGATCAGGATTTATTAAAAATGAATGTCTCCCAGAAGACGATGAACACCTTATGCCTGATTATTCTCTTTATAATCTTAATTATTCTTTGGGATTTACCACAAGAGGATGTATCAGAAATTGTGGATTTTGTCTTGTGAGAGAGAAGGAAGGGCATATAAGGGAACACGCGGAAGTGGAAGAATTTTTAAATCCTGAATCTAATATAGTGGTTTTACTTGATAATAACTTTTTAGCTTTGCCTTCACATATTAAGAAGTTACAGAAATATATTGATAGGGGCTGGAGAATGGACTTTAACCAGGGACTTGATATAAGACTGATAAACGAGGAAAACGCTAAATTGCTGGCCAAAGTGAAGCACCGAAAACAAATTCATTTTGCCTGGGATCTGATGAATTATGAGAAGGATGTTAAAGAAGGATTAAGGATATTATTTAATGCAGAAATTAAACCATATAAAATAATGGTCTATATTCTTTGTAATTACAATACAAATTTTAAAGAAGATATGTACCGATATAAAGAATTAAATAATTTGGGAGTAGACCCGTTTATAATGATTTATGAAAATGGAAATAAAAGAATAAGAAATTTTGCAAGATGGGTTAATAAAAGAATATATAAAAGTTGTGAATGGAAGGAATATAAAAAGCAAAATGAAAAGAAAACTCAGATTTAAATTCAAGATAAGCGAAAATGAGGTCAAATTACAAGTTAAACAATATTTGTCACTTATGGGCTGGTTTAGCTTTCATCTTATGGCGGGCATAGGATTTTATAAAGGCAGTCCTGACAGGATAGCTATTAAGAATGGCAGGGTATTATTTTTGGAGATAAAGAAGCCAATAGGCTGGAAGCAGAGCGACGAGCAGAAAGAATTTCAAGCTAATATTGAGAGGGCAGGCGGGGAATATTATTTAATTAGAAGTCTAGAAGAAATTATGAAAATATTAGAGTAATTGACTAATTAAGGCGGTTGATATAGAATGAAAAGAATAGGAGTAAGATGCGCAAGATGCGGTAAAAACCTTTTTTTTCTATTGCCAGAATGCACCAGGGATGGAATTGCCAGGATAGAAATAAAGTGTTATAAAGACCGCTGCGAAGCAATAAATATAATCGATTATCAGAATCCAAATAAATTAATAGTGAGGTTGAAAGAATAAAAAATGTTAATTAACCGAGATTGTATACATTTTAAAGATTATCAGGAAATATCACATAAATTTGAGGGAAAAGTATTTGGATTTACTACGATTTTGATGTGTGAAGTAAAAGGGGAAATTGCCGAATGTCCCTCAAGTTGTCCAAAAGGAAAATTAGTGGTGAGGTTAAAGGAATGAGTGATAAGATATATAAAAGACTTCCAAAGGATGGCGATACAACATATACTCCCATTATTTGGAAAAAGTGCCACGGAGAGGGAGACGGTAGAACTTGGACAGATGAAAAGCTAAAGATAGGCCATATTTATGATATATCAACAGATGAGCCGGGGCAGGAGTTGTATTTTAAAGCTGAATTTTTAGGATGGAAGAAAGTAGTAGATAAATATGACAGCCTTGATAGACCAGACTATATAACTTATGTAGCGATATTTAAAGCGATAGGTTATATAGAGGTAGAAGAAAGTTATTCATTGGGATTAGATGAATCTGAGGAGGATTATAAAGAGAAAACTAAATAGCATAATTAATAATTAAAATTAAATAAACCGAGAGCTCCAAACTAGAGAGCCATTTTTAAAGAAGTTTAATACTTCTTTTGAGTGGTTCTCTTTTTTTATTTTAAGGAAAGGGTGAATATGGAAATAGTAAATATACCAATAGACAAATTAAATCCTGCAGAATATAACCCACGTTTAGATTTACAGCCAGAAGATAAAGAATATCAAGATATAAAAAGGTCAGTAGTTGAATTTGGGTTAGTTGAGACATTAGTGATTAATAAAGACATGACGGTAATCGGTGGACATCAACGGCTAAAAGTTTTAAGGGAATTAAACTTTACCACAATACCCTGCATAATAGTTGACCTCGATAAGCAAAAAGAAAAGATGTTAAACATTGCCTTAAATAAAATAAGTGGTGACTGGGATAGGCCAAAGTTAAAAGATTTGCTTTTGGAATTGGATACTGGCGAATTTGATATGAACTTGACTGGATGGAGCGAGCAGGAAATTGAGGATTTAATGACGGAGTTCCATGTTGAGATAAACGATGATATAGAACATATAAAGTTAACCGATAAATTTATTGTACCACCTTTTAGTATATTAGATACAAGACAAGGTTATTGGCAAGAGAGAAAAAGTGCATGGATTGGGTTAGGGATAAAAGGGGAAATAGGGCGTAGAGATAAATTATTAGGTAATCGTCTTGGTTATGAAATAATGGAAAATAACGATGGCTCAATCAGGGAACAACAAGGCACATCAATTTTTGACCCTGTATTATGTGAATTGTGTTATAAGTGGTTTTGTGTTGATGAAGGTAAAATATTAGACTCTTTTGCTGGCGGTAGCGTAAGAGGAATAGTAGCAAACTATTTAGGATATAATTATACTGGGATTGATTTATCAAAAGAACAAATAGAGGAAAATTATAGACAAGCGAAAGATATAATTCCGAATACTTTGCCTAATTGGATTTGTGGGGATAGTCTAAAAGAATTAGATAATATTAATAGGGAATATGATTTTATATTTAGTTGTCCTCCATATTTTGATTTAGAGAAATATAGCGATAATAAAGATGATTTAAGCAATATGGATTGGGAAAATTTTAAAATGCAATATAAAGAAATAATATTAAAAGTAATTGATAAATTGAAAGATGACAGATTCGCCTGTTTTGTGGTAAGCGAAATAAGAGATAAAAAAGGTATATATAGGAATTTTGTTGATTATACAAAACAATGTTTTTTAGGCAATGGAATTAGTTTTTATAACGATATAGTTTTAATAAATATGATTGGTAGTTTACCAGTGAGAATGAATAAACAATTTATTAATAGGAAGGTTGGTAAATGTCATCAAAACGTATTAATATTTTATAAAGGCGATGTTAAAAAGATTAAAGATAATTATAAAGAAATTGTAATAGAAGATTTAGAAAAATACCAATAAAAAGGCAGTGATGTTAACATGAAAGAAGAAGATCTAGAAGAAACAAAATTTGAAAAAGCCATGATGCACATTGATACTATACTTGATACTATAGAAGAAGTGGGCCAACCCAGGGAGAAGATCGAGCAGGAAGAAAAGCCGATCAGGAGAAACGTTGTTTGTACTATCAGAAGGGATAAAAATATATACAGGAAAGCCTTTAGCGAAACCCAGCTTTTAGACGTATTGGGTTTTGATTTTAAAGAGGGTGAAAGCTATCATACTATTAGCGCCGGGGATGTAGATATTTTATCATTTTTAAAATGTGTTTTAAAGCAACAAGATCTAAAACATTGTCTATTCTCAACCTGGTGTATGGCCCAGGATGATATCCTGCAGATAGAAGAATGGTTGAAGGCCAGGAAAATAAAAACAATGGATGCTTATGTGGGAGAAATATTTAAAGGATCTTACAGCGCGGAATATGATCTGCTAAAACCAATAATAAAGAGATATAAAGGCCGGTTCGTGATATTTAGAAACCATGCGAAGATCATAGCCGGGTATGGTGAAAAGTTTTATTTTGCATTAGAGAGCAGCGCAAATATTAATACGAATCCCAGGACAGAGAATAATTGCCTAACCATAGCAAAGGGGATATATGATTTTTACAAAGGATATTTTGATGGGATCATAAGTTTTGAAAAAGAGGGAAGGGGTTAGATATGCCGGAAGAAGGAAAAAAGGAATTTGTAAAAGCCGATATGGTAGAAGTTGAAAAAAGGATCTATCAGGTAGGCCTGATGTTAAGGCGGAAACCGGTTAGCTTTATAGTGCAATATTGTGCCGATAATTGGAAGATTGAAGCTAGGCAAGCTCGTAAATACATTAAGAAAGCCCGGGCAGAGTGGAGAAAATATTTCGAAAAATTAGAGGGCGATGGGATCGCTTATCATATAGCGCAAAATAGGGACCTAAAAGATATGGCTTTTTCTAAAAAAGTTGTAGTTGGTACGGTAGATAATAAGCAAATAAAGCAAGTAGCAGACCTAGGGCTGATCCTGGAAATTGCTAAAGAAGAAGCTAAATTGATGGGGATATATCCTGCTGGGAAAGATGCTATACCTGTAGACATTATAATTAAAGTAAAATATCCCGAAGATGATTAAAGTTGATGTTTCTGATAAGAAGCTTTTTAATGAAGTTTATATCCCTTACCTAAAAAATAATATAAGGACACAAATATTTTATGGTGGCAGTTCTGCCGGGAAATCAGTATTTATCGCTCAACGATGTGTAATTGACCTTTTAGAAGGTGGTAGAAATTATCTTGTGATCAGGAATACAGCTAATACCTTGCGAACCTCGGTATTCAATGAAATCAGGAGGGTTATTTTATTATTTAATCTGGAAAAATTATTCAAGATTCATAAAACAGAAATGACCATAACCTGTATTACCGGATATCAGATCCTTTTCAGGGGTTTAGATGATGCAGAGAAACTTAAATCGATAATCCCGGAGAAAGGGGTCATTACTGATATCCTGGTAGAAGAAGCCACCGAGACGAAAAAGGACGATATCAAGCAACTATATAAGAGATTGAGGGGCAAATCTAAAGTATTAAAACGGTTGACATTATGTTTCAATCCCATTTTCCGGACTCACTGGATATTCAAGGAATATTTTAAGAACTGGGTAGAAGGTGAAACCGAATATCACGATGACAGATTATCGATTCTAAAGACAACCTATAAAGATAACCTAAGGTTCTTAGAGCAAGATGATATAGATGAACTGGAGAATGAGCAAGATCCTTATTACCGGGAAGTCTATACCCTGGGGAACTGGGGAATCTTGGGGGATTTGATCTTCACCAATTGGAAAATTGAAGATCTTACCCCAATCAAGAATACATTCGGGACCTATTATAACGGGCTTGATTTTGGTTATAGCAATGATCCAACGGCCGCGGGTAGGCAGGCTATAAAAGGAAAGACTTTATATATCTTAGAAGAGATGATATATGAATTAGGGCTGACTAATGATGTCATAGCGGTGAAATTAAAGCCTGTCATAAACAAAGAATATATCAGGTGTGATAACGAACCTAAATCTATAGCAGAGTTAAGGGGTTATGGAATTAGTGCTTTGGCTGCCAAGAAGGGGCCGGGGAGTGTCAATTTTGGTATTCAATATTTAAAGCAATTCGAGATTATTATTGATAGAAAGTGTCAGAACGCTATAAACGAATTTCAATTATACCAATGGAAAAAGAATAAAGATGGAGTAGCAATTAACGAACCTGTAGATAGAGACAATCATTTTATTGATTCCGTGAGATATTCATTATCAGATAGGATATTCGAAAGTAAGGAAGAAAAACCATACACCGCAGAGGAGCTGGGAATATTTTAAACTAAGGGGAATCAAATGTATAGAAATGAAAAAGGGCAATTTGTTTCACAAGAGAAATTAAAGAAAATTTGTCCTATTTGCAATAAAGTTTTTTATATTAATCCTTGCTATAAAAAAAGAATAAAATATTGCTCAAAAGAATGTAGAAAAGAAGGCATGAAAAAACATTTTATTTTAAAATGCAAAAACTGTGGTAAACAATATGAATTGAATTATAAACAAAGAGTTAAGAGAAGTAAAAATCATTTTTGTAGCCGAGAATGCTGTTTTAAATGGAGAAGGGAATATCCGAGAATAATAAAATATCCTTGCGAATATTGTGGCAAGGAGATTCATACATTATTAATTTATTTTAATCGTGCTAAACATCATTTTTGTAGTGAAATATGCGCTCGAAAGTGGTATTCCAAAGAGAATTCACCATTATGGAAAGGTGGAAGACAAAGAAAGCCTTCAGGGTATATTATAACCTATGCTCCTCAACATCCTAATTCTTGTAATGGGATGGTTTATGAACATCGCTTAGTAGCCGAAAAAAAGATAGGACGTAGATTGATATTAGGAGAAGAAGTTCATCATAAAAATAAAATCAGATGGGATAATCGACCTGAGAATTTGGAAGTAATGGAAGGTTTAAAACATCAATCATTCCATCTTAAACAAAGATGGCTGGAAATAAAAGAAAAAGAAAAGGCAATATTTTAAAAATAGATGAGAGGAGTTTATTATGAACATAAAAGAGATCTTAGAAAAGTATGAAAGCGATTTTCCGAAGTTAACTACCATTCTATGTAAAGACCCGGTAGAACGAGACGTCGAGACTTACCTAAAGCAATATGAAGGAGAGCATGACATCCTCAACAGACCCATCAAGACCGTTGGTAAGGGTACAACGTCAAGGAGGGTCGAGCAGGCAAAACTGGTTATCCGATATCAAAAAAAGATTGTTAATATGGCAGTATCCTTTTTATTCGGTGATCCTGTTAAGCTAATATTAGATAACAAAGAGGATGAATACCAGGAAACCTTTACACTAATAAATGACGTTTGGGATAAAAACAAATTAGACTATTTCAATAAGAAATTGGCACGGCGGCTATTCGTGGAAACGAAGGTAGCTGAGCTTTGGTATGTAATAATTGATAGTGATAACGTAAAGCATATCAAGGTGGTTCTATTATGTAACCAAAATGGCGATGAGATATATTCCCATTTTGATAATAACGGCAATATGGATGCCTTCACGAGGCGGTATAAACTAGAAGATGCAGATGAAAAAACCTATGAGCATGTAGATATCTACACTGCTGAAAATTATATTAAAGGAGTAAAAAAGGAAGCCTGGCAGGTAGAGAAGAAAGAAAATCTATATAAGAAAATTCCCGTTATATATTATGAGCAAGCCGAGCCAGAATGGACAAGCGTACAAAGCGAAATTGACAGGATAGAAATGCTAATCTCGAAATCAGCAGATACAAACGATTACTTTGGTTCGCCTACATTGATGATCAAAGGGAAAATAACCAATCCACCGGAAAAAGAAGAAGTAGGGAAGATGTTACGGTTCACTGGAGAAGTCAATTCTGATGGCAAAATGGATTATGGGGATGCAGAATATCTAACCTGGACACATGCACCGGAAGCCGTAAAATTAGAGTATGAGACCCTAAAAGATATTATTTACTCGTTAACTTCCACTCCTGATCTATCCTTCAATAACGTTCAAGGCCTGACTAAAACCTCAGGAGAAGCCCTCAAATTCCTTTTTATGGATTCGATCCTGAAGGCGAAAGACAAAGAAGAAATATTCGGAGAGGGGTTGACCAGAAGGATAAATTTGTTAAAGGCAATATTATCAGTAACTGACGTGCATTCCAAACAGAGTTTAGAAGAGTTGGATGTATCAATTCAATTTGGGGATATATTACCTCAAAGCGTAACGGAAACAGTAAAGGCATTATCAACAGCAAGGGGCGGTGATCCAATTATGAGTAGAGACGAAGCTGTAAGACAAAACCCGCTTGTGAGTGATGCGGAAGAAGATATTAAAAGGATGGAAAAGGAAAAGGGCGGAATATCAAAATTAGGAGAATCTTATGAAGCATAACAGAATGAATCTTGCTGTAGTGGGTTGTGGAATTATCGGAAATAGCCTTGCCGGATTATTAGAAGATATGGATTATCCGGTTAAACGATATGATCCGATTAAAGGCCTGATTGATGATATCTCTGAATGTGAAATTATATTCGTATGTGTGCCTACAAAAAATGATATGAAATTTGAAGATGTCAAAATGGCAGTAAGCTACATAAACCTTAAAAACAAAAAAGGGATAATCGCTATAAGATCCACTATCATGCCGGGGATGATTGACGAGTTTATAAAAAGATATAAGAGGGAATTTGTCTATTTGCCTGAATTCTTACGGGAACGGACAGCGTTTTTAGATGAAATCTGCCCTGATAAAATAATCGTAGGGACCAGGAAAAGAGAAGTATTCGAGATATTCAAAGGACTATTCAAGCGTGTGGTAGATAATAAAAATAAAATAATAATGATGAAACCGGTAGAAGCGGAATTGTTAAAGGTGGCCTTGAATAGTCTGTATACCATAAAAGTAGTATTCGGGAATGAACTATACGATATATGTCAGAAATACGGAGCAGATTATTATAAATTATTCGAGGCTTTTAAGCTGGACAAATTTATCAACGCGATGCACCTTGATCCGTTATTCGATGGTTACAGGGGGGCAGGAGGTAAATGCCTTTCCAAAGATATTAAATTCCTGATCAAGGCAGCAAGGAAAAAGGGAATTATACCTGAGGTAATGATAATGGCCGATAAAGAAAATATGAATTTATTGGAGAAGGGGATCTTATGAAAACTGATGAAGATATAAAAAAAATTAAGAAATTCTTTAAAAAAGAGGTTGCTGCTAATTTCAACTCTGAGATTACTCATTCATTCTGTTTAGGTTATATAGTAGCTTTGTTTAATAATGATTTAATTACTGAAAAGCAGAAATTAAAATTGATTAAATATTGCGATAATAGGTCATAAGGAGAAAATAGGTGGGGATTGAAGATCAATTCGAAAAGAAGAATATACAGAATATAATCAAATACAATATAAAAATTGAAGCAGCATTGAACCAGGCATCAAAGGATTTGGCAAAAAGAATCAGCATTTTTGAATTGAAGAATCCAACTAAAATATCCCAGGGTTCATTCTATAAAATAAATAAAGGATTAGAAGATAAAGTAGATACAATACTAAATCAACTTCATAAGGATATTCAAGTCAGTATCGGTGATGGGGTTGTCAGTAATTGGGATATGGCCAATTTAAAGAATAATAAACTGGTGGGAAAATGGGCTGAGGGGATAAAATTAAGTAAAGATGGTATTCCTACTTCATTTAATCAATTAAACCTGGCGGCGATGGATACTTTTCTTGCCCGGACCATAGCGGGAATGAATATAAGCGAACGAGTCTGGAATCTAACCAACGGGGCGAAGGATCAGATAGAGCTATATTTATCGAGCGGAATATCTACCGGGAGAAGTGCGGCTGGGATTGCAGGGGATATTAAGCAATATTTGAATGAACCGAATAGGTTATTTAGAAGAGTTAGACAGGAAGGGAAATTTGTTTTAAGCAAGGCGGCCAAAGGTTATCACCCAGGGGCGGGAATTTACAGAAGTTCTTATAAAAATGCTTTAAGACTCACTTCTACTGAAGTTAATTCTGCTTATAGAATGAGTGACTATACAAGAAGGCAAGAATTGCCGTTTGTGACAGGAATTGAAGTGCACTTATCAGCTGACCATCCGGTTATAGATATGTGCGATGATCTAGTAGGAGAATACCCGAAGGGATTTATTTTCATAGGATGGCATCCTCGTTGCTTATGTTACACTACCGATATGATGCTCAATAAAAAGGATTCGCTAAAATTTATGAAGACTGGCGAAATCACTAAATCAAAATATGTTTCAAAGATTCCAAAGAAAGCGACGAATTGGGTTAAAGCAAATGCTTCTAAGATAGCGGAATATAAAAATACACCATATTTTATTAAGGACAATTTTACTAAAGATTTTCAATTAAAGAAAGAAATAATTGAGGTGAGATAAAATGCCATTAATGAGATGTAGTTTAGAAAAAAAGCCCGGCTGGAAATATGGAGATAGCGGCGCTTGTTATACATATACTGCTGGCGATAAAAAGTCCGAATCGGCGGCTAAATTAAAAGCCATTAAGCAGGGGATTGCGATCAGCAGAGAATCAGGTGAGAAATTTGAGACATAAAAAGGAGGAATAGATGAAAAAGATAGGTTTTATATGTCTGGCAGGACTTGACCAATTTATCGACCAAATTATTGAAGGGTTATCTAATAATTATACCGTCAGGAAGTTTATAATCAGGAACCAACAAGATATATATAATGCAATTGACTGGGCTGATATAGTCTGGCTGGAATGGTGTAATCAGACGGCCATTATCGGGACGAATTACGAAGGGGTAAAAGGTAAAAAAGTTATAATTAGACTTCATAGTTATGAAATATTTACGGATTTTCCTAAACAAATCAATTGGCTTGTAGTAGATAGACTAATTCTGGTGGCCCCCCATATCAGAGAAATTCTGAAAATATTTATTCCGGACATTGAGGAAGAAGTCAAAACGGAAATTGTTTATAATGGGATTGATTTAGACAAAATCATATTTCAGAAAAGAAAACCCGGATATAATATAGCTTGGATTGGATTCATTAATTATAAAAAGAATCCTCAAATGGCCTTACAAATATTGAAGAAATTAACTGATATTGATAAAAGATATAAATTGCACGTAGCAGGCTCATACCAGGATTCAAGATATAAAATATACCTGGAGTATATGATCAGGGAAATGGGATTGCAAGATAATATAAAGTTCTATGGCTGGATAGATAATATGGATAAATTCTGGGAAGATAAAAATTACCTTCTCCATACCAGCATTCAAGAAGGGCATTCTTATGCAATAATGGAGGCAATGGCCAGGGGAATTAAACCGGTAATCCATAATTTTAGAGGGGCCAAAGAATTATACCGAAAGGATGATATATTTAATACAATAGATGGGGCAATAAACTTGATCCTTAATAAAAATTATTATTCGGATGCTTATAGAGATTGGATTATCAATAAAGGCTGGACAATCAAAGAACAAATAAAGCAAACAAAGGAGATTATAAAATGTCTGAAACATGGAACTCCCTCTGGAAGAATTATCAGAATATAGATTCTGTTGCTATTGTAAATGAGCCGGGTGCTATGCTGCTCAGGTCTGAATTTATAGGCATTATATTAAAATATTTTGATTTGAGAAATAAGTCTATTCTTGATGTGGGAACTGGCACCGGACAATATTGTATTGAATTGGCGCTTAGGGGTGCCAAGTGCATGGGAATAGATAGGGACCCGGAAAGCATCAAATTGGCAAACAGGATTGCTAGTGATTATCAGATAAATAATTGTGAATTTAGGGAGATAGATTTATTCGATTTTAGAAAATATGAGCCGAAAGATGATCATTATGACATAGTTTTCAGCATGGGATTACTGGAACATTTTGATGATTTGCAAATAGTAGAAATGCTTAAGGAAATGAGCAAATTGGGAGAATATGTTATAGCGGGGATTCCTTATGGTGGATCGGATATATATAAATTATCAAAATCGTATTCACAAAAAAAAGGGACATGGGAATATGGATTCGAGAGGGACTTTTTAACTTTATTGGATCTATTCAAAGAGGCCGGATTGTCTATACTTCATGAGCAGATCATAGGGTTGGGCTCCGAGGCATATTATTTAAAGCGCATAAATACCGAACTTATACCTTTGCAATTATCACATAATCTAGCTAAATCATTCAATGGAAATGATAACGTGGGCAGTTGGTTAATCGCTATCGGTTCGGCAAAAAACGAACTTGAGGAAAAGATTCCAGGAGAGGGCGTGTCAGTTATCATCCCTGTTTATAATGGAGAGAAATATATTGAACGATCAATTGAAAATTTATGGAGAGTGAATTATCCGAATCTGGAAATAATCTATGTAAATGATTGCTCGACTGATAGAACGGAAACATTGCTGCAGGAGAAATTAAGCAGTTTACCCAATTCCCGGTTAATTAATCTTGAAATTAATTCAGGCGAACACAAGGCTCGATATGAGGGTCTAGAGAAGGCGAGCAATGACTATATTTTCTTTCTCGATATTGATGACCTGATATTCCCGGAATGTATCGGAAAGATTATGAGGGATCTAAAGAACTGTCCTGAAAATACCTATCTATCGAATTCATGTGCCCTAATGAGAGACGGTAAGTTCACAGGGGGTATCTGGTATCATCAATATTTAGGATCACCCTACAATTATATCATGTCCGAGTTATCTACTCTTTCCGGGAAGATATCTTTAGGAAATACCATCATAAAGAAAAGCGACTTATTAAAAGCCTACGATAAACTGAATATACTTTATGAGAGAATCGGCTTGGAAAGAATGAAAGTTGCGCCCGATACTCTGCTATTGGATATAATGGTATTTTCCGGATATATAAAAAAGATTATACCTATTTATTATACATATCGCGGTTACGAGCAAAGCGAAACATCGGCATCACAGCAGATTGGAGATAGGATAAAAGATATTCCTGTCCAAACAGCCTATTGTTTTGTAGAGATAAATAATATATTTAAAATAAATGAAAAAGAATTAGAGAATAGGATAATATATCAAGCTCTTAAAAGTTATGGGGTTGATAGGGGAACAGAATTTGTGAATAATTTTAAAAAATATAGGGAGATGCTATGTCAGATTTAAGGTCAATTGAAGTTTTAGTAGATGAAGAACTTGAAAAGCGGTTGCTTCTTGGAGTGAAAACTATCTTATATGTAGGGATTAGATATGATTATGGTCATCCCGAATGGGGATTGAGTTATGAACATTATAATTTCTATCAGACATTTTTGAATATGGGATATTCACTCATATATTTTGATTATGACAGATTATATTGTAAATATGGTAATGAAAAAATATCTAAAATATTACTTGAGGCAGTTTATTACTACCAACCGGATATACTCTTTTATTTCAATTTCCATGATTGGATTAAACACGAAGTTTGGAAAGAAATATCGAATAAAACTGCAACAAAGACGATTATCTGGTCAACTGATGACTATAGACGTTATGATGAAACTAAATCGATATGGGAATTGTTCAAT
>Ga0307377_10004855_pt1 | contig 14593 bp, 32 predicted proteins | sample TR3MG_FD_202535 | JGI IMG/M metagenome (GOLD analysis project Ga0307377, IMG submission 202535) | Soil microbial communities from Risofladan, Vaasa, Finland - TR-3 | ecosystem: Environmental > Terrestrial > Soil > Coastal area > Acid sulfate soil | place: Finland: Risofladan, Vaasa | collected... | reverse complement strand
GATATTACCAATTTAATGTGATAATATATGCATTATAATAAAGGAGGATTCAAATGAAATCAAAAGCATGGTATATAATGTTCCCTTGTGATGTTTATGCGTTAGGTCCGGTACGTTTTAATGATCCTGTTGATGAAACAGAAGTTCGCAAATATGCAAGAAAGTTTAGCGGTCATAAAAGATTACCAAAAGCATTTCATTGTTGGACAACGAATGATTAAAATAATCCTTGACATTACCAATTTAATGTGATACGCTCACATACATGATAAGGAAAGGAATGATCATGGAAACGGAATTTAAAAACGAAGAACGTTTTAGTCATATTCTTAAAGTAGAAGACCATTTCATGTTTGCTGATGTATTTCAAGCAGGTTTTGGTAATACGCCACGCAAGTCTTCCATGTGTGCTTACGGAACTATATTGGATTATGCCAACTTTGATGTGGCATGGGAGAAAATTAAAGATAATTATTCTCCCGACTGTTGGAAAGAGATGTGTCAGTACTGGATTCGTCAGCACTACCTATCCCCCATCCCTATGCTTTTTGCCAGAAATATCTATCGAAAACTAGGGTTAGAGTTTGAAGTAGCAGTAGAGAAAGAAAAATCTGATAACGCAGCTAGACCTTACCCACTGAATGTGATGACGTACATGTATAATAGTAAATAAAATGGAGGATAAACATGAGATACGAGTTTACAATCACAATGGCGGCAAGCGGCAATAATGTAACCGAAGCATGGAACGAGGCAGTAACGGCCCTTGCTATGGACCCTGGTCCGACTCCAGACCCCAGCGAATATACGGTGTTGGACGACGATGATGATGAAGAAATATAATTTAACTTGACTACCCACGTAATGCATGGTACGTTATACGCATAATAAGCAACTAGGAGATACTTATGCCAAAAGATATATGGAAAGACGATAGCATTCAATTCCCCAGACTATTAGCCGAAATAATGGCTGTTGGGCTGACAGAGAAACAATGGGACGATATTGAAACCTCAATGAACATTGAAGAAGATGAGCTGTCGGAACTATTTGACCGAGCGCAAACAGAATGGGAAGAAGTAAAGAAAAAGTATTGCCCAATTAACCCTTGACTTTCCAATGCGATGCATGGTAGAGTATACAAATAATAAGGAATTAGGAGATAATTATGCCAAGACCGCAATGGAGAGAAGTTGACGACATGTATATCCGATGTCTTTGGGAATGCAATAACGAAGATTGCGAAGATAAAGGAATGGCCCAAGTCTCGCCAGATTGGTATCAGCAAAACGGTACTCCTGTCTGTTCGGGATGCGACTTAGATATGGATTACAACATGACAGAGGTTGAATCCTAAAGCGGCTAATTTAATAGTTGACAAACGTCCCCTAACCTGATATAGTCAAAGAACAATGGGGGAATGACTATGAAGTAGCTATGGAAAGACAGATCAATTCAATGGAATGATCTACTCGAAACAACTGATCTAAATTCAGATGAGTTGGAAAAACTGTTCAACGCTACTGAGAAAGAAAAGAAAAGCATTGACATTCCCGTTCTAACCTGATAAAGTCTAGTTAACAATGGGAGATACATTATGGGCGATTGGACAGTTACTTATTATTCTGGTAGAGGAAATACAGTCATTTCTTCTCATGACATAAAAGACAGAAACGAACATGAGGCCGAAAAAGAAGCGATTGCGGATATGCCAGAACGATGCGAAGATTGGTCATTAGTACCTAAGGGCTTCTTTAGTTAAAACAATTCCTCCAAGGGGTAGTCGGTCTAGTCAACCGCTACCCCGCTTTTTTATTTCTTTTTTCTTGACAATTACACAGGGTTCTGAAACTTTTTTAGAGAGTAGAATAGCTATAGCCTAGCCTGAATATTATTTATTTTTCTGTGCTTTCTGTCTTGACTTTTACCGTCCCCTGCTGTAGGTTGTTATTATTGACGATGGAAAACAATAATAACAACGGAGGATGACTAATGTCTACCAAAATATCAGACCTAACAAAGCTACAAGCAAACGGAAGCAAACAAAAAGTCCGAGAGATTATTACAAAGACTGCTCTGGATTTTGCAAAGGATGAGGAGGTTGATATTCATTTAATGAGCCTTCCCTCTACTGAATGGACTTTTGAAAAGCATTTTTCAGAAGCAGCAAAAAAAGCTGGGGTAAAAATGGCTTCTGTTCAAGCTGTAGAAAACGGGACTGATAGAGAAGGTAACGCCATATTTCCTCTCGTAAAGGCAGCAAAACCCAAACTAGCAGGGACTCGTATATATCTTGCTAAAAAGGATTTTGACAAGGCTATGCTCGATAAGGTCGAAAAAAAAGGCGTAACCAATTTCATATGGGCCGATTACTGCGGAAATCCAGCAAAGTTCAAGTATTTCAGCCAGAAAAGAAATTTGCCTCGTTACAGTTATCCCCATATTGAGGCATTTGTTGAGGTAGTCAAGAAGGCAGAACATCCTTTACTCTACTGCATGACATTCTGTTGCAATGGGAGAATTGAGGGCGGCAGGGATTCTCTCAAGAAGGCCATGAGTAGCGGAGCGAAAGATATGCCAGCGGCTATCAAGGCCAAAATTAATTGTACTCTGTCAAGAGAAGGAGTAACCAACGAAGCGCAAGAAATTTGCCGGATGTCTTATAAAGGCGGCAAGCGTAGCTACATGATTACTTTTGTCTTTGCTGTCGGGTTTACTCCCGAAATTAAAAACATGAAGTACGACTTGAAAGAGCTGATTGCTGAAGTTCCGAAAAAGAAAGAAAAGAAAATTACCGACAAGCAATTATTCAAGTTGGTTAAGAAAGATAGAGCCTTGAAAAAGGTCGAAAAACTCAAGGCAAGCCGACTCAAGGATATGCAAAGAAAAGTCATACATCATCTTACGGATGAAGGGTTTGACTCGCAGGAAATCGCAGACGTACTTGGGGTAGCCAGAGGAAAGGTCGGAGCTACCCTCGCATGGTATCTCAACCCTGATAGCTTCAGCAAATAAAGAGCAAGTAGAAAATCGCTGGCCTAATCAGCCAGCGATTTTTTGTGCTTTTTATGGTTGACAAATACGAAACGTTCTGAAACTTTTTTAGAGAGTACAGGTTGCGAAGTTTTCCGAGGAATAGAGTTGACAAGAATGACTCAACCTGCTACTGTTTAGGAACAATGAGAGATACAACAAACAACGGAGGAAAGACTATGAAAGCATCAGACCTGAAAAAAGAAGTTGACGTAGCTGGAAAACTCATCTTGAACCCTAACGGGGGATTTACTAAATATATATACTCCAATAAGATATCTGTATCGACGCTGATAGAGGGACTCTCTACCATTAACATCATGGAAACCCAGTTGGCCGAAGCGAAAAAGAACATGGAAGAACTGGTCAACGATAATATCTCAAAATAAATAAAAGCTTGACTTTGATAGCCTACCATGATACAGTCAAGGAACAATGGAGGAAATGACATGACGCCTTTAGAATGTTTAGGACTTCTCGTAGCGGTAATGGCTGTAGGTATACTGATTGGACTAAGGGTCGCTGCTGGTAGCTGGAAAATGCTATGGGATGGCTTAATGATACTAATTTTTTGGAGACGTTAAAATGCCTTTTGAGAAAATCAAAAAAGAATGCAAAGAAAGCCCAGACGGTAATCATAAACCAGATTGGTCTAATCTTGAGGTCGAAACTACCGACGAAATGGGCGGCGCTCAGACCATTGACGAAGAACTAGGCTCAGAATGGACTCAGCTTCATTTTAACTGCCGATTCTGCGGCATGCAAGGAACCATAGACGAAGAACATCTATTGGCCGATAATGCGGCCCTTCCTGAAGGTCAGAAAATAATCGAATGGGAAATTGACGATTAGTCTTGACATTCTGGCTTCAGCCTGCTAGTCTCAAGGAAACAATGGAGGAAACATCATGAAAGTAATTACCGTAGAGGGATATGGGGACTTTGATATGCCATATACTGATAGCGTATGGGTCAATGAATCTCTCGGAAAGAAAGATAAGGTAGAGTTAGGCGACTTCAGCAATGATAGAGAGCCTGACAACCTTATCAAAGCCCTTAAGCAACAGGGATTTAGACCTATTAAACCGCAGAGCATAACTTTTGGCGGCAACTACTGATTTAGCTTGACTAAGCACTGAATGCATGGTACGTTATGCGTACAATGGGAGATAAATCATGAATAGAGATCAATATAAAGCTGAATTGCAAAAGTTGAATGAACAACCACCATCAGAAGACCTACCGAATCAAAAATTCCCTAGGGGATGCAGGGTAAAAGTAGCTGAGGACTTGGGCCAGTTTATGAGTCATTTCCCACGAGGATTTGAAGCTATTGTAGAGCACTCTTATGGTCAGCAATACGACACTAACGATGGAAGCAAATATTGCCTCATTATGTTAGAGGGCGAAACGCCAGTCAACACGATAGCATGGTATTACGAAGACCAGCTATCCCTGTTAGATAAGGACACATCAAAAGGTTTAGCGATTATACTTGACTATCCACCTAATGCATGATACGTTAGGCGTACAATGAATGATAACGGAGGATAGATCATGTTTGCAGCATCAACAAGTAATCAGATTACAGCGGAGTATTACTTCTGCTTGATAGGACAGATCAATAGAGGAACTTGCTCCAAGTCTGTTTCCAAAGTCGAAAGACGAAACGGAACGTATTCTTATCATCTGACGAGCGTAGCATAAAATAAAAGCTTGACTAAGCACTGAATGCATGGTACGCTATGCGCACACAATGGAATAACGGAGGAAATTATGACAGAACTCGAAGTATTAATGGAAATCAGCAAAACGCTCGACAATATGGAAACGGGCATGCATTTTATCCTTGTGGTAATCTCATTTTGCGGTGCAATGATCGCTGCAATGATCATCGTTAAGCGATAAAGACAAAGACTTGATAAGGATTGCATGGTGTTAGTACAATAACCAACAGGGAAGCTTCTAGACGTAGAAGGGAAACTGTTAGGTAGTATCTCTGCCTCTAAAGCGATGGATCTGGGTAATAGTAGTCCCAGACGCCATGCTAATCTTTTTTACTTATTCCCTTGACTTATGCACGTAATGCCTGTACGCTATAGGCAGACAATGGGGAACGAACGAACAACGGAGGAAATATCATGCCAGTAGATGAAAATACTTTACATCCGAGCGACGAAGAACGATGCGACGGTATTGATGCGGCATTCTTCACCGGATTACCAAGTGAAGATCAGCTACAGCGATTTGAATGGTATATGGCTCGCTGGCAGAGACAGGCTATCGAGATCAGAGAATTACATGCAGAAATAGCAGAAGCGGAGGCATTAGAAGCATTAGAAGCATTAGAAGCATTAGAAGAAAATGACGATTAACCTTGACCTACCCACGTAATGTATGCTACGCTATAGGCATAATGGAGGAACAAACATGAAAACTTACATATTTCATACAGATCCGAGGCACGGATGGATTGCAGTCAAACGGGCTGAATTGGCACGGCTTAACATTCTCGATAAAATTTCAAGTTGCTCTTATCAAAAAGGCGGCACGGCTTATCTCGAAGAAGATTGTGACTATCACGAATTTATCGTGGCGAAAGAAGCAGCAGGCGAAGAATTCACTTGCCGAGACAGTTTTCAAGAAAATACACCAATTCGCTCTTATCAATCATTTGAAAAATAGTTGTTGACAATCAGCGTTACTCATGATAGGCTGTTCTTTAGACAATGAGGAAATGGACAACCAAACGGAGGATAGACCATGAAAAATAAATACATAATCGAAGTACGGGACGTAAACGGGCAGTTGGATTTTAGGGCAGAGGATGTCAAACGACTTGAACATCCATTTCTTTTCTCAAAGCGAGAATTTACAATAGATGATCTTACCTACTATGTAAGCTATGGACAGGGCAGAGACAAGCCATCTGGCCCTATGGAACTTCCAACATTTATGGCAGAAGCTGGGATCGAGTACAGAATAAAAACATGGTAAATCGAAATTAGGGCTTGACTTTCAGGTCCTATCAGGTTATATTGCATATAGACAATGGGAAACGGCAATAAGCCAACAATAATAAAAAAAACGGAGGACAGATCATGGCAGCAGCAAACGGACTCAGAAAACTTCGGGCCAATCAGAACGACAAAACCCCCAAACATGCTTGCGGGAATTGCGGTTGCAATCGGTATTCGCCTTGCGGATGCATGAAGAAAGCAGGATATCAGGAGCCTGCAAAGGCCAGCAGCTAACAATTTAACCTCCAACCCAAGGGGAAAGCGAACTGGTCCTTCGCTTTCCCCGTTTTTTTGGGCGGACCCTATACTCTCCAAATAAATTTCAGACCCAATACTATATGTCAATAACAAAATTAATTTGTTTTCATGGTTGACAATTTCATTTATCTATGAAATTTATTTATAGAGTAATGGGCGAGACCTGCTCGGCTGCTCGGCTGCTCGGCTGCGCTGCGCTCCCAAAAAGTATTTTTCGATTTGTCTTGATTTATTCCAAACAGTATGCAATAATTGCTTTTAGACAATGGGGAAAGCGCAACGCTACGTCCTCTAAGTTAATGCAAAGGAGCATGACTATGAAAGTTACATTCAGCAAAGCAGACCTCGCCAAGACAGAAGCCAAAAACGCCCTTGTTTCCATCATTGGAGATGCAAAACATGGGGGATTCATGCGGATTCATGGGTTTAAAAGCAAAACTGGATATGGCGAGATTCAAGACTCAACGTATTGCAAAGGTATCAATTACGGAGAGGCCATCAAACGGTCCTTGGCTATATTGGAAGGCATTGAGGCCGATCCTGATTTCTCTGTTACTGTTACCAGAGGTATATGGATCGACGCAAACGCAAACGAAAATCCGACAGGCCGTCAAAGCAAGGTTTTCTTGGATTCTCGGACTGTTACCGAAACCTATGATCGTTCCAGTCCTGTTATGACAGAAGCTCTTGCCAAAGTACGCAAGAGCTTGACTGCGCCAGAGCAACCAAGCAAAGAGTACAAGCAACTTGGCAATGGCGTTTATGAGGATGAAATCGGGACCATGTATGTCAGAGATTTGCGCCTAGTCAACAAGACAGTCGTTGCTCATGGGAACTATCCTTTTAAGGGCGGAAAGGCCGTTACAGCGGTATCTGACGCTATCAAACGGGATATGCCTGTTAGCAAGTATCGGATGTTTCGCATGGATGGCGATTTTAACTCCGTAACCCTTGGCGGTATCGAAGTCTCGCCAGAGGCCAACGACTAAAAACTAAAATCTAAAGAGACAGGGAAAATTTTCCCTGTCTCTTTTTTTGCCAAAACTTATTTATTTTATTGACAAACCATATTCTATCTGAAACCTTTTCAGAGAGTATAAGGACCCTAGAAAAATTTCGATTTGGCTTGCTATTTTTGGCGGATCATGTTAGCCTTTGAGAACAATGGAGGAACGACTATGAATATGTATCGAATATGGATTAGCCTTAGAGGATGTAAATCAACCATTTGGGAACGCTTCGGAGACAATACAGAAGCAGCCCTAGCATCTGCCAAGATAGCAGCGGCTAAAGAGTATGCCGATGAATGGACGGGCGGCATCATGATTTGCGGAGATCAGGGCGATGGGGTTTATGCATTTTAGTCTTGCATTTCCCAGTATCTTATGATAGCTTGTTATTATTGACAATGGGAAACAATGGGAAACAACGGAGGAACGACTATGATTACGGCAGATGATCTAAAAGATGAGGTTGACGTAACAGAACTACTCGTTACGGTAGATGGAGAACTAAAGACGTTTTTGTCCCCTCATAAAATGACTGTCGAAGAGATTATCAATCAACTCGGATTCATTAACCGTCGAGAAGAACTACTGGCCAAAGCCAAAAAAAATATGGAAGTAGCCCTAAATGATTTCTTGACAAGACCATAAGTTTCTGATAGACTCAGGGAAACAATGGAGGAATGATTATGAAGACCAAGATCAAAACGATTAACAGACTAACGCATGGCGAAGACGTTAATGCGATGATTCAGGCCCTACGAAGAACAGGCGACTTCGAGATTGATCGCAGCGAAGACAATGCCGTCAAAGTACGCCATATAGAAACAGGGACTTGCGTTTTAAAGGCGATCAAGGAAAACAAGGGCAGTCCTTTAGCATGGACCGTTAAGCATCTGGCAAACCTGTTTGAAGACCCCCAAGAGCCAGTCAAGTCATCAATAATATTGGATACTCCAGAACAGATCGCAACAGCTCGCCTCTGTACGCTTAAAGCGGCTCTCAAATTAGAGATCGCAGGAATGGGGCGTAGAGGACCTTCAGCCTACTCAATACTCAAGAGCGAGTTCGGATTTAAGGGCAACAGAGCAAAGGTTTTAACTCAGGCTCAGGCTCTTGTAAACGAAGCTCTCGCAGGATAACCGAAAGGGGACTTAGGTCCCTTTTTTCGGAGGGGTAAAATACTCTGTAAAAAAGTTTCAGAGTATATCCCGTAAGTCAAGCATAACCGTAAAAATATTTATTACGATTTGTCTGGACTTTTGAAGCATTACCTGTTAGATTTCTATTATTGACAATGGGAAACGAGGAGGATAGACCATGAGTATCAGTATTACCAAAATCAGAAAAGGCGAAAATGTCGGTAGCGTCGTACTAGATGGGCCGAAACAGGATGAATACAGCAAGATTGCAAACCTTAAGGAATCGCTCAAGATAGAGATGCTTTTCGGACCCCAGAAAGGCAAAGGGGCGTCTGCCTATTACCTGCTCAAGAATAACTATGGGTTCAGGGGTAGTCGACAGGCCGTTCTTGCTCAAGTCATAGTCAGAATGGACGAGCTTCTTAAATCCTAAACCCAAGGGGCTGCGGCCCCATTTTTTTTGCCCATCCCCATACTCTCTAAAAAAGTTTCAGAGTATATATTATAAGTCAAGCATAACCGTAAAAAACTTTCTTTCTATTTGTTACGATTTTTCTGGACTTTTGACATAGTATCTGTTACCTTATTATTATTGACGATGGGAAACGACTAAACAAAACGGAGGATCAGACCATGATACTAGGAAACATAACTCTTTCCAGTAAACCTACAAGAGACGATATGAGAACCGATGTTATTTGTAGTAGTTGCTTAGAAAAATGCGAGGAGGTTGGCGTTGACGACTCGTTTGACGATAGCTTCGGAAATGTAACCTGTTGGAGCGTAGGATCTGATTGTTGCGGCTCTGAATGTTTAGAGGGAGATATTTTCCTCGATAGATGCAGGGACTATACGGCCCGCAAGGATCATCTTGACAGCGAAGGCAACGTCAAGATTGCCAAGGGGCAGCGGTATACGTCTACCATCAAAAAAGGATACTACGTCGAGGACGGAGAGCATAAGGGAATCTACGAGTACAGCAAGAAGATTATCAAGGCAGCATAGGAGTATAAGGAGAGGCGGGACCAAAAACCGCCTTTCAGCCATTAGAATAACCCATACTCTTTAAAAAAGTTTCAGTCCTTAACCCATAAGTCAAACAAAAAATGTATAAAACTACACGAGTATTTTCCGTGCATTTTGACCTTGACGAAGCTGCACAAAAATTTATGTGGACAATAACCTTTGCGACACGAAAATTACCGTGGACTATTGCCCCACGAAAATTTCCAGTGTACCTCACGGAAATTCCCCGTGGCCTCAGACTCTCTAAATAAGTTCCAGACCTTTTTGCATAAGTCAAGCGAAAAGGATAAAAATACATACTAACTACACGAAACTTTTTTGTGATACCTTGCGATTTTTCTTGCATTTTTTGGCAAGGCATGATAGCTTGTTATTATTGACGATGGGAAACGACTAAACAAGTAAATCAAAACGGAGGAAAGACCGATGGAAACGATCATATCAAGTTATACAAGACAAGACGCAATCGAAGATGGCATGTTTGTTGATGTTACAGAAACGGCAAAAGAAGCGGGAATCAAGCATGATACTTGCGTAACAAGTAACCTTTTTAATACCCATATTAAACCATCAGAAGCGCAAGAAAAAATGGGGCAAAGCATACAGGGGCGGCTTTGGGATGTCGTATGGATGGCGGCATGTTGCTTTCGAGGTATCATTGGGAAAGTTGATGGAAATATGGCGATTTTTCCTGTTACGTTCAGCGGCAAAACGGTTGAGCTTTGGGCGTTTTGCGAGGCCAAAGGTCCAGACGATCCGACCCCAGCAATCAATATCATGTTGCCAGAGGATTACTAAAATTTAACCTCCAACCCAAGGGGCAAGCGGATTGGTCTCCGCTTGCCCCATTTTTTTTGTGCTTTATTTGTTTGACAAGCCAGCCAAAGTCTGAAACTTTTTTACAGAGTATATAGTATTACAATGGTAAATAAAAGAGTTGACAAGTCCATTGAGTTATGATAGCTTGTTATTATTGACGATGAGAAATGACTAAGCAAGTAAACAAAACGGAGGAATGACCATGAGTAATCGAGAACAGATCAGCTACGTTACGACAGACTTTGAAGTCGCAAGAAGAATCGCAGACAGTTTTAACGCTCTTACTGGATCAGCATCAACGACCCAGCGCAACCATAAGCTATTCGTTATATCTGCCACCCCTACAGAAAAATCAAGTTGGGAACTGCTAAAGAGGATCGCAGACAATAACGTCCCTACAAATTCAAGTACAATTCAGGTATCTTAATTCCTGAAAGGCTGTAGGACTAACCATCCTGCGGCCTTTTTATATCGAAATTTCCTTGACAAACTATAAAAAACATGAAACTTTTTTATAGAGTATATAGTATTACAATGGTAAATAAAAGAGTTGACAAATGCATTGAGTTATGATAGGCTCTTATTATTGACAATGGGAAAAGAGGAGGACAGATCATGAGCAAACATAGCCAGAGACTGAAAGACGTAGTTATTGAGCAGATCAAAGAGGATGTAATGAATGCAGACATGACAGCGATAGATGAGCTGTTGAATTTCGTGCCGAAGGAAAATCTTACCGCATTCCTAAGTGAAAAATAACGTTGACAATGCCAGATGAATGTGGTAGGCTCTTATTATTGACAATGGGAAACGAGGAGGACAGACCATGAGAGTCATAGTTAGAGAATGCGTAGACAATATGAAGAAGGAAATGCAGTCCGAGTTAGTAGCAGAAAACAAGCTCAAAGCCGAGACAGCCAATAAGACTGTACGTTTTGAGACAGGCAAAGGGACGATGGAAGGTATCGTCATAGGAGGACGCTTGAAGGACCTTATGGGGCGGCTATGGCCCGAACCTATGCTCAAGATCAAGGTCGAAGGGACAAGCGTTGAGTTCTGGAAATTCAAATCAGAGCTTAAATTCTTGACAAGTTAAACCCAATACGGTACTATATCAAACAAAGAAAAGCTTCTTTTGGATGCTTAGCTTAACTGAAACGAGCAACGGAGGATAGACCGATGGCTAAGAAAGTACAGAAATGGAAGAGCAACGATGGAGAGTTGTACGATACGAAAGAAGAGGCCGTAGGAGCCGATAAAATTTTCAAAGCGAAAGAGGGCGTAAGTCTTGTTGTTGGCAAGCATCATTATTACGATATGTCGAGCGATGCAGTTTTCGATTTGATCTGGGACAATAGCGAAGAGATTTATAAAGCCCTTCATGTAATGCATGGATAATTTACCTCCAAACCAACCCATAGGGGCGCAACGGCTTGGTCTCCGTTGCGCCCCGTTTTTTGGGTGGAATATCTGTACTCTCTAAAAAAGTTTCAGACCATACCATATATGTCAAACATATTCGTATAAAATTATTTTCAAATCAGGAGCGATTTATCTCGACATCAACTAATCCTCATGCTAGGCTATGCCTTATAAACAATGGGAAACGAACAACGGAGGAAACAGACCATGAACATCATCAAGAAAATCGCAACTCGCATCGCAACCGCAACCGCCAAAATGCTGCGGTTCAGCATCATCCCTACCAAGCGCAACGACGTTTGGTTCTACGCCCAAATCATGGGCCTTTACGTTGGCGTCGGACGCTGGTTCGGCAACTGTTTTTCCCCTGCAATCGTCTTTGAATGGAAGGGGGTCCATAAGGGCGACTGGTCGCATAGTCGGGCAAAGAGGCAGATCGCTATTTGCGAGGCCAAATCGGGCGTCTGGGCAACCGCTACGGATGCTTTCCGACTGTCGCATATACAGTATCAGAAAGGCCAGCTAGCGGCCCGTAATCGCTTCAATATGCCTACATGGGCGATCCTGACCATTCGGACTCAGTACAGCCTAGAGACAAAGTTCTATTTCCGAGGCTGGGCCGGAATGGACTACAACTCCGATCATATAGCCGTTAAATTGGGCGAGGTCTCGACGCAAGACTTCGGAGATACCTATTTTTACAAAGGGCTGCTAGGGACGCATACAGCCTGCTAACAGGCAAAAGGGGAGGCGAAAGCCTCCTCTTTTTTTGCTTGACTTATATTTAGGAACCTGAAAGTTTTTTAGAGAGTAGAGGCAAAACTAGTTGCCGATTTATCTCGACTTTCCATAAGACCTATGTTAGCTTACTAGCATAGACAATGGGAAACGAACGAACAACGGAGGAAACATCATGACCATCGACCAGAAAGTTATCAAGCTACAGGCCCAGTTCCCTGAAATCGGGGATATTCAGGACGGGGAAGCATGGGGGGCAGGCGACGGTACGGTTCATCTCGGGGATGCAGCCGAAGGAGGCTTTATAGGGAGCCTTCCAGCAGCCGATATGTACGCCATCGACCATGAGGAGGTACATTATGTCATGGGCATACATAAGGAGCTTATAGCCGCCCTAGAGAGCCTTGATATGTACGCTGAGTTCATGGATGGAGGAACGGTTATCGCATACCCCTGCTGAGGGGCAACGGGAAGGGGCGAAAGCCCTTTCCCTATTTCCTTTAGCATACCAATACTCTCTAAAAAAGTTTCAGACCATATCATATAAGTCAAGCAAAACCATAATTTAGTAGGCGTCGATTTGTCTTGCATTTCTCCGATAAGCATGATAGGCTCTTATTATTGACAATGGGAAACGAACAACGGAGGAAAGACCATGACTAGATCAGACCTAATGACGGAAGCTCGAAAAACCGTAGATCGCTATACAGCGCTAGGTAATGAAAAGCTTAATATGAACATGAAAACGCCAAGGCTCGATTTTTCCTTACGGGGAACTACGGCTGGAATCTATCGCTCTAAAACCCATACAATCAGGGTCAATATGGTTCTACTCTCGGAAAATTTCGAGCATTACCTAGATCAAACCATACCGCATGAATTAGCGCATGGTTTAACCCATTTTAGGTACGGCCTAACTAGACGAATCAGACCTCATGGGAATGAATGGAAAAGCGTCATGAGGGCTATAGGGAAAAATCCTTCCCGATGCCATACTTATGACGTAAGCAATGCGCAAGTCAGGAAAGTCTCTAAAGGGTTTAAATACGCTTGCGGATGTAAGACCTATGACTTTACTATCATACGCCATAGGAGAGCAATGAAGGCCCTTACAATGGGCGGTAAGTACGCTTGCCGTAGATGTAATGGAACTATCGTCTATCAGGGATAAGGGATAAGGGATCAGGGATAAGGGGAGTAAAATCCCCTCCCTCTTCTTTTTAGTTGACAAACCACATAATGTCTGAAACGTTTTTAGAGAGTAGAGGGAAATCAGGTTAAAATTGGTAGTTGACAAATGCAATAGGTTCTGTTAGATTACTATCATAGACAATGGGAAAAGAAACAAATGGAGGACATGACCATGGCTAAAGCTAAGTATAAGACTATCAAAAAATGCGAGATGATCGTTGGAGAAAAATGGTGCGACGGGTTTCTCGTATCCTATCCGGTATCATACAGATACAATGGCGGTATCTCTATTGATGGAAAATGGTATGAGGGGTTCAAGGTTGCCCGTCCAAAGGTCCCTAAGGGCTTTAAGCTAACTAGCATTGCTTGCGGGTTACAACTGAACGCTCGCCCCCCATACGCTACTGTTATGATCGAGAAGAGAGACGGAAGCAAGGTATTGAAAAGAGAACTGAAGGCTGTCCTAGCGGCAACCTAACCAGCTTAAAAAGATAGTCGAGGCCAAATTACCTCGACTATCTTTTACTTCCGCCTTCCTACTACTCTCTAAAAAAGTTTCAGCTATCAGACTAAATGTCAAGTTTATTTGGCATTTTTTGATTTTTTTTAGGTCTTGACAAATGCAATGAGTTCTGCTAACCTTATCTGTATTGACAATGGGAAACCAACGGAGGAAACATTATGACCAGATTCAAACGCATACAATTTGAAGCAAAGCGCCAAGGCGTTGTAGTTGAACGAGTTGAACGAGTTGGGGGTTCAGAACCTTACGAAGTCTACAGAGCCGATGATCATGGGTCGGTAGGAATATGCCGCAATTTGGACGAAGTACGGCTGGACGTAGATTTTTTTGCCAATCAGCGAATTAGTAGTTGACAAACGCAAGGGCTTTTGTTAGCTTTATAGCATAGACAATGGGAAACGGACAAGTAAAACAAAAC
>Ga0307377_10004853_pt1 | contig 14596 bp, 14 predicted proteins | sample TR3MG_FD_202535 | JGI IMG/M metagenome (GOLD analysis project Ga0307377, IMG submission 202535) | Soil microbial communities from Risofladan, Vaasa, Finland - TR-3 | ecosystem: Environmental > Terrestrial > Soil > Coastal area > Acid sulfate soil | place: Finland: Risofladan, Vaasa | collected... | reverse complement strand
ACATATCAGTCATTCTCGGTCTCACCGGTGAGATGCCCGAAAGCGCATGCTCGTTGGGGGGAAACTACCTCCATGAAAGGATTGCTGATGTAACCATGAGTCATCTCTCGTTCCCCTCGGGGATCATGGCCCATATTTTCGTGAGTTGGTTGCATCCATACAAGGAGCAACGATTGGTGATTGTCGGAGACAGAAAAATGGCGCTGTTTAACGATGTTGAGCCAAAAGACAAGCTCATTGTCTATCCCCACATAATAGAATGGAAGGATCATCTTCCAACCCCTAACAAGAAGGAAGGCCAGGTCATTCCCGTTGATCAGACCGAGCCTCTCAGGGAGGAATGTAGGCATTTTTTGGAGTGTATCGGGTATAATCGCCGGCCTCGAACCGGTGGGGCTGAGGGTTTAAAGGTTCTAGCCGTGCTTCAGGCCTGTCAGGATTCCCTGGAGAATAAGGGAAAGGTCGTATCCGTATCTCCGCTCTCTGATTACAAGAAGGGGGTGGAGAAGCCCTATTTTGTCGATAAAACGAGCGCAATCGATGAGGGTTGCATCATTGGGGGCGGAACGAAGATCTGGCATTTCTCTCACGTTATCAAGGGAAGCGTAATCGGAAGCGATTGCAGCATCGGCCAGAATGTGATGATCGGGCCAGACGTAACGATCGGTAACAAAGTCAAGATACAGAATAATGTATCGGTGTATCCGGGCGTAACCCTGGAAGATGGAGTTTTCTGCGGGCCCTCTATGGTGTTTACCAATGTTTATAACCCGCGCAGTTATATCCCCCGTAAAGATGAGATAAGGTCGACACTGGTTAAAGAAGGGGCCACTCTGGGCGCTAATGCAACCGTTGTCTGCGGACACACCATCGGAAGGTTCGCCTTTGTGGCGGCAGGTGCTGTGGTGCTCAATGACATACCGGATTACGCGCTGGTGGCAGGTAATCCGGCGGTAGTGAAAGGGTGGATCTGCAAGTGCGGTGTCAGGTTACATTTCGAGGACAAAACTGCAACCTGCGATGCCTGCGGCCAGAGGTATCAAAACAAGCAGGACAAGGTGAGCGTTACCTCCTAGCTAACCCTATTGAGCCCTCAGTACCCCTTCACCGTTCCCCGGTTTCGTATCCTATCCCCATGGCCCTTTCAAGCCGCGCCCAAGCGATGTTGTGGTCACTCAGGGCATTGAAGTAATTTGTCCGTGCCTGGGTGAGGAGCGTTTGGGCGTTGAGGACATCGGTGGCCGTGGCCACCTGTTGTTTATATCGCTCCTCATTCATCCTGAAATTCTCCTCCGCTTGAACCACCGCTGTCTTGGCAACCTGAATATTCTTCTCAGCCTCCCTCAGGGAGAGATAGGCATTCTTCACATCCAGTTGGATATTATCTTTGACCTCGTTGAGCAGGTGTCGCGCCTTTGCGAGTCTGGCGCGGGCCGCGGCTACTTCATGTTTTGTCTTGCCCCACTCCCAGAAGGTCCATTCTCCCTGTACGGTTATCGTCCAGATATCGGGGTCTTCCCCTGAAACAGCCTCCAACACCCAATCATCGGTTTCCCGCTTATAGTTTCCAATGAGGGTTACCGATGGGTAGTAGCCGCTTTTGCTCAGTTGCACCCTTTTTTCAGCGGATAAGACCGATAGAGATACCTCTTTTATCTCTGGCCTGTTGACCTCTGCCCTTTCAAGGGCACTGCTCAGCTCAAGGGTGACGGGCTCATAATCGAGTATGTCCTTAATCCTTGTCTCTTCATCGATTCCCCTCCTGAGCAAGGTATTAAAACGGGACTTCGCCAATGCAACACCATTGGTGGCCCTAATCAAGTCCTGCCTTGCCTGAGCCATTTGAACTTGTGTTTGAAGTAAATCGTTCTTGGCTATAATACCTTCCTCATAAAAGGCTTGAGAAACCCCAAGCTGGGCCTCCAGGAGATCCACTGCCTGCTTGGCCACGGTTTCCAGTTTTTCTGCCTTCAGAATTCCAAAGTATGCCGCTTTCACATCTAGTACTAAGTCCTGAACGGCGGTCTCCTTTTGGATCTTAGCGATATCTATACCAAGAGAAGCTAAGTCTTTCGATAAGGTAAGCCTCCATCCGGTAAAGAGCGGCTGGGTGGCAGTGAGATCCCACTCGTAATTATCCCGGGTCAAGGGTGAAATCTCCCATGGGACGTGCGTGCCAGTTAAAGGATTGTAGGGATAGGTTGTTGCCTTGGCATCATTGACGGTGCTATTATCGATACGGGTGTAAGAATAGCTGGTGCTGAGTGTTGGGTAGAAACCGGCTTTTGCAGCACGCTCTTCGAATTCCTTTGCCCTGATCTCTTCATCTGCCGAGAGGACAGACAAGCTCCGTTCCAAGGCTATCTTAATGCTCTCCTCCAGGGTAAGGACATCGGAGGCGCCCGTTGATGGTGGTGTTGAGATCCAAAGAACGAGGATTCCAATGACAATGGAAATCTTTCTCATTACTGTCTCCTTTCTTTTTTACTCTCCTTCGCCAGAATGCCCCGTCCTTTAGGACGGGGATGAATGGCGAGGAGAGCCCTCCGAAGCTTTAGCGCCCGTCCTCCGCAGTAGCCTGCTACGGAGGATGGAAAGGAGGGGTTAACCGCGCCGTAGCTCCTAAGAGCGAAGGCGGGCTAAAGGCTATGGATAGTTTCGCCATCCATTATGAGGATGCCCCTCTCTTCAGAGCGGGGAGGCTTCACTGGTAGTCCTTTTCAGAAAACAAAGCCTTGTGGGGCAATAGTATCCGTGGACTATGCTTGCCAGATCTGAGACAAGATATGAAAAAGCTTCGGATTATTCCAGTAAAAAATATGGAAATGGCCTCGAAAAAATTTCTATGCAAGACCTTTCATCACTGGCGCGGGACCTCATTCTCGCCCTCTCCTTTGGAGCGGGAGAGCTGCGGCTTCCCCCTGCGCACTCCTTAGCTTATGAGGGTAGGAGGAATGAGGAGGGGAAAGCTACTCGTAAAATTACGGGTATTGGGATAAGAGAATGCAAGAGGGGGGTTGGGCTGGTGGAACCGGGTTACAATGTGAAAAGCATCGTCAGGCCCCGGCATTTCCCTCCGAGATCCGTGATGTTAGCCCTTTTTCTCTATTCCCCCTCGGGTTCTGGGTGCGCGTTGTGGTCGGCCTTGACCGAGGGAGCCCGTACTTCTCCGTCAACATTCTCGAGATCCAGCCACCATTTGCGTTTCGGGTCGGGCCTACCATAGCCCAGTAAGTCATCACCCCATACGCCCAATCGCCGCACAGGAGGTACGTGCCGCATGGTCCAGTTGACCGTACGGTGAAAGGGGGTGAATGGCTTGCTCCAGGGGCAGGCTTTAACGCAGGTGCCGCAGCCAGACCCCTGCTTATTGCCGACCCTCATACCGGTGCACTTTTCCACATCATTTGGCCATTTCTCATAACCGTTATGAATAACCTTGTCGCCCGGGCTGATCGCTCCAGCAGGGCATTCGCGGGCGCACTTGCCGCACTTGGTGCAAAAATCCTGTAGGCCAAAGTCGATGGGCTTATCAACTGCCATGGGAAGGTCGGTGGTTACCACGGCCGCCTTGAAACGGGGCCCTAAAAAGGGGTTGAGCACGATATCCCCAATGCGGCACATCTCTCCCAAACCGGCCCACAAGAGAATGGGCGGAACCACGACCTGATAGTTCAGGGCATGGTGAGCCCTGGCCGGATATCCGAGCTGGCGAATGTAGTCGGCCAGGATACAGGCGATGAAACCGGAGGTTGTGTAAGCCATGAAGCTCATGGAATTGCTGATCCAGTCACGGCCGTTAAAGGCCGCCTCAGTGCGGGTATCCTGGTCCACGAGGATGGCAATCGCGTATTTGTGGTCGAGTTCTATCTTTTCCCCGCCGTGCCAGGCGCCGTAGGTGTAGACGGCGTAAGGTGGCAACTCGCAGATGCCGACTAAATCGGCTCTCAGGAAATAGGCGGTTTCCTTGATGTGCCCCGTCATCCAGTCTGGATCATCGGGAAGCGGCGCAATCTTGGGGGCCACCTCCCCGTCCACAACCTTTCGCAAATGGAAGCCCATCTTTACGAGGGCGTTGGATAAAGGGTGTTTTTGCACAAACCGAAAGTACTCTTTCTTGAGGTGGGGTCCGAAATCCCCGCGGCCTGCACGCATGAACCCACTTTCCCGCTCGTCCACGCGCTGGACCTTTTCGTCATAGATGAGAGTGGTAGGGCGGTCAACCCGTTTCAGAACGTGCATCGGGTATGGTTCCGCCTGCCCCGGCTTGCCTTTGTCGCGCAAATGATTGATCATTCTTCCCCCCCGCAGTAGGATTGTGCGTCTACCTCGTGGCTGAACAGACCTGTTGGAAATGCACCGAGCCTGATGCATAGCATCGGGACTTCATCTTATGCAGGCAGTCCCACTATAGCCTTAGCGCCTAGGTGTGATCAACAACTTTTAGGCGGAAGTAAGATTTAATGTGATAGGTACGGCGGGTGATGTTCGTGGTAAGCGCCAGACTCAATTGTATTCATAAAGCAAGGTGGCCCAAATCTTATAGTCCTTGCTGAGATTCTTTTCCCACTTCTCTTTGATGCTTTGGCCCTCCTTAGGCAGAGCTTGCCGTCGACGATATTCAAGACTTCAGGATCACTTTTTGCGCTGGACCCCGGCCAAACGTAGGATGCTCACTATTCACTTTCCACGAGACGCTGCATACTGTCCTGGCTTTTCTCCGCACTGCGGGCCAATGCTACGTCCATTGGTTCAGTGCGGGGCTGGCGCTTAGCTCTTGAAAATGCCAGAGCCTTACGTGAGAATTAGCATTTGTTGAGCAGTTACGTCTTATGATGACCGGTCTCTCACAGGGGTCATCAACGACGCTGATAGATTCCTTTTGAATAATCATCAGGCACATGTTGATATTTGACAGTCTTACAATTCGAGATGAAAAGTGCCGTGACAAGGATAAGAAGCATGAGAATTCTCTTCGCCAATGAAACCACCTCCTTTCAAACAAATCAGTTTCAATCAGGCAAGTTTGGACCCAGCGCTTACTTCCTGAGAGCCAAAAGGTTAGTCTCCTAAGCGAAGCCAGCCAGATTGCTAGCCTCTACCTTCATGTTAAGAGCTGAGCTAGGGCGATTGCAAGCAAAAGTCTTCCTTGCTGAGTTTTTTCGATTTGCCGCCGAACTGAACACGAAAGGCTACGGGTGAAAGCTATTAGCGGGTATTTATGGGAGTCGGATAGTTCATGAGGGCCTCACCTGCATGAAATGAAGTTCACAGTTCGCAGCCACATACCAAAGCTTGCAGCTTTTTCCAATAGGTTAAAGACACGCTCATGGAATTTTGCATCTTGCCTGCTGACGCTAAGGCAGTTTTCTTTGGCGGCAGCAGTCAGCCACCAGTCGTTTCTGGAATTTGTATTTAAACGCAGACCCCGAATGGGTCTCTTTCTTCTCCTGCCGCACCATTAGCGGCAATGGCGAAGATCGCCATTGAGAGTAGCTGGCTGAGGCCGATGAGTATCAGGATACGCTTTGACATAACCAATCAGAACCCTCTCCGCGAGTACGGGAATAATTGCGAGGAATAATTCTTCTTGACATCTGATGCGTTACAAACCATCATCAGAGCATCATGAGAACCACAGTAGATATCGACGACCCTATTCTGAAGGATCTGAAGAAGATCCAACAGAAGGAGAGCAAATCCCTCGGTCGGCTGATCTCCGACCTGCTGGCCCAGGCGCTCGGGGAGCGCAAAGCGGCCAAAGGTTCGAAGAGGCCGTCCCGGTGGATTTCAAGGGCAATGGGCGCCCGCATCGACTTAGCGGATCGCGAGGCCTTGTACGCCGCCATGGAGCAAGGACCTCCGCCAACTGAAGCTGCCAGAGAAACATGAGTTTTGCCCTAGACGTCAACGTCCTTCTCTATGCCTCCGATACCAGTAGTCCGCACCACGAGCAAGCCAGGTCATTTATCGAGTCCTGCATTGCTGAGCAAGAAGTATTTTACCTGGGATGGCCGACGGTGATGGGCTATTTGCGTATTGCGACCCATCCTGCCGTATTCGACCACCCGTTGTCACCCGACGAGGCTATGGCTAATATCGAAACACTTCGCGACCTTCCTCACGTACGGTTTTTGTCAGAGGACGAGGAATTCTGGGATCTTTACCGCGCCACAACGGCGGATGTTCACACTCGGGGGAATTTTGTACCGGATGCCCATCTGGCCGCTCTGCTTCGTCTCCATGGCGTGAAGACGCTGTACACACATGACCGGGATTTCCTGAAGTTCCCGTTTCTCGACGTGCGAGATCCCCTCGTGTAAGATCCGCGAAAGACGCAACACTACACAGCACCTCGTTTCGCCGCAGCAACAACCATAACATCCACACCAAGTAAGAAAGCGCCTGCGAAAGGGATGACGCCCATAGAAACTTCAGAGACCTCCCTCCGGCCATTGGATTTGCTCTTCAAGGCAGGCTTCCATCCGAGCTGATCAATGATCATTGGCTCGATCACGACTCATTGCCCGGCGATCGGTATGCCGACAGGTGCGCCAGATTTTCGGGTCAATATAGAGGAAGGGCATCTACAATACTTCTCGTGAGATGAACCTTCTTCCTTTTCATCGGCTTAAGCCCGTCCCTGAGGATTCTTTCCGCCAATACCCGTGAAGCTCCACGGCAGAGCGCCTCCATATCAACGAGGGGAAACACCGCGCTCACATGAATGCTTTGGCCATAGCGTGCCCGTGTTCTGTTACCGTTGAGCTCAAAACCACCTTTTTCATCTCTATTTGCTATGTCTTCAAAGTCCTGTCTATCAAGCCAGGGATGCCGTTCTTGCAAGCGATTGACCAGGCTTTCCATCAGCATAAGGCCCTCTGGAGAAGGGTCCAGACCCGTGGGATTGTGACGGAGACTGTTGCTCATGAACTTGCTTATTCTTGTCCGTTTCTTCATAATGGGTATTGTATCCCCTTGCGGGAATAACCCATGCCTGTGTATCCATATGCCGGTCCACTGATCCTTGAAGGCCTTGGATTTTCCTTGGTGCGTCAATTTGTGATACGGGGCACGGGGTAACTGAGGGTTAGAGGGGGTGTCTCGAGGTTGGCTGAACCTACCATCTATACCGTGGGGACGAGTACTCGCACCAAAGAGGAGTTCATCGAGCTTCTTCGTCACTATCACCTTACAACCGTGGTAGACGTGAGGAGCTTTCCCCAAAGCAGATTCGAACATTTTAATAGAGAGAATCTGGCTAAGATGCTGAGTGAAGTTGCTATAGACTACGTCTATTTAGGAAAAGAACTCGGTGGATTTCGAAAGGGCGGCTACCAAGCCTACACTCAGAGCAGCCCATATCAAGCAGGAATATACAAGCTGGAAGAAATCGCACTGAAGGGTAGCACGGCATTCATGTGCGCGGAGCGATTCGCCTGGAAGTGTCACCGGCGGATCATTGCGGCAACGCTTGAGGAGAGGGGATGGAAGGTGGTGAATATCATCGAGAAGGATAGGGTCTGGAGTCCATCGAAATGATCTTATTTCGTAACACTCTAGCTCTTTGAAAAGCGCTCCTTTCCATTTGCTAATGCCCGGTGGCTATTCGTAACGGAACCCAGGGAACCGAGCATGGGGATGTCTTTTTTTGACTCTGTCCTCCCATCGTTCAGAGGAGTGGGCGTTTCAAAACGGCGCACACAGGCTGCTACCTTAGTGCTAAGGCTTATGGGGAGGTGCGTCGGTTTGAAACGGCCCTGTACGGGGCCTTGTTAAGAGGGCAGAGCAAAAAAAGACATCTCCATGCTCGGCTTACGATTAATTTCAAAGAGGTAAAGTGTTACCTTATTTCAAGAAACGCAAATACGGCGCTCTTAACACCAAGACTCTTGATTTCATCGGCAAATTACCTTATAGAAGAATGGTTGTTACTGCAACAGAGGTGCTTTTATGATTGAACGGTATACGCTTCCAAGGATGGGTGCGATATGGGAACCGCACAATCGCTACGCCACATGGCTTCAGGTTGAAATAGCAGTATGTGAGGCCATGGTCGAGCAGGGCATGATGCCGCAAGAATCCCTTGATACCATCAAGAACAAGGCGAATTTCTCGGTTGAGCGGATACATGCGATCGAGGAAACGGTGAAACATGATGTTATTGCCTTCTTGACAAATGTCGAGGAGTATGTGGGTCCTGATGCCCGGTTTATTCACCTAGGGCTTACCTCGTCTGACATCGTGGATACAGCCCTTGCACTGCAACTCAAAGAGGCAATGGAGCTGATCATAGACGACGTTCGGGGCCTTCTCAGTGTTCTTAAGGAGAGGGCTTACGAGCATAAGGATACGGTCATGATCGGCCGCTCTCATGGTATCCACGCCGAACCGATCACCTTCGGCCTTAAGCTGGCGGTATGGTACAGCGAGATGAAGCGGAATCTAACCAGGCTCGAGCAGGCCTTGGACGTGATAGGCTATGGCAAGATATCAGGGGCGGTCGGGACCTTTGCAAACACCCCGCCTGAGATTGAGGCTTATGCCTGTAAAAGGTTAGGGCTGAAGCCTGCACCGATCTCTACTCAAATTATCCAGAGAGACCGACACGCACAATACTTCACTGCGCTCGCCATCCTTGCCGGATCAATTGAAAAGATCGCCGTAGAGATCAGACACCTCCAAAGGACGGAAGTCCAAGAGGTGGAGGAGGCCTTTGCCCCTGGTCAGAAGGGCTCCAGTGCCATGCCCCATAAGAAGAACCCCGTTGGATCGGAAAACCTCTCCGGTCTTGCTCGGCTGGTGCGCTCCAATTGCCTTGCCGCCTTGGAAAATATGGCGCTCTGGCACGAACGGGATATTAGCCACTCCTCCGTGGAACGGGTCATTGCGCCAGACAGCACCATCCTCATCGATTACATGCTGAACCGACTAACCCGTATGATAAAAAATCTGGGAGTCAACAAGGAAACCATGGTTCAGAACCTTGAAAAACTCAGAGGCCTCATCTTTTCACAGCAGGTATTGCTGGCCCTGATAGCCAAAGGGTGTGAACGGCAAGATGCATACTCACTGGTGCAAAGGATTGCTCTCAAGGCATGGCACGCCCAAGAAGGCTTCAAAGAACTGCTGACGGCTGACTCAGATATCCAAAAGTACCTTGACAACAAAGAGGTAGACGAGATATTTTCATTGGGCTACCATTTGAGACATGTGGAGGAGATCTTTGCCAGGGTATTTCAATAAGGGCCCCATTCGCTTTGTTTATCCGGTCTGTTGTTTTGTCTTGCTTCTGCCTCTTTTTTCGACCTGTAGCCCCTCAAAGAGGATATACAGTCAGCTTTCTGACACGGAATTCACATCTTCCGATTACCGGGAAATCCTGGACAAGTGGACCCGGAAGGGTTCGATCCGCAAAGGCCTCGGCACAGAGCTTCTCGTTACGGCAACCTACCAGTCGGAAGAGTTCAGGAGGGCCTTTGCAAAAGAATATGGACGGCTGTATATGCAAACGCCCGAAGAGAGCCAAAAGATGCTTGACGATCAGATGAGCGCAGCCGGCGATTATGATGGATTCTTGGTAGCGATATATACGCCGGAGAAAGAATGGGATGACTTTGCAGAAACAGGATCTCTCTGGAGGGTTTATCTCATCAAGGACGGGCGATTCAGGCTCGAGCCATTAGAGATCAGAAAGGTCAAGAAACGGAGGACATCATCCAGGGAGATTGGTAGATACCGGGCACTGTCCGAATCCTTTTTGCCCTATGTATCCCCTTGGACGACGCTCTACATTTTCAGATTCAAAAAGAACGGCCTGCCTGAGGCCTCTCAATCATTAGAATTGATCCTCACGAGCCCATCCGGCTCTGCTTCACTGAAATGGGATTTCTAGCAGCACACAGAGGTTCGTCTCTTCGGGTATCTCGCCCAGTTATCAAGCTACTTTTGTTTTTCGCCGCCTTTTTTTATGCAGCCGGGGTCGCTGCGGCAGGGCCTGCCCCTTTGGGGCCGGAAACGGGTAAACCCATACCGGATTCACTAGTCTACTTCTCCCCACAGAACCAAAGTCACATACTCTTAGTGGAAATGGCTCATCAGAAGGCCTACCTGTATGATACGCAAAACCTTGATAATCCTCTCGCGGTTTACCCTTGCTCCACAGGGGAAAATGAGGGACCTAAGACACAGAGGAACGATAAGAGGACACCGGAGGGTGTCTATTTCATTACCAATTCATTCGAGCGAGAAGACCTGGCCCCCATTTATGGAGACCGTGCATTCCCGCTTGACTATCCTAACGTGCGGGACCGGAAACTGGGGAGAAAAGGATATGGGATATGGATTCATGGAACGAATGAGGTACTCAAACCTCGTGACACCAACGGGTGTATTGTCTTTACCAATGAGGGCATTAGAGACCTTGCAGGATATATCAGCAAAACACATACGCCCGTCATCATAACGCAAGAGATCAACTTCGTTGAAAAGGAACAGCTCCTCAGAGAGAGGGCCCAGATAAAGTCTCTTATTGACGATTGGACTCATGCCTGGAAAGGGGGTCAGATCGATCGCTATATGTCCTTCTATACTGAGGATTTTACCGGACAGGGAAAAACCAGCTTGCAGTGGCGGGCTTATAAGAAAAGGCTGAGTGAACACTACGACGCGGTGGAGATAACCATAGATAACCTGCAGATCCTAAGGGAAGGCGGAATTACCCTGGCCAAGTTTGATCAGACCTACCGGGCAGATAGATTCCATAGCTTTGGAGAGAAAAGGCTTTACCTGCAGCAAAGGAGCCCGGAATGGAAGATCGTTGATGAATTCTTCAAAAGGAAAGACCGACCCCCCCCACAGGAGGACCTGGCGGCAATCAAACAGGTGATCTCAACCTGGCAGCAGGCCTGGCAGAGAAAAGACCTCACCGGATACATGGCCTGCTACACGGATGATTTCACCGCAGGCGGGCTCACCAAGAAGACCTTGGAGCAGCACAAGAGAAGCCTGAATAAGCGCTACACCACGATCACCGTAACCGTTACCAACCTCACCGTTGAGTTTCTCTCAAACCGTGAGGCACTGGTGAGCTTTGATCAGGACTACCGCTCCGATCAGTACCACGACTGGGGCAGAAAGAGCATGCACCTGGTCAAGCAAGACAGAACATGGAAGATCCGAGGAGAAACATGGCTGCTGGCAGCACAGGCAAACGGAAACTAAAGGGCCGCACCCCCAAACGGGAACCGCTCACCATCATGGTCTTGAAGCGCACCGGCACGGTGTGGACCGGCAAGGTATCGGCCCTGGTGCTCATGGGGGCCGGGGTGTTTCTCTGCTGCTATATCGTCATAACCCTCGTTGTGATCTATCAGCACTTCGGGCTCACCCGGGGCCAGGAGACCAACCGGGCTCACCAGGACCGACTCACCCAGGAGCTTGATACCGCCCACAAGGAGCTTGAGCGGGCGAACCACCAGGTTGCCCTCCTGGAGGCCTATATCACCGCCTGCACTGAAGCCAACAGATATGGCCTTGAGAAAACCGGCATGAGCGAAAGCGCTATCGGATGTACTCGTTGTCCTTCGGATACATCATAGTGGCACTACGTGAGGACGATTCCGATCGATTGAGATAATAACGTGCCTGTAGGCATTGAGCAGATTTTGGGAGAAGAATGGCACAGACAAGGATTACGGTGAAAGGGACATGAGAAGAACGAAGGTATTGCTGGTAGACAGAGACTCGAATGATCGATCGGCTATCGCCGAGCGCCTTGCTGAAGCAGGTCATCAGGTAAGCGCAGTCGGTGACGGTCTGGTGGCATTTGAAAAGGTAATCAGAGACCACTATGATCTTGTCATAACCGAGCTGAATCTGCCCCATATGAGCGGTATCGAGCTCTTGAAACGGATAAGGGAGGTAAACCAGTCCCTGCCCGTCATATTGATTTCGGCTGATGCCGGGGTTAACGAAGCAGTGGAAGCCATGAGATCAGGGGCATCTGATTTTATCGTAAAGCCCCTCACAGCGGAGATGATGGCGATCATCGCCTCCGAGATACCGACCAGGCCCTTCAACACCATCAAAAGCAAACCGGACAAGAAGTCCACGACAATAACGAAGAATAAGGAGATGAATAGGCTCATGGAGCAATCGCGTGACATCGCAGACAGCCAGGCCTCCATCTTCATTCAAGGGGAGTCAGGTACCGGCAAAGAACTCTTTGCTCGATATATCCATAACCACAGCAACCGCAGGCATAAACCATTTGTGGCGATAAACTGCAGCGCTTTACCCGAGACCTTGCTGGAGAGCGAGCTCTTCGGCCACGAAAAGGGCTCTTTCACCGGTGCCATTGCCAGCAAGAAGGGCAAGTTCGAATTGGCCAATCATGGAACCATGCTCTTGGATGAAATAAGCGAGATGGCCATTCAGCTTCAATCCAAACTCCTCAGGGTCCTCCAGGAGAGAGAGATCGACAGGGTTGGTGGAATGGAACCGATTCCAGTGGATGTTCGCATCATCGCCACGACCAACGGGGATATCGAGAAGCAGATGAGGGATGGAAGATTTAGAGAGGACCTCTTTTATCGTTTGAACGTGGTGCCATTCCATTTACCTCCTCTGAGGGATAGGAGAGATGATATACCCCTGCTGGCGCAACACTTTATCGAAAAGTACAACCGGCTGGACGGGAGAAATGTCAAGGGTTTGACAGGAGAGGTGGCAGAACTGCTCATGCAGATGCCCTGGAAGGGCAATGTTCGGGAACTCGAGAATGTTATAGAAAGGGCCCTCCTCATGTGTAAAGGGGATCTTATACAATATGAGGACCTTCTGACCCATGATAAAGCGGATGCAGCCGAAGATACGAAACTCACCTTTGTGCCCACCGTTTCATTAAAAGAAATGGAGAAAAAGGTAATCTTCTCTGCCCTTGACCAGACTGACGGCAACCGGACGCGGGCAGCGGACATCCTCGGTATCAGCGTAAGGACCTTGCGGAATAAGCTCAACGAGTACCGGGAAAAAATGGAGGCACACTGAAAAAGGCATGCAAATTGCTAAGATGTGTAGTTGATAGCAACTGAACGAAGGAAAGGGAAAATTATGCCTGACAAAGTAACCTTTGCGGAAACATTTTCGAGCCTTGAGCGAGCAATCGACATAGCGCACCAGCGACATACCCATATTACCAGTAATATCAGCAACCTTGACACACCTAACTATAAGCCGAAGGAGATCGATTTCGAGCAAGCTTTGTCTCAGGCCCTTCAATCTCAGCGAGGACTTGCCCTGGCCAGAACGAATACAAGACACATCGACCTGGGCATCAACGAACCTGGCAGAGTAGAACCCTTTGAACAGGAAGGCGAATGGAATGGTTTCAACTGGGTTGAGATTGACAAGGAGATGACAAAGCTCACGGAGAATAATCTGGTATACAGAACAGCAATTGAAACCCTCTTGAGAAAACTGACCTTGCTGAAAGAGGTCATCAGAGAAGGAGGAAGGTAGTATGAACTTTTTAAAATCTTTTGAGATCAGTTCCTCTGGCCTCTATGCCCAGAGAAAGAGGATGGATGTCATCGCCAGTAACCTTGCCAACTTAGAGACTACCCGTACGGAAAAAGGAGGACCATACAGGAGAAAGATGGTCGTGATGAGTACAAAGCCGGTGAAAGACTTCGATCAGGTGCTCAGCTCCAGGGTTCAGGGCGTGGAGATTGAGGACATCGTGGAGGATGACGCTCCTTTTATGAAGGTTTTTGACCCGGGCCATCCCGATGCGGATGAACAGGGATATGTGCTCAAGCCCAATGTAGACCTGATCGTCGAGATTACCAATATGCTGGTGGCAAAGAGAAACTTCGAGGCCAATGTTACGGCGGTCAAATCAACAACACAGATGGCCCTCAAGGCCCTGGAAATAGGGAGGTAACCTATGGACGTGACAGGGATCGAAAACCTCTCGCAGGCTGCTCTTAACACGAGTGGAACGGTTAAGCAAGAAAACCCCGGAACCTTTGGCGAGGTCATAGAGAAGGCGATTAACAAGGTCAACACCTTGGAACATGAGGCGAACAGGTCCATTGTAGATCTTCTCCACGGAAAGGCAGATATCCATGAGACCATGATTGCGCTTCAAAAATCGGACATTTCGATGCGGCTGCTCCTCACCGTCAGGGGTAAGGTCATCGAGGCATACAGAGAGATAATGCATATGCAATTCTAGCCCCGGATTGAATCAGCAGTACGCTTTCTCACAACAGGCTTATTCTGTTGTACCGGCATCCCTGAGCAATCAGTTTCACCACGGTAGATAGATAGTCATGGTTCTCTTGGTCAGCTAGAATCCGCCGCCGCATGTGTGAGCTGGAACAGGCACGTGGCGTTCCTCCGTAAAGGAACGAGTGAGTACACAATCGTATTTCACGATCACCCGAGTTTCCTGTTTCAGCGGAGCGGTTTATCGCAAAGCCGGCAACAGATAACGGACCATAGCATAAGGATTCTTCACTATGAACAACGCATTAATTCAGTTGCTCAATCTGGTACGATCCATGCCCCTTTCCAGAAAGATCAGTATGGC
>Ga0307377_10004850_pt1 | contig 14603 bp, 22 predicted proteins | sample TR3MG_FD_202535 | JGI IMG/M metagenome (GOLD analysis project Ga0307377, IMG submission 202535) | Soil microbial communities from Risofladan, Vaasa, Finland - TR-3 | ecosystem: Environmental > Terrestrial > Soil > Coastal area > Acid sulfate soil | place: Finland: Risofladan, Vaasa | collected... | reverse complement strand
ATGCACTCCCTTTGCTTGTAGAGCAGGTGTCGTGTAAAGGAAAGCTTATCCATTTCGTCTTGTTTAATGAATTTAGTCGATTTTACATTTTGCATAGTCTACGGATGACCGGAAGGTGGCAGAAAAACGAAGATGAATACTGTAAGTGGTACATCGAAATAGACTATGATCACAAGATCTGGTTCCGTAATCCTCGATGTCTTGCAACTGTACAATTTACCACAAGCGAAAGAATATATACAGGTATACTTAACAAACTGGGACCAGATATTTTAACCGACAAATTTACCCTACAGGCATGGCATAAACTTGTAAAAAAACATAAAAACAAGAACGTAACGTCATTTTTAATGAATCAAAACATCATTAGTGGTTGTGGTAATTATATCAAAGCGGAGGTGTTGTATTACGCTGGTATATCACCTTTGCGTAAAGTTGGCAGTCTTACGGAATGTGAAAGCGAAAAACTTTTCGAAGGGTTACGGTTGATCCCACGCATCTCTTACAATCACAAAGGTCTGTCTTTACGAGACTATGCCGATCAGAACGGCAAGAAAGGATATTACGAGCTAAAACTCCGTATATATGGTCAAACACACGCGACGAAAACAAAAACGGCGGATGGACGCACAACATACTGGGATCCAGATAAACAGAAATAGAGTTTTATATTCACCTGAATATAAAATAATTATTCTTTGGCGTCTTCCTGGGTCGCCTGTAATTCTTGCTGCCTTTTAGAAACATCTGCAATCAAATTTGCCAACTTTGTGCGGACAATAGCCGCTGATTGTTTCTCTGTCTCGAGAAAGATTCCTGCTCTATTGCCTTTCTCCAGAAACATTTTGAGAATGATAATATCTTGCAGTGAAAGAGCGTTCATGTTCTCTTCAAACTGGGGTTGTTTTTCTGATGGTCCATCCATTTTTATTTTATACTTCTTCCTTTTAAAGTCTAAAAAATCTGGCACCACGGATAAATGGAAGATATTAACAGTCCCCAAATTGAGGCAAAAATCGGAGACCTTCAATCTCAAGTTAACCAGTACGCCAGTTACAATTCACAGTCTTCTGGAGGAGGTGTTTTCCCTTCGTTTTCTTTCAACCTAAACTCAATCTACATGTATATCGGGATACCGGTAGCCGTCTTGATTATTCTTGCCATTTTGAGGCCGGGTTTCGTCAAGATAGAAGAAAACATGGAGGATGGAACAACTCAACTAAAAACTAGCTTTAAACAGATCTTAATGTGGTCTTTAATACTCGGAACCCTTTTCGACCTTGGTTTGTACGGTCTTAATTATAAAATGAAGACTTCTTAAAAGGATGGACTATACGTTAGGTTCCAGGAGTTTTTACAGCTACCAGAGCAAAAGATCTTGTCTCCACCTTCATTAGGTAATAGAAAAAGCTCTTGATCTCTACCAAGAGGTGCTTTACAATACTCACATGTGTAATCGTATGATGAATCGTCTCGACAAAATGCCATACAAATTCCCATTTAATTTTATAGCTACATGGCTATAAAATACAATTTACTTCCGGGCCGGTACATTCCCCTTGGAAATCTGCTCTTGAAGTTGTAGATTCTCTTCTGTTTGCATGATGTGATACTTCTCGGGCTCTACTGAACGACCGTTCCAAAACACGTAGCTACGCCCCGGTACAATGATAATACACGAGTCATCTTCGCGGATAAGCATAGCATCTATTATATTCCTGGTTGTGTTCAACAGTTTAGACATTTTAAAAAAAAGATCGTTCTTCGCAATGTACACGTTGTCATCAATCTTATATTTTGGACACATAAAGGCAGAGCGATCTAGCAGAGCTGTGCGGTTATCTTTGGTTATATCCTCCATTCTGAGCTTTTCTAGCAGAACATTCTCCCCATTTTTACGAAACTTCAAAATAGGCATTTTATATTTTACAATGTTGCCTTAAATTTTATTTTTTGCGAACCAAGTATAAATTTTTTATGATGAAATACGTAATTACAAATAAAACTCCTTTAATCGCGATTAACATGTAAGGAGACTCCCCAAATGAAACAATTTTACTTAGAAGACCATCCAATTGTGGAACAGAGAATACAATGAAGAGGATTAAGAGCAATACAAACTCTTTTGTACCAGATAGAAGTTTTTGCATGGTTGTGTGTTTCTGTTTGAATAGTGTTTCAACCATCTGGATCTCGTTGTGCGAAGGGACTGTCTCATCCGTCGGTAGAGCGCCAATGTTATCTCCGGAACTGTTTCCGGCTTGTGTCATACTGATAGACATTTTTGGTAAAGCGGAAATAAGATTTTAAGTAACAAATACTAACGGTAAATATGCCACTAAGTGTATCTAAACTTCAGGATCTTTTAGCCAGCAAAGGATTCGTACCGAATAAGTATTTCGTTATGGATGGTCTCGTCTTCTATGTTGAGCTTGTTTCTGTAAAGAACGGTCATAGCTTCCTTCTTTATATGCCCAGCAAGTATGAATTCTCCATGAGTAAAGGATCAGACATGTACAAAGTTCGATATGTGGATATGGAAAGTAGCGAAAGTACAACAGACGAGTATGCAGGTTCTCCGGAAAATGTCGACATTGAATCTGCTTATGGAGGGGCGAGTATAAATCTTAGCCCAGATAAGAATACTAAGATAGAAGAACATCTTGAAGACAACTATCGCCGTCCTATTTTACTCACGGATATTTCATCTGAAGACCGCCAGGACCTCAAATCGATTTATCGACAAATGAGACGGCTTAGGTACTGTGTTCAAAACATTAAATACCAGGTCGGAATCATCTACAAAAACTATATATGTGCTATAAGAAGAGATGATAGTATAGATTGTTTCGGTATAAAACATTACCCTAGAAAATCGTGTAAACGCCTTATGGTGATCACCGACTTGGAAATGTTTTACGAGAAGAATGAAAAACTTCTCTCCGACATTGAAACCGTTCACAGTGGAATCTACGAAATTCTACAAAAGAATCAAGGTCTTCACACACGTGTAATGACCAGGATGTTAGAAAGTAAGGAAGAGATTTCTTCGGTCGCCGAGAAAACCAATATAAAAAAGTCGAGATACGATAGTTACATTAGGAAACTAGAAAAAATGCTTGTTACCATGAATTCCGCTGAGAAAACGGTTGTTACAGATCTCTATGACGTCGAAGATCGTAGGAATGAAGCTTCAACTCGAGGAATACACGATGATATAGACGTAGCTCATCAGAAGGGTCGTCTTGAAACAGAGTTGTCCAAAATTCACAGGATCAAAGAAGACATCATGAAGAATCTGACAGTCCTTCGGCAAAGGAGAGAGGACAACGTATTGTCAATAGACAAGATCATGTTTGATAATACAGTCATGTTTGACTGTATGGTTAAAAACTTTGCCAAGCTAAAGGATTTTTGCTAGTAGTTTTCGCGTTAAAAAAATTATGTTCCGTGTAAATAAATGTATTACGTAGACAAAAACGGAAACAAGATAAGGAAGGAACCTTTTCAAAACCCTTCTGAAATGGCTCAACTCCGTCGTGCACCGGTGCGTGAGAACTACACAGGTAGCAAAAAGTGCCCTGTATGGCTTTACTGGGTTCTTGGAGGTATAGCTCTTATTGTATTAATTGTTTTGATCACGATGTGGTTAAAACCTAAAAAAAAAGGTTATAAACAAATGAGTAGCGGTGGAGGAAAGATGAACTTTCGCTTTTATTAAAATTGATTTTTCAAACAGACCGCTAGGTTTTTGAAAAAATTATGGAATTTCCTACAAAACCAGCTTATATTTTCCTTGGTATATTCGGAGGTATTTTTTTATTGTGTACCATTATCAGTAGCGCGGTGAATAAAAATTACCAAGAGGACTGGGACGACTGGCACTCCACCATGTGTCTGGAGTGGAATACTGTACAACCTGATAAAGATCCAGTCTTTTGCCAAATCGTTACACATATTCAAGAACCTATTTCTCAAACCAGCAGCGCATGGGTTTCTGCGGTGTGTAAGTGTGTGGATGCCTCTTGTCTACATTCTCATGTCAACAACGGAACTGAGGTACAGTGTTGGTACGAACCCAAGGCTTCCGATGAAGGTCTTGAACACGCAAAGGTTCAGTTGGGTTCTCACCCCGATACAGACCCAGAGCCGTCTCGTAGAGCGTTCATTACATTCCTGGTGTTAACCTGTATCTTCGGAAGTGTTATCGTAAGTATTTACGCGTGGCAAGGAAAGTGTCGAAAACATAGAGGTATGGCGTTACTAACCCATTCCGAAGGAGAATATCACAGTGGCACTATTTAGTTTTTTCTTGATGGTAAATAAATGAACCCTATCGTTATATTAGCAGTTTTAGGGGTAATAGTTTGTCTGACGATCCTCATTGTGTGGAAAGTTAGTGAAAAATATGTGAGTCTACGTAATATTGGGAGTTTTCATATTAGGAATAAGTTGCGTCATGACCTAATAGGGTCAGATGATGATCCAGAACATAAGTACTCTGGACATAGATACGACCGGCATAAACGGAGATACAACTTCCAGAGTCAAAAGAATAGACCAACTTCCTAAGTTATAATCAGTTTCGATTATAACTTTTACATAAACTAAAATTAGTTTGGACCACAACCTCCGCAAAGAGATGTCACATATGCTTGGTTGCACTTACCTGCACCCTTTCCATAGGCGCTCTTAATTGTGTAGTATCCTGCACAAGAACCACCTCCACGTGATAGAGTATCGTATCCAGGCATACCATAGTTTGGTACAACGTACTTACCAGTTACCACTTTAGCGCCTTTTGGCATAGGAGCCATTTGTCCACCTTTGTTGTAAGAACAAAGTGACGAGTAATTACATGCTGCTGCACCGACAGTTGGTGCTGAGTATTCAGATCTGTTCATTTTTTATTGTAACCAAGATTTTTTGTTTTTTATTAACTTTTTCTGTACTTCTCTCATTTCTTTTTTCGCTAATTTATCGACAAGTTCATTGTAATGATCTCCGTTGTGAGCCTTTACCTTTTTGAAAATAATATTCTTTCCCTTAGATGCACAGTCGTATAACTCCCACAAATCCGTGTTCATTTTACGTCTCCACAGACCGGTAGCGCAGTTTATAGTCAGCTGACTATCTGTGAAAATAGTTATCTCGTGGGAGGATGCGTGAAAGGATATAGCCTCTATCACAGCCATTAATTCCATCCTATTATTCGTCGATTGTTTCTCTCCACCACTAACGTACCAATCTCCCGTAGGGTCGAGAGAGATGAAGCCGTAGCCTCCTGGTCCGGGATTAGGATCGCATGATCCATCTGTGTAAACGATTGCTGACATTTTCGGTATATTTTTAATTTATCGCGTAGTTTTCAATTTTAGGAGCGTTGAGAACCTTCTCACATTCTTCAATGGCCGGAGGATCTAATGCGGGTTCGGGTGCGGGCTTCGATATCGGTACAAAACTTTGAGAACAACGTACACGTTCTATCTCTGAGGTCTTTTTGGTTTTCGATTCATCCCGAATAATGTCTGCTGTAAGGTGTTCAGGTACCGGTTCAGGGTGCACCTTGTGTTCTTCTGGGTTTGGATCTACGAGATCACTCTTCCGAGTTCCGTATTTCTTCAACAAATCTTTGTAGTGGTTAGATAACACGCCGGAACCCTCGTCGATAATCTTACTCATTACTTTTACCTGTTCGATTCCCGGGTTGTCTATACCCACGCTAGTCTTATAAGTTCCATTAGAAGTGAATGAACTCGTTGTGATCTTCGACAAAACCAGAGACAGTTTTTGGTCAAGAACAGATGCTTTTTCATGAAGAAATTCCCATTGCTTTTGATGTTCCTTGGCTACTTCTCCTTTTAAGTTTTCTGCCAATTTCTCAAACCCAGCAGTTATTTCCAATCGTTTAGCGTTGAAAGAAGCTTCTCTCCTCTTATCTGATTCTACTAATAGCTCGTGCGCGCGACGTAGAAAGGTTATAGTTTGTGAAAGAACCAAGCCTGCGCCCAATCCCCCTAGTAGTAAGTAATAACTCATTTGTTTCTATCTAAGAAATAAATGTTTAAGTAGATTTACCTACTTGCCAACAGCACTTTTTAAATTTTTTACCACTTTTACACGGACACTGGTCGTTACGCTTGATCCGGGAGCTCTTCTTTGGCTGTACGTTCCCCCGCATCTTTTTAATGATCTTCTCAACATCTATACCAGCTTTACGCATACCCGATAAGATTTGGTTTGGGTCTATGTTCGCCGGGTTAGAAGGAAGCTTCATTTCACTTATCATTTTTTCCATACCAGCTATATCTTTTTCGGAAAGTAAGTCTGGGTCTAAACCCATAGATTTTAGCACTTCCATTTATCGTATTTACTACAGTATTTAAATCTGAAAAAAATGAAGTTAAAAATATAATTTACAAAAGGTTTCGATATGTCTAAAATTCATCAAAAGACAGGATATGTGTGTTTGGTATGTGATGAGAAAATTGAGGAAGAAAATACCGTGCATCTGCACAAGACTCGTCGGCAAAGTCATAACATGTGTACAGAGTGCGCTGTTGGATATTTCCAACCTCTGTTGGATGATATAACTAATAATTTGCGACGGAATATTCGAAGAGACATGCAATTTGTTCCATGCCCTGGAGCGTATCATTCTGTGTTACGTAACAGATGTAAACACACGATAGATGTAACGAACATTCTTGTTAAGGATTTGGAAATGCTTTTATTCAGAATTACCTACGTACTGGGTTCCCCGCTCTCATTCATCTGCCCAAACAACAAGTGTGGGGCAATTATAGATGTCGACAGAAATTTTAATAACGCGAGGTTACATTGTACACACTGTAAGAGTAAATGGTGTAGACAGTGTTTGGCGTTTCCTTACCATTCTGGTAAATCATGCCTGGAGTTTGAGATCGAGAGTAAGAGCTCAGATAACGGACAATACATTCTTGAAATGCAGAAACAAGGAGTCCTTAAGTTTTGTCCACGATGTAATGCTCCAACTTACAGACCTTCAGGATGTAACAGGATGTGTTGTACGGTGTGTAAATGTATCTGGTGTTGGCTCTGTCTCAAGAAAGACATAGATTATCCTCATTACAATCCGAAAAACAAAGAGGCTTGTGCCAATAAGTTATATGAAGGAACTACGCTGTAAATTAAAAATGAACTAAAGGTATCTTTGTAAAGAATAAATGTAGCGTAGACGTCATGCCTAATTGGGTAGAGGTGATGCGTTTATTTTGTTGGTATCCAAAATGGGATATATCGAGTGATTTAGCGGACTGAGATTTAGGGACTTCGAGAGTGAATATGAGGATTTAAACCGGCCATTTAAATTGTTACATTCCTCCTTGGAAACTAATTCAAGGAAAACTAGGTACTCTGTACCCTTCTTTTGGCGTATTTTCAAATTAATACATAAGTATTAATTTAAATTTAATCGATCCATGAAATCTTGGACATACTCGCATCGATGTCTTCCCTTGAGACATTAGAAATGTGACGGAGTTGATCTCCACCCTCCACACCTTTCCAATTCCGTGTATAGATCTTGTCAACGATATCGGGACAGTTTATATCCATAAGATACTGGACCGTTGCATCGGTAAGAGTTAGCCACGCAGTATTTCCAAAGTAGGAAATGAGTTCCAATTTATCTATCGCGTCGCGTATGAACTTTTCGACAATCATTACGACTCTGTGACGACATACAAGGAGCAAGAGTCTCTTGCGAGCATCGTACATAAGTTCAACTTCCGATCGACCCTTCTTTTTCACAACAAGACGACCATCTTTAACACGTAGACATTCTATTAGGTAATCGGGTTGAAAACTCGGCATCCCCGTATGGTACGAATCACGTTGAAGATAATCGAGTTTGTCAACATCGAGTCCGTAAGCTTGATTACAGACGATCTCAAACAGAAACGGCTTATCCTCATCTTTTATGTCTCCGAGGATCATCTTACCGACCATCTCTTCTTCACGGGGAGTTAGGAGATGTGATCGCTCGTTGATTCGGTGAAGAATCCATACAGATCGCTTTTCGTGGCACATGTAATCACTCTTTTCCGAGAGAACATCATCCATCAGGTGAGAGAACGCCGCATGGCCCACATCGTGTAACAGGCCGGCGAGTTGAACCAACTCTTTTTCTCGGTCTGTTATCACAACATCTTGTCTGAGAACATCAATAACACGTCCTGCGAGATGCATAACACCCAAACAATGCTCAAACCGGGTATGGGCAGCGCTCGGGTAAACATAGAACGCCAAACCAAGTTGTTTGATATGTCGTAAGCGTTGAAATTCAGGTGTATTAACAAATTTCTCGCATAAAGCGGAAACTTTTACAAATCTATAAATACAATCTTTGATAATCATTTTATTTAAACTTACTACGGGTTTAAATAATCAATTTTCTTCTCCGACGACTTCAGGGGTCGAAAAGTACTCGGGTGTGGGAACGTATTGATTCCGTCTGGGAACCTTTCTCACCTCTCGGATATAAAAATCACCGCCGATGATCTCCGTGCTTTTCGAAAGATCTTTCCAATGTAGCTCGTACCGACGATTGCCTGGAGCAAGTTTATACGAATTTTCAGCAATCTCATCCAATCCTATAGGAAAAGCGCATATCATTTTTACGTAATCGACGCGATCCCACTCGGTCTCAAACGTATAGCCACCGTTCTTAAGTTTGAAGATGATATATTCAATTTCATCGAGATCGGTCATGTCTTCGACCTCTTTACTCTTTCTGTTACCCATTTATTCTAACAACGTAAATTTTAACCGAGTTTCAATTTTAAAATTGAAATTAAAAATATCTTGCTATTTAATACAAAAATAGATTCCCTAAGGGAGGGAGGTCGGGTGTCCGCCCCCGACCTCCCTCCCGGGAGCAATGTTGTCACACCTCTGATTAAAGGGAATACGTCAAAGCTTTACGTATTCCCTTACCATGTGTAGAATAACATTGTCTTTACCATTATAATACGGCAACTCTGGTTGGAAGCTTTTTGAGAGTGAATAAATTTTTGTGGAAAAAGGCCGTCCACAGAAATTTAATCCTCCCTAAAGCGGAAGGGTAGAGAAGTCTGGTTTGAGCTTTTTCACTACAAGGTGAAAAAACTAAAAATGATTTTTTGAACACGATCAGAGGATGAAAAAAATGAAAACTTATATAGCCATACTATTAATATTCTCATGTATAGGTATCGTTCTCGTCGGTCAAGGAATGTTTTTCCAAAGTGCGTTCGTTGACGCGTATATGCCGTCAGAACCCCATCACTCCTGGTCCCCTCTTCTTCAAGAAGAGTATAAGACTAACGGCACATGTGCATTTTGCGAAGTTGTAGTAAATCTTGTTGAATACGAAATTAAAGTTGCGAACAAGACCGTAAACGAGATTGAGGAAATCGTGGAATGGATCTGTGAACGGAGCTCACCTCCGGTGAAAGCAGAATGCGAAGTCATTCTCAAAGACTTGGTTGAAATGATCCACCTTATTTTAAGCGGTCTTTATCCTCCGAAGGAGATCTGTGAGAAATTAGGGCTGTGTTAAAAAAATGAAAATTCAAACTTGAACAGAGTTTAAATTAAAAATAATGAACGTATTCAAACGATCTTTTTGGACAGTATCTCAAGGTACTGCTCGAGGTAAAGTATTACTACAGGGAAGTAGTGGGCTTATTTTTAAGCATCGCCATATTCAAGTGGTGCTGCAGAAATACGGTGTCAATAATGATTCAGTATTAAGCTGGTCCGTAGAAAAAATGCCAAACCCACCAGATCTACAGACTTTCGTCGGGAAAACTGTTGAGTGCGGATATTACCAAGATTTGTTCGGTAATCCAACTAAGGGAGATGTTTTAGACGCGACATATATCACTTCTATTAAAGAGGTAGAAGAAAATTGATTTTCATTCCGACCAGGAATAAAAACAAAAACATGCGAATTAACCATAAACTAACATCTCCTGTGCTTGCCATGGGCACAGCCTACGTGTATATTACTACTATAGGTGTTGTTCTCTGGGCTACGGGATTTTACAAGGATAACAACTTTTTTAACTGGGGACCCCCGATTAAATTGTTTGGCCATACTATCGTGTCACAAGAACACTTTTATCTTATCCACGTGATGATCTTCTTTCATCAGCTCATAAACAACTGGGTGAACACTGTCGTATATCCCTGGATCATCAATGTTATCCAGGATCCGAAAGCTAAGAAAATGTCTTACGGAATGACTACCTCTTTACTCTTGATCAACTTTTTCGATTTGTATAGTGAACTTGACGTTATGATAATTCTTATGGGATTTACGTCGCAGATTTCGTTCATAGTCACCGTAACGATAGCAAATGTGATTACTAGCACCGTCATAAATCGTCGTTATATCCTTGACAAACGGAGTGATTTCAGTCCATTGCTAGAAGTAGCGTAATTCATATTTATAAGCTTAGCACTACTTATAAAATGTATTTGATAATCACAGGTATTTTAGCCGGGATATTTATCGGTCTAGGAGGTCACACAATAGTCAAGGAAACAGTTATGGATAAGTACCGTCGTTTTCGCAGTCTGAATAAGTTGGTATCCTCTCAGTACAAGAATATTTGTATGATTTTATGGATCAGTATTCAACTAATTTGCAAGTCGCTGTACCTTAGTTTTGTACAATGGATAAACAATAGTGTTGTAAAGGTAGACAAACACCGATACGAAGTCTCTTACCTAATCAACGGTCGATTATACAAAATGGTCGTAAAACCAGTTAGAGGACCGGCTCCAATCCTGTTAGTAACTGACGAAGAGTGTAATAATGTAACTGACCTAGTGATACCTTATATGGGTGTTCAGCGTGACTTCCATGGAGTTAAGATCACTCCACAGTTTCTTGGATACAAAGAACTTACGTTAGAATTGGATAGTGGAGAAACTATTGTACTGGATGAGACAGAAGTTTTGAGGCTAGAATAAAATTGAAAAATAAATATTGTTACAGAAAATAGTGCAACAATATGTCTACAGATACGTCTACAAATACTACACAGGATACTTTTATTCACGTTACGGTTACTACCGAGGAAAAGAAACAGATCACCGCCGATGTCATCGCGGTCTTGGATGCTTCAGGCAGCATGGGGAGTATGGGAAGTGAGCCTCAAGATGCTATCAACCAGTTTGTCAAAGAACAGAAGGAACTTTCCCAAGATCCAGATGCTCGGTTCTCGCTATATACCTTCAATACAGTGGTGGACAAGGTTTTCGATAATCTACCACTCAATAATATTCCCGAGTACACTACATACTCCGCAGGTGGTATGACAGCTCTATTCGACAGTATCGGCAAAGCCATTACCGATAAGCTTTCCACTGACCGAAAAGAAAATGTCGTGATGATGATAATCACAGATGGACAGGAAAATTCATCCAAAGAATATATTACCAAGGGGTCCATCAAGAAATTGATCCAAAAGGTCGAAACCGACCACAACTGGAAGGTCATATTTCTTGGTGCAAACATTGATGCGGCTCAAGAAGGTACCAGTACCGGTATGTCGCGAGGTCATTGTGTTCAATACACTCAAAATCTAACCGGTGACTTGATGAACGCCGTTCGGACAACCAGTAAGGCAGCATCTCATTACCGCAGGTCGGCGTACACTAATGTTACTCCGAAAACCCTGGATTTATCCAATATGAAGTCTACTTCTACTATGTAAATAAAATAATTTTAGTCCATATTTTCAGAATATGGACTTTTTACTTTTTATCTGTACCTAAATAAATGTCGTGTGGAAATGTACAAAATTATCCTCTTAACACGTGTCTAATGGGTACTGCTGACTGTGATCTTAATACTATCCCCATCGGTAATTCGTGTTATCCGTACGCTCTAAATTCTGATCCGACGTGTACCACTTTCAATATAGAAACACAAGACTTGAATCTCAATCAGATCGGTCACGAAACGACGAGTAGTGTCTACGATTGTCTGAACAAGTGTTCTCTTAATGATAACTGCGAAGGAGTACGATTCAATTGGGAAACTGCGGAATGTTCACAGTTAGGAACCGGTCCGGTCGTAGGAGGTGGGGCTGGAACTGGAGCGTTCGGAGTGTACTCTAAAGTAGCGGGTTCACCTGACTGTTTTAACGTTGTTCAGGGTTCTGACTACGAGTTTATGGTAGATATGAGTGGAGGAAAACCTACTACAAAAATCCCGAAAGTATCGGGTGATTACATTGGTTCATGCTGTCGAGAGGCCATAACGGCGAAGGAAATTGACGTAGACCAGAATGCCTTATTGCTAAATACCATGTACGAATGGTGCGAATCCAATGAAGACATAGATACATGTAATAAATTTTGCGATATGTATCCTTCTGTATGCCCTGGAACCAGGGACTCTAAAAGTTTTGTTTATATGGGGGTGTTTTTTGCGGTGTTATTACTTTTTATTATACTGATGACCAGACTCCCACTTCACAGGAAAATTATCCTAATTGTATCAATTCCAACATTGATCGTTCTAGGGATATTCGCGGGAATGGGAACATTCGAAGCGATTACTCACACCAATCCGTTCCCGGGAGGACAAAAAGACTATCCAGAGGGTAGTTACCCTCCACCAAAACAAGTCGATGCGACGGTGATGTATACATGTAAATCCGATACTAAATCTAACACATGTGTACCAGACGAAAACGGTATTTGGTTTGGGTTGAAGAACTGTAATGACAACTGTCACGTAACTTGCCCCCCTCCAACTCAACGAGTAGGAGAGAGATGTTATCAGACCCTTCCCCAGGGCTCGGACGGGTCAACTTGTGGCCCTGGTTATGCGACTTCTTGTTTCAATTGTAGCAGCTCTTGTCAGGCTGTGTGCAGTGCCACCGCAGCCATGAAACCTATCCCTGATGGTGCGTATTTTTGTTCGACAGATGTAAGTTATCCAACTGGCGCGTGGACACAGTGTACAAATCCGGCAGGATGTAATCTTTCAGACTCCACTAAATATCCATGTACTCGTTGGAGCGACATGGGTCTAGGGATGTGCTATTATGCTGGCGTAGGCGACGACAATTGTTCTGGCCCGACAACTTCATGTACATGGCCTCCTTCTCCTTAATTTTATACGTATATACGTATAAAAATATCTTAATCCTCATGTATGAGAGGATTATAATGATTCCACACTAACGTACCATTCTCATCTATAGGGAGATGCATTCTCAACATATCCTGAAGAGCATATAGTTCTCTTCGTCGAGAAGGATATTGATCCGGATTAAGCATCTCCATCTGTCGGACAATATCTGGATGATCCGCGATCCACTTTTCAGACGGAGTGAATACAATTTTTCCCACTGTTCCATCTCGTTTGTACGTTCCATTTGCCGTGTAAATTACAATGGTATCAAGTTGTTTCAGTTTGTCGAGACCGATCAAATCCACCTCTTCAACGAACAACACCAATCTACGAAGCTTAGGGAATAGACTCCAGTCGGTTTTGAACAAAACTTTTGGGCTGTTTTCTCCAATATTTCTAAAGGTAAGGATCTCGGTCTCACACGGTTTTCCACCGTGTGGAATGAAATCCTCTGTTAAATCGCAACCCGCACAGTTTACAAGCTTCGGAAACCGGATAATCCAATGGTGTGGATCTGTCTGATTATCTACGTACACACGTTCAATTGTGCGAGCGTGCCGAGAATACGTTTGAAGGTATTCGTTTCCGTTGATCTCGGGTGTTAGTTGTATCTTACGAAGATACCCTCCATTTTCTTTACACGCACTGTCCCATTCGCTACATGTCTCGATAAGACTTGCCGATTCTTTTACTTCTAGATACTGGAACATTCCAGCTAATATATCTGTTGGTAGGTTATTAAGAGCCATTTTAGTATTTTAGAAAGTTGAAACTTATTTTCAATTTGTCACAACTACGAACCCTCTATTATCTCGAATGATCTCCGGGGAGCTCTCTACAACGTCGGTGACTTGACCGTTAACCGTTGTGGGCTGGTATGCCTCTTTTTTCGAATACATCTTATACACGATGGCCGAGAGAAGGCCTATAATAACTAGCAGTTCCAAAACCAGTAGTAAATTATCCATTTTATTTACACAGAAAAAAATGAAAAAGTTTTCTGTTTTGAAAGTTAAATTAGAAATGAATGAATACTCAAGTGTTACACAGAATATTGCTAGAGAGACAAAGGATGACCCAATAACTTTTGAAGAGTTTGTGGTTGATTCCTCCGCGCATCCACGTAGCGTAATGACGATGCGACGTGCCAACAACAAACCTCATCCTATCCTTGTCAGTACGGTTATTTCTCTCATGTTGAACAGGCAAAGAGATCCTTGGACACGTCGCCCAATCAGTGACATCACCAAACGACGAGCCTTGTTGTACAGTAAATGTGTGGCGACATTCCCCGATTACGATATCGAGAATCTAGACACCAAAGACTTGTACAATCGTTGGGCCGATACGTACACGGGGACTTGTACTTTGACCGACGATGAGAAAGAGTTGATTCGCTTAGAGGCGAGATGCTTCCTTCAAGCGG
>Ga0307377_10004847_pt1 | contig 14611 bp, 12 predicted proteins | sample TR3MG_FD_202535 | JGI IMG/M metagenome (GOLD analysis project Ga0307377, IMG submission 202535) | Soil microbial communities from Risofladan, Vaasa, Finland - TR-3 | ecosystem: Environmental > Terrestrial > Soil > Coastal area > Acid sulfate soil | place: Finland: Risofladan, Vaasa | collected... | reverse complement strand
CTGATCTATCCGGACTCGCAAATTCCTTAATGAGATAGTATAATCCAAGCGCGAGCAGCACCAGAAACGCTAATGATATCAGAGGTGTGAATCCCCAGCCATAGCCCATCATGCCTCCCACTCCGTGCATGGAGCCGCTCCATAGCCCCCACATCAGCATAGGTAGGACAACTATCAATACCACAAAAACTACGAAGAGCCAGATCAAATCCTTATCTTTATCAGACATTTCGATTCGTCGCCTCGTCTGGTTGTTTTCTCTAATTTGATATCAATCTTGGAGATATATAAAGCTTTTCTTCAAACGCACCTAACGCTAATCATTAGGTAAAGCTTATTTCATACTCGTTTCGGGTTTCAGGTTCAGCGGTCTCTGCTTCCCTCTTTTCTTGGTCTTGCGATTATCAATTTGAATATGCCATAAAAAGTCAAATTTTTCACCATCTGGATCTCAAGACCTGCCTTTTGGATGTTTGTTAAGGTGCGTCTATTTATGTTAGCGCCCCATAAACGAACCACGATGGGGTTCAATAGATCGAATATTCCCCCCAAGAACGGGTTCTCAGGGTACATATGCTCCAGAAACACGGCTTTACCATCCGGACGAAGGACGCGATTGATTTCACGCAGGCCCAGTACAGGGTCAGGTACTGAACAGTAGACAAATGTTGCAACGACCATTTCAAAGGAATCATCAGGAAACGCCATTGCCTGGGCATCCATTTGCAAGAGATCCACGTTTTTTATATCGGCCATCTCAGTTTGCTTCCGAGCCAGCACGAGCATTCTGTCGCTTAAATCAATCGCAGTGATTTTTGCATCATTCGGATAATATGCTATATTTTTACCGGTACCAATACCAATTTCTAAAATCTCTCTTGCGGTGTCCACGGTCTGCCAAACTATCTCTCGCCATTTGCGAAATAAAAGACGCTCCATCACAGTCTCCATCAAATCATAAAAGGGTGCTATCCGGTCATAACGACGTTTGGTGATAGCAGTGGCCTTCGGATCAATGTTCTGTTCTGGCATCTAATTAACTATAAATTTGGTATATTTAATGAACTATAAAGATTAAATTTTGCGTTTAGTGTTATACTTTTCATGCCATAACATTGCTGGCGGACAGTGGTACCTGCGGTGTTGGGGATGCACTTGAAGAAGGGGGCTTCTCTGAAGAATAATAAAAAGCGTAGAATAGAACATTCTCCAAAGGCCAATGTACCTATGACACAAAGACATTAGATAAATTCTAACGGAAACTTCTGGATATACACCCTGACGGAGTTTAGAGAGGAGATACTGCGAGGCATGGACGGATTATAGTTTGGTACTGCTAACATAAAGCTGAGGATATCCTATCTCCACAGGTACTTTCTCCTTCAACTTATCTACCTTGGCTTTACTCCTCTGATTTTTATGCTCGTCACGGAACCTGCAACCTCTATAGCTTTTTCAACGGGTATCTTCAACTCATCAATTATTGCCCTAGCTGTGGGGTCATTTGCCATACACTCGATAGGAAACGAAGTCTCATCCAGTATCCTGACATCCTGAAAGCCCGCCGCATCTATCAATTTTATGTACTCCTCCTTCATAATTGCACCAGAAAGGCAACCGATGTACGCCTCGATGGAGTCTTTTATAAAATCTGGAAGCTCCTTCAACAGGATTATATCGGATATCATCAACCGTCCGCCGGGTTTTAGCACCCGGAAAGCTTCTTTAAAGACTCTTGCTTTGTTAGGTGAAAGGTTGATCACACAGTTTGAAATAACAACATCAACAGAATTATCGGCAAGAGGCAGATTTTCAATTTCTCCCAGCCTGAATTCTACATTATCGTAATTGCCTTTCTCAGCGTTTTCTCTGGCTTTCGCAAGCATCTCTGGTGTCATATCAACACCAATTATTCTGCCCTCCGTCCCCACTCTATCGGCCGCGAGAAAGCAATCGAAACCCGCACCGGATCCAAGGTCAAGAACGGTCTCTCCTTCTTTTAAAGAGGCAAGAGCGACAGGATTACCACATCCAAGACCAAGGTTCGCACCTTCAGGAACCGCTTTCAGGTCTTCTTCACTGTAACCTATTTTCTTGCTGATATCCTCTGCCAAGTCAGTGCTTCCGCAGCAGAAATCCACGGTAGCACAGCAAGAACGCTCCTTTTTGGCTATTTTAGCATAGCCATCTCTTACCGCTTCTTTTATCTTCTCGGCTCTCATTTTTGTGACATCCACAATGTACAGTTTGGATATGATACCAGATAAATGTATTAACATCTGTTTCGATTTCCGACGCTACACTTCTTTCTTCCAGATAGGCACTCTCTCTTTTAACTCGTCTATCAGGTACTCACAAGCCCGAAAAGCCTCCTTTCTGTGCTTCGCACCCACCAGAATGACAACGATGTTCTCACCGACTTTGAGTGAACCTTCTCGATGAACGATTTCCACTGCTTCGACCTCGAACTTTTCACGAGCCTCTCTCTCCAGTTTCTCCAGCTCGTCCACCGCCATTTTCTCGTATACCTCCACGTTCATCCCTTTTATCTCCCCCTCCCCTCGTACCACGCCTAAAAACGTCACGATAACACCCATCTCCGGCTTTTTCATCTTTTCTACAAGGTCATCAATCGAGAAATCCTCTTTCGTAATCATCTTCTCATCCTCCACTTACCGGCGGAAAAAGAGCAATCTCATCATCATCTTTTAGTATCTCCTCCGGGTGAGCATATTTATGGTTCAGCGATACTATTATCTTCTCTTTCTTCAGGTCTGGGTACTCTTTTATCAAAAGGGGTATAATATCGTGCAGCGTCATACCGTCCTCTATCTCTACCTCTTTCTGCTTCTCCCCAACAATTTCACGGAATTGCGCAAATAATCTTACCGTAACTTTCATACATACCTTCACCCTTTTGTGTGTATTAGACCAGAATCATCTCCTTCGAGTATGAGGCAATCTAAAGTTTACCACTTTTACTATGGATAGTTGTATGTTATTACAGATAAAGATAGCGGGAAATAATAGTGTAAGGATGGTGTCCATGACATGAACGAAAGAATAAGAGCAGATTTTCCTATACTGGAGGATATAATTTACATGGACAGTGCAGCAACGAGCCTCACACCAGAGCCGGTCTTAGAAGCAGTTTTGAGCTATTACCGTGAGTATAATGCGAATGTAGGGCGTGGCGTTCACCGCTTATCACAGGTTGCATCACAGAAGTATCAAAACGCACACCGCAAAGTAGCGGAATTCATCGGTGCTAAAGAGGGAGAGGTTATATTCACAAAGAATACCACGGAAGCCACCAATATGGTTGCATACGGGCTTCGATGGACGAAAAGTGACGAAATAGTAACAACGTTGCTGGAGCACCATTCTAATTTCCTCCCGTGGTTGAGATTGAAAGAGAAGGGCGTGAGTCTGAAGATCGTGAAGCCAGATAAAGCGGGAGTATTCGATCTCGCTGATTTCGAGCATGCTATTGGTGCTCGAACAAGATTGGTTGCGGTAACACAGGTATCAAATGTCCTGGGCACGATTTCGCCAATTAAAGAGATGGCAGCGATTTGCAAAGAGAATAATACCTTATTCCTCGTTGATGGTGCTCAGTCCGTGCCCCACATCCCGATAAATGTAGAAGAGCTTGGTTGTGACTTCTTTGCCTTTTCAGGACATAAAATGCTCGGGCCGACCGGAACAGGCGTCCTCTGGATGAGGGATCCCGACGGACTTGAGCCTACCTTTTTTGGTGGCGGGATGATCGAAACGGTATCCCGGGACGATTACACCCTGGCGGGTGGATATGAGCGATTTGAGGCAGGTACACCCCATATCTCGGGGGGGATTGGTCTTGGAAGGGCGGTTGATTATCTGAATGAGGTGGGAATGGAGAGAATAAGAGTTCACGAGGAGCGCTTGGCAAAGATACTCTTGGAAGGGCTGCGGGATATTGAGAAGGTGCAGGTTTACGGCTCCACGAATCTGAGCGAAAGGATTGGCGTGGTGTCCTTCACTATTAACGGCTTGCATCCGCACGAGATTGCGTTAATGCTCGACGAAGCCTCAGATATACTGGTGCGGTCTGGAAATCACTGCTGCATGCCGTTGATGCACTATTTAGGACTGGAGGATGGAACGGTCAGGGCTTCTTTATATTTATACAATACAGAAGAAGAGGTTGATACGTTTTTAGAGCTGGTTGAGGGGATCGCAAAGGTGGTGTAATGTAAATGTTAAAAGAGGTAAAATGCTTAAAATTCCGCGAAGATACATTCGTAGAGGAAAAGCATGAGGTCATAAAGGAAGAGCCGTTATCCATCTCCATTAATGGTCGGCACTATGTAACCGCAATGATAAGCCCGCACATGAAGAAAGAATTTGTCATGGGGCATCTCGTCGCAGAAGGTATTATAAAAAGCATTGATGAAATAGAGTCCTTGCAGCTCGCGGATAATACTGCAAACGTGATAATAACCCATCCTCTAAAAGTTTTAGCGGCAAGAAAAATCATTGTGAGTGGATGCGGCACCGGGTCTTCGTTCTTGGACGAATCAAAATTACCGAAGATACGTTCCAGCGTGAAAATTGACGTGGGCGATATAATTGCAGGGGTGAAATCCATTTTACATTCTCAGGTGCACGAAATCACAGGGGGTGTGCATCTGGTCGGATTATTTGACAAATACGTTCACAAATACGTCCCGATTTGCATAGCAGAGGACATAGGACGGCATAACGCACTTGATAAAGTGATAGGCTACGGCTTAATCAAGGATATAGATTTTGAAAAGACCTTTGTTGCGAGCACGGGTCGAATCTCGTCGGAAATGGCGTTGAAGTGCTCGGTAGCAAATATTCCTCTTCTTGCATCGCGTGGTGCGACAACGAGTTTGGCGGTTGAGCTTGCGGAGAAGACGGGTTTATGCATTATCGGATTCGTGAGGGGCGAAAAGATGAATGTCTATACGAATGCGGAAAGGATACGGTGATAGGAGTTAAGCGCAATGGCTCAATGCAAAATGCAAATTTATACAAATCACTACACAGGATATATTGATTGAGTAAGTAATCACTTAATTAAGATGGGCGTATTAGCGAATGAAGTAGAATTGGTGACTGAATTATGTGAGCGGCTAAAACGAGAGAAAGAGAAGACAAAGTCGAAGACAGCGAGTTTGAAGATGCTGGATATTGGCTGTGGCACGGGAAAGCTTGCGGTCTATTTAAGCGAGGAGACGGGCTGTGCTGTAACCGGGATTGATCCGGTGCGAGCGAACGTAGAAAAAGCACGAATGAAAACTTCTTCAGTCACGTTTGAGGTACAATCTGCGGAGGAGCTGACTTTTGCGACTGATACATTCGATTTTGCTGTTTCGCTCAAAGCGCTGCATGAAATCCAAAACCCTCGAGAAGCTTTGAGAGAGGCGAGACGAGTGCTGAAAGAGGGCGGGAAGATTTTTATTGTTGACTGGGTAGGCGGTGTCGAGCAAACAAGCAGTCACGCGCATGCGAAGAAATATTTCAGTTCGGAACGGATAAAAGAAGCGCTTTCAGAAGTAGGGTTTGTCAATCTGAGCATCAAACCCAACAAAGAGGGGGAATTGATGTTAGCCGAAGGGGAGAAGATAAGTGCATCAGCTCAAAATTCGGTGGCATTTTGAACAGACAATGAAAAATGAAAATTGCAAAGTGCAAAAGTCAAAAGTCCGCAGATGACGAGAGAGGTTTAGCGTGGAAAATGCTCCTATTCGCATTTGTTTTACATCTTGCATTTTTCAATTTGCACTCTGCATATTGCAATTAATTGCTCGTCCACGAGATACTGAGCAATTACAGATAAGTGCATAACTCTCGAAGCTCCTTGAACGGCAAGTCTAAAATCAGTGCACTTTTCATACTACCACCCTAATTAGTACGAATAAATGGTAATTTCATATTAATTGTGATATTTTCCATTTATCATTTTTGGATAGCTGCGATAAAGCGAAACTCTTTTAAGTACCTGTTATGTTATCCTATACTTACCCTATGTGGGTATAAAAATGGGAGGATAAAGAAGTTATGGCTAAGATAGAGGATAAAGTAGACTTATACGACGATAGAGGCAACAAACTATTGGGCGACGTACCGATAACTGCGCTCAGCCCGTTGAGAAACCCGGCGATAAGGAAGATCTGCGGCTTGGTGGCTCGGTTAGCGGCTGTTGACTTAGCGGGACTGGAGAAGAAGCTATCATCAGGCGCAATCGCAGGTAAACAGATGGTCATTCGCAACAAGAGCATGAACCTGGACATCGTGGGGAAAGGAAAAGCGATCGCGAGCCAGGTGAAGGACATGATCGAGGTCGAAGCAGGAGACGAGACCAGAGCAGATTTGTTGGCTGGTGGAAAGCGGCTATTGGTCGAAGTGCCTTCGGCGAGAATCCTTGCGGACTACTCGGCTGCCAGGACAAACGTCTGTGCGGCACTGACGCAAGCCATCATTGACACCTTTGATGTGGACATGTGGAAGGCGTCTGACATTAAGGCGGCCGTATGGGGGATGTACCCGCAGGATCCAGCAATGACCGGAACTGTCGTGGCGACGCTGGTGGACGTGCCGATAAGTAATGAGGGGCCAGGATATACCCTGAGGAATATCCCGGTGAACCACATTGCAGCGACGGTACGGAAGCGAGCAATGCCTGGAGCATGTCTTTCCATGATACTGGAAGAGTCAGCGTGCTATGAGATGGGCGATGCGGTAGGTCCTTTTGAGCGTGGTCATCTCTTAGACTTTGCATACGAGGGACTGAACGCGAACAACATGCTTTACACCCTGATAAAGGAGAATGGACAGGACGGAACGCTTGGAGATGTCGTGTATGCCCTGGTGGATAAGGCGAAAGCGGATGGCGTGGCAAAGCCGAAGACGAAGCTGGGATCTGGCTATACGGTCTTTGGCGCGGACGATTTGCAGATGTGGAATGCCTACGCCTCAACGGGAATGCTTGCCGCGGTGATGGTGAATTGTGCTGCAATGCGTGCTGGACAGCCGGTGCCATCGAGCATCATGTACTTCAACGAGCTGTTGGAGCATGAGACCGGACTTCCGGGCGTTGACTACGGAAAGGCGCAGGGAGCATCTGTATCGAGTTCGTTCTTCTCGCACTCCATTTATGGAGGCGGCGGACCTGGCGTATTCCACGGAAACCACATCGTTACAAGGCATGCTAAGGGGCAGTTTATACCCTGCTTCTGCGCTGCAATGTGCATAGATGCTGACACGCAGTACTTCGCCCCGTCGAGGACATCAGGCCTGTATGGAGAAGTGCTTGGTGCGATACCAGAGTTTGCAGAGCCAATGAAAGCAGTCGCGGAAGGCGCAAAGGAGATAATGTAAAGGAGGAAAGAAAAAAATGCCACAATATACACCTGGAAGTAGTATTATAGGAGAAAACCGCCGGAAGTTCATGGACCCCTCCAAGAAGTTAGAGAAGTTGCGAGATATAGCCGAGGAAGATATAGTGAGAATGCTCGGACACCGCGCACCTGGAGAAGCTTACAAGAGCATTCATCCGCCAATAGAGGAGCTGGAAGAGCCAGAGTGCTCTGTTCGCGAGATGGTAAAGCCCACGCCAGGAGCAGCGGCAGGCGACAGGATTCGATACGTGCAGTTCACCGACTCGATGTTCTTCGCACCTGCAACACCAAGAATCAGACCGATGATGTGGTACACCAGATACAGAGGTGTGGACCCCGGTGTGTTGTCAGGGAGGACGATCGTAGAAGCGCGAGAAAGAGACGTCGAGGCGATAGCGAAAGAGTACATGGACAATGAGACGTATGACACTGCAAGGACCGGCCTGAGAGGAAGGACCGTCCACGGACATTCCGTTCGATTGGACGAGAACGGCTTGATGTTCGATGCGCTGAGGAGATGGGCACGTGAACCGAACGGCGACATAAAATACGTTAAGGACATGGTCGGCGGTGCAATGGACAAGGAAGTGTTATTAGGAAAGCCACTCTCAGAGGATGAATTAAGGAAGAGGACAACGACGTTCAGAAATGCTCAGGGTGGTGTCTGGATGGAAGGAGACGATCCCGAAGTGGGTGACGTCATATCCGAGATCCACTGGAACAGAACCTGGGGCGGATTCCAGCCATTCAAGAATAGAGCGGATCTACCTGGAAATAAAGACGTAGGCGTAAAGGGAATGAAGCTGTACACTCCAAGAGGTGGAGTGGAGTAAACAAGGAGGAAAAGAAAAATGCCAGTTCAAAATTTAGAACATAGTTTCATGAAAGCGATGTCGGATAAGTTCGCCGAGAAGCCCGATAGCACCAAGACGAAGTTTTACGTGTACGGCGGTATCGCGCAGAAAGGAGGAATGAGGAAGAGGGAGTTTATAGAGGACGCGAAGAAGATAGTAGAGAGTCGTGTTTCCGGAACTCCAGCATATAATCCTGACGTGGGGATGCCGCAAGGGCAGAGATTCTTGATGCCTTACATGATGAACCACACGGACATCATGGTGAACCACGATGACTTGCACTGGGTGAATAATGCCGCAATGCAACAGTGCCATGACGACATGAGGAGGACAATTATTTTAGGAATGGATGACGCACACGCGATTCTGGAGACGAGATTGGGCAAGGAAGTTACACCGGATACCATAAGCAATTACATGGAAGTGGTAAACCACGCCTTACCTGGTGCGGCAACCATCCAGGAGCACATGGTGGAGACCAAGCCAGCATTAGTCGCGGATTCGTACGCAAAGCTATTCACCGGAGATGACGACCTTGCGGATGCACTGGACAGAAGGTTCCTGTTAGACATCAACAAGGAGTTCCCAGCAGGCTGGGAGAAGCCGGGCGAGCAGGCAGAGCAGTTGAAAGGAGCGATCGGCAAGAAGTTGTGGAGCATTCTGAGGATGCCCACGATCGTCGGCAGGCAGACAGATGGTGGAACGATGTACCGATGGGTAGGCATGCAGGTCGGGATGTCCTTCATCAACGCATACAAGATGTGTGCAGGTGAATCGGCAACCGGTGAGTTCGCATTCATGGCGAAGCATGCGGCCGTCGTACTGATGTCAAACTACATGCCTGTAAGGAGAGCGAGAGCGCACAACGAGCCAGGCGGAATGCCACTGGGTGTCTGTGATGACATGACGAGATCACCCGCACTGTTCCCGAATGACCCGATAAGGGCGGAGTTAGAGGCTATTGCAGCCGCCGCTCTGATTTACGACCAGTTGTGGTTCGGAACGTACATGTCGGGTGGTGTAGGATTCACGCAATACGCGTCGGCAACCTACACGGACAACATCCTGGAGGACTTCTGTTACAAAGCGGATGAGATTGCGGTAGACATGTTCGGTGAGCGGTGTGCGGCAGAGCCAACCATGGATAACATAGAGAAGCTGATACGAGCCGAGAACGATTACGCCCTGACGCAGTACGATGCGTACCCAACGACTGCGGAGTCGCACTTCGGCGGGTCCGTTAGGGCTTGCTGTACCTCTGCAGGGTGTGCAACCGCAGTCGTGAGTGCGACCGGATGCGCGCAGTGTGGTCTGAACGGCTGGGGACTTGCTCAATTGCTGCACTACGGCACCATAGGCAGGTTAGGATTCTACGGCTACGACCTGCAGGACCAGTGTACCTCCTCAACTTCGTTCTCATACCGAAGCGACGAGGGGCTGCCGTTCGAGATGCGAGGCGTGAACTATCCGAACTTTGCGATGAACGTCGGGCACCAGAGCGCATACGCGGGTATAAATGCAGGTGCGCATCTTTCCAGTAAAGATGCGTGGGTGATCTCACCGCTGATCAAGGTGGCGTTCGCGGACAGAGACCTGCCGTTCGACTGGGGCTACATAACCCGAGAGTTCGGAAGAGGTGCGATGCGTGAGTTCAAGGCGGTTGGTGAAAGAGACCTCATCATGCCTTAGCTAAGAAACAAAACAAACAAAATAAATAAAACAAAACGGTAAAAAGGTTGGAGGGGGAAGTTTTTTTCTCCCCTTTTTTATTTTTGCCTGATAGCATCTCATTGTTTCATGAGATTATTTTGGTTACTGGAAGTAGGGCTATCGTTCCGCCGATTCCGGGCGTGGACCTCGAAGGTGTTTCCACAGTCCGCACAAGTCAGGATGCGGTAAACATACTCATAGCGAAAACCTATTTAAGATGTGTACTGAATATATATTCACAAGAGGTAAATTGTATGGGAGGAAAAAAATGTCGAAGATAAATAAACTTGTTATTATTGGATGTGCGGGCGTAGGGGGACCAGCGGCAATGATGGCAAAGAAGATAGACCCCTCGCTGGACGTGACAGTGATAAGAGAAGAGGAGAATTTCTTGACGAGATGCGCAACCCCTTATATCGCGGTTGAGAGAGCAACGGTAGAGGCTTCGGTCAAGGATGATGGAATGTTCCACGCCGTTGGTACCAAGCTGGTTAATGTAAAGGCGAAGAGCATAGACAGGAAAGAAAAGACCGTTACTACCGCTGACGGTGCCGTTTATCCATACGATAAACTCATTTTGGCTACCGGTGGTAGGGCGATCGTTCCGCCGATTCCGGGCGTTGACCTTGAAGGCATTTTCACATTACGTACAAGTCGCGATGCGGTCAACATACGTGATTGGGTAAACGAGAAAAAAGCAAAAAATGCGGTTGTTTACGGTGCAGGGGCAACTGGCTTGGAGATGGCATCAGTGCTCGCAGAGAAGGGACTAAAAGTTACGATGGTGGTCAGGTCATATATTGGCAGGAAGGTGGGTCTCGACGTGGATATGAGCAATGAACTAGAGAAACATTATAAGGACAAGGGCGTTGTTATCAGGTCAAGAGAAGTGATAACGAAGATAGAGGGAGAAAAGGAAGTAAAAGCGGTTGTGTTATCTTCCGGTGATAAAATCGAGACTGACATGATCATTCTGTCACTAGGAGTTCGTCCGAACATTGAACTTGCAGAAGATGCGGGGCTTGGAATAGGCGAGTACGGTCTGGAGGTGAACGAATACCTTCAGACATCTGACCCGGACATTTATGCGGGTGGCGACTTGATTGAGTATGAACATTTGATTACTAAAAAACCAATACTTGGACAGATAAGACCAAATGCGGTTATAGGAGGGCGGATAATAGCAAAAAACGTGCAGGGCTATAAAATAGAATTCCCAAAGTTGTTGAACAGTTTCGCAGCTAAGTTGTTCGATAAGTCAATTGCGTCGGTTGGTGTAACAGAAGCGATAGCGAAAGAGGAAGGGTTTGATATTTTCGTTACAAAGCAAGCAGCAAAGAGCAAGCACGTGATGATGGAAGGCGGAAAACCTTATACCGTTAAGTTAATCTTTGATAGGGATACAAAAAGGGTCATTGGAGCACAGATAATCGCGGATGATGAACGTTCCGTCAGATATATAGACATGATTGCACTTGCAATAAGAAACGGCTGGACGGCTTTGGACCTGACAACGCTAAGATGTGCAGGGCAGCCAGAGCTATCTCCAGAGCCAAGTGCAGAGCCAATAACCATAGCAGCGGAGGGCGCATTTAAAGAGTTCTATCCGCTACCGTAGCCTGACCTGAATGAGTGTGCAGTACCTTGTTTATCCATAACTTCCATCACGAGGGAGAAAACACACATAAGTAGAAGAGAAGTGAGAAGAAGTGAAAAGAAAAGAGTAGCTTTTATAAAGAGGTATAAATAAAAGTAAGCTATCTATACTAAAATACGAATAATACGGGGGGTATGAAGAGATGGGCAAAGAAAATGAACCGTTCATAAAAATCTCTGGTGTGTCTAAAGAGTTTGATGGCAAACAGGTTCTGAAGAACGTGAACGTGGTGATAAATGAAGGCGAGTCGTTAGGTTTGCTTGGACGAAGCGGTTCTGGTAAATCAGTCCTGCTTCACATGCTGCGCGGGACCGAGGATTACGCACCGACAAGTGGTGAGGTGATTTTCAGAGTGGCCGTGTGCCCACATTATTTGGAGATAGCGGACTCGCTGGGCGGGGATCATCCTCCCCTTGGGACGGTAGAGCCCCCAAGCAAAGTAGGTTCGGTGTGTCCCAGATGCGGGAGAAAATTGGAATTACGGGAAGTGAATTACTGGAAAGACCGCGATGCACGGAGAAAGATAAAAAAGCGCGTGGCCATCATGTTACAGCGCACGTTCGGGTTATACGGCGAAGATACAGTGATGTATAACATCTTACAGGCGTTGGAGAGCAGGAACTATCCAGCAGATCTACGGTTTAGGAGGGCGTATGAGCTGCTGAAAGCAGTGAATATGATTCATCGGGTAACCTTTCCCGCGATGGATCTGAGCGGTGGCGAGAAACAACGAGTGGTGCTTGCGCGGCAACTGGCATTGGATCCCTTCGTATTGTTAGCTGACGAGCCGACGGGAACGTTAGACATAAAGACTGGAAAGGTGGTGCATAAAGCACTGATAGAGAGCTCAAAGGCCGGAATGACTTTGATAACCACGTCGCATTGGCCCTCGGTCATCGAAGAACTAACAGAGAAAGCATTATGGCTCGATCATGGTGAAGTCGTTGCCTATGGCGACTCAAAGAGCGTAGTTGAAGAGTTTGAGAAGCAAGTGGAGGCAACAGAACGCGAGGAGCATGTTAAGCTCGGCGACCCGAAGATAATTATAGAGCATTGCAAGAAGTATTATTATTCGGTATGGCGAGGGATGGTAAAGGCGGTAGACGATGTCTCGTTTACGGTCTATGAGAACGAGATATTCGGGCTCATAGGTGTGAGTGGCGCGGGGAAGACGACTTTATCGCGCATTATATGCCAGATAGATCCTTTAACAGATGGTTCGGTTAAGATACGAGTTGGAGATCGGTGGATAGAGGTAGGACGGGTAGCAGAGCTGGGCGTGTGGATGTCCTGGGCGGCCAAGACAGAAGGCCCCGGTGAGCATACGGCGACACGGGTGGCGATGTTACACCAGGAGTTCTCGTTGTATCCCGATAAGACGATCTTAGAGAATCTTACCTCCTGCCTCGGCTTGCCGTTGCCCATGGAGCTGGGGAGCATGAAAGCGAAGTTCATGCTACAGGGTGTCGGATTTACTGAAGATGAGGTGGAAGAGATACTCCAAAAAACGCATACTGAACTGAGCGTTGGAGAACGGCAGCGTATCGCGCTCGCCCAGATCCTGATGAAGGAGCCGGGAATTGCCATTCTCGACGAGCCAACCGGAACGATGGACCCGATAACAAAGAAGTTCGTTGCAGATTCAATACGTGCAGTGCGGGAGAATTTAGGCATGACCTTCTTGATTGTCTCCCACGACCTTGATTTCGCTTATGATGTCTGCGACCGGATAGCGCACATGCAGGATGGCAAGGTAACGAAAATAGAGGAATTGAGAGTGGTTTAGTTCAGGTATCGATCAGAAAGATTAGCTTGACATTGTCAGATTATCCGCAGAGTTCACGGAGAGCGCAGAGGATATGAGTGGAGATATGTCCTTTTATCTTCATTACAACCTGAACATCACCTAATCATTTATATGCGGGCAAAAAAGTTACCAATACTCCACTCCACAACTTCTTCTATCGCATTCCTTAGATAATCCTTTTCCACTCTCCTTTTTTCAAGGTAACAATTTGAACGTGAATTTTATCTGTGGACTCAGCGTTCTCCGCGGTAAATTTGAAATGTGACAAAGTCAAGCTAATTCAGTTTTTTAGTTCTGGCTGACCGTTGTAGCTCTCTCTGTCTTTTGCTATTCAATACGATCTTACAGGTAGTCCTGAAGCAAAAAGCATTAAATGAAGTAATCAAAAATAGTAACCCGCTTCAAAAAAATAAAGGGATGGGGGGGAAATCCCCCTCTACCTTTTTACCGTTTTGTTTTATTTATTTTGTTTTGTTTGGTTTGTTCGTTGTGCTTGCTTACGGTATGATGAGATCTCTCTCGCCTGCCGGCTTGAACTCACGCAGCGCACCTCTTCCGAACTCTCGGGTTATGTAGCCCCAGTCGAACGGCAGGTCTCTGTCCGCGAACGCCACCTTGATCAACGGCGACAGCACCCACGCATCCTTGCTGGAAGCGTGCGCACCCGCGTTTATTCCCGCGTATGCGCTCTGGTGCCCGACGTTCATCGCGAAGTTCGGATAGTTCACGCCTCGCATCTCGAACGGCAGCCCCTCGTCGCTTCGGTATGCAAACGAAGTCGAGGAGGTACACTGGTCCTGCAGGTCGTAGCCGTAGAACCCTAACCTGCCGATAGTCCCGTAGTGCAGCAACTGAGCAAGTCCCCAGGCGTTCAGACCACACTGCGCGCATCCGGTCGCACTCACGACCGCAGTTGAACATCCTGCAGAGGTACAGGCAGCCCTAACGGACCCGCCGAAGTGTGACTCCGCAGTCGTTGGATATGCATCGTACTGCGTCAGGGTGTAGTCGTTCTCGGCACGTACCAGCTTCTCTATGTTATCCATGGTTGGCTCTGCCGAGCACCGCTCACCGAACATGTCTATTGCAATCTCGTCACCCTTGTAACAGAAGTCCTCCAGGATGTTGTCCGTGTAGGTTGCCGACGCGTATTGCGTGAATCCTACACCACCCG
>Ga0307377_10004844_pt1 | contig 14613 bp, 37 predicted proteins | sample TR3MG_FD_202535 | JGI IMG/M metagenome (GOLD analysis project Ga0307377, IMG submission 202535) | Soil microbial communities from Risofladan, Vaasa, Finland - TR-3 | ecosystem: Environmental > Terrestrial > Soil > Coastal area > Acid sulfate soil | place: Finland: Risofladan, Vaasa | collected... | reverse complement strand
ATACAAGAGAAGAGTGTATTATAGAGGCTAACACACTTGATGAGGCAGTTGCAATTCATAATAATGGAATGGCAAATTATGAAGAGGTTGATTGTTTCTTTGATGATATTATGGATGAGGGTATAGAGGAGTTAACATGATATTATATTTTGTAATTAAAAAACAAGATGATGATAAGTATAAAATGTATACTAACACTATCTTTGATGATGAGAAAAAAGCTTTGGAGTTTGCTAAGAAATCTCTAAAGAGAAATAAGAATTGGAAAGTGATAGAGTTTAATAAAGAAAACTGTGATAAGTATTGGTACTAGTTATATAGATAATTAGATATGTGTAATGTTGTTATGATTAATACCCCTAAAGATTTGATATATATACTTATACAATATTTTTTGTTGGTAGAAAACAGAACATTAACAGTACTTATATAGAACATTACATGGGTGTTGATAACTTTTATGTTTATAAAAATAATGTGGTGCTCAACATAATCTTGCCACAATTATATGTTAGAGGATAATAATAAAACAAAGGAGTAATATGGTAAATAAAAACTACAAACAAAAATACCAAGAGTTAAAGACTAAAGGTATCATTGATGAGAATGATGAGGTACTTATACGAGGAGAGAGAGTTCCATTTGGTTATCTTAATGATGAGTGTACAGATTTTAATTTGCCTAAAGGTGATGCACCATATCAAAGTGATGAGTGGATGTGGAACTTTGTTAAAAGACATGGGCTACATAAAACAAATGGCAATAATAAAAACTTAATAGCAATAGAGATGTTTAAGTTAGCAGATGAGGGTAAGTATAAGAAAAGAAATTTAATCAAAGTATTAAGAGATAAATTTCCTGATGTTAATTCAGGAGTGATACATAGATTAATAAATAAAAATCTAGACTTGAGAAGACTTGAGATAGATAGAACATATAAGACAAAAGCTTATGTGATTAAAGGTAAATACTACATAGGAGAGTAGATGAAAACAGTTGAACAAATCAAAGACCATTTCAGTAATGATGAAATTAAAATCTTGATTGAGATAGTAAGAGGAAGACAGGACTTTGATATTATGGAAACAGCTATCAAAGATTTTTATTCAGATGATTATAATACTTTGGATATGGATAATGATAGTATCAAAGAACAAGTAAGAGATGAGTTGTTAGAAAAGTTAGAGTTTGATTTAGAGATGGGAGGTGTATTGTGAAGTATAGACATAAAGTAAAGGAAGACAACAGACCAATGGGAGAATTAATATCTGTAAATCATTGGAGTGTTGAAGGATTATCCAAATCATTAAGAATAAAACAAGAGGAGATTGATACATGGCTAAAGTTAAACAAGCAATACAAGATGTTGAAGAAGAAGTAATGGAGATAGTAATGAGTAGAAGTAGTTTGGAAAGAGGACATGAAACAATTTCTCTTCCAGAAGTACAAACTATTTTATTTAAAAAGTATTTTCATAAAGATAATTCTGGATACTTTCTAGATGAGAATGTTGTTAAGAAAGCTTATAACAAAGCAGTATATGAAAAAGAAAATGAGGAGGAGTTCTATGAGTATGGATGCTAAAGGAGATTTAAGAATAACAGGTTGGAGCATTAATATTACTTGGAGCAATGGTAAAGAAGAAGTTTTATTAGATATGCCTGATGATGTAGCATCAACAATTGATGAGTGGTTAATGGAACTAGAGGAGGAAGTAGAATGAAAGTAAAAGACTTGATAAAATACTTATCAAAATTTGATAAAAATTTAGATATAGTTTTTTATAATGAACTATTAGACAATAATCATTGGGGTTGTGAATTGAATGTTGACGATGTCAATGGCAAAGATTTGATAATAGTACCTACGATAGAAGAATAATTAGAAAATAAAGGACAATAAAATGAAATATTGGTTATGTGAATTTCAAGAAACAAGTGGTGAGTTTGATTACAAACATCATCATATTTATTCAGATAAAAACTTTGAACAATTAAATTTTAAAGGTGAAGATGATGACCACTTATTAGTATCACATTTTTTTTGTGATGAGATTGATAAGTCTAATGATTGTGGAGGTGGCTACTGGACTAGTGATGGTACAAGAATTTTAACTTACATGGGTTTACAAGAAGTAAAAAAATCTGAGTTAAAAATTTTACAGAAAGCTAAAATATATTGGGAGGGAGAGGAGATACAAACTTAATGACTGAACTAACAGCAGAACATTTAGAACTTATTGATAGTAATAAACATAAAATATTACAACAAAAAAGAATGCAATCAATTATTACTACAGCAAAGTTATTAACCTTAGAGGAATTACATTACATCCATGATGAACTTGGAGATTTAATTTCTAACTTAGAAAGAAAAAAATAAGTATGAACTCAAACTTAAATTTTGAATTGGTATATTCAACAGCTTTTATAGATGCTGAAGGACATATAGAATTCAAAACAAGAAATAAAAAGAATTGCAGAGGTAAAGTTTATCCTTGTAAATCTATTAGGATTGAAGTAACTAATACAGATTTCAAACCTGTGTTGGATATGTATGAAACATTTGGTTGTGGTTTTATTTCCTATCCTAAGAGGAGGAAGATAAAGAGTGGAGAGTTAGGTAAGCAACAAATTAAATGGGGTGCATCACATAAAGATTGTTATAAAGTATTGAAAATGATTTTACCTTTTTTAAAAACACAACAAAGAATAGATGTAGCTAATCAAATAATAAATTACTATGAGTAAAAAGATTAGAATTAAAAAAGCAATCTTTGGTAGGACAGTTTTTAATAACAAAGCAGAACTTGAATACTATAAAAAATATAAACAAATTAAATTAACAAAGGAGTTAGTATTGAAAACACATGAAGCAGTTGGAATAGCTGAAGGTTATATACCTGCAGATACAGTTGAAGAAGAGATAAAAGCTTGGCAACATTTAATTGATACTGGTATATGTTGGCAACTTCAAGGATGGTTTGGAAGACAAGCTACATTTTTAATTGAGCATGGACTATGCAAAGTTAAAACAGTAAATTAATTTCTTGACTTTAAATTTAAACCTGCTATAATAACAAAATGAATATTAAAAAATTAATAGTAAAGTTGCGTATGTGGTATGCTGATATACGAGGACATCATGGTAAGAGATGGAACTATGAACCTTCAGAATGGTACATGGGCAAACATAAAAATAAGGAGAAGAAGAATGATAAATAGAAAATATATAGTGATGAGTAAGTTTGACCACTCTGATAGATTTAATATGGAGAAAGGTTTCAGTACTATTAAAGATGCAAATAGTTATGCTAAACTTATGATGGACAATAATGACTATGATGGTTTAGAATATTTTTGTTTCGAACAGACTGTAGATTATTCTTATCTGTTTAATAATTCGGAAGATAAAGAAGAAAAGAAATGGTGGGAATAATAATTAATGTCAGGGAGAAATTATAAGAAACTAGAAAAACATATGCTTACACCTAGACAATTAAAATTATTTAAATATTTAATTCAATACAAAAAAGATAATGAAGTTATGCCAAACTTTGATGAGATAAAAGCTTACATGAATATTAAATCAAAGAGTAATGTCTTTCAAATGCTTGGCTATTTAGAATGGAAAGGATATATTAAAAGGTATCCTGCTCATGCAAGAGCAATAGAAATATTAAAGGAGAAAATATAATGTCAAAGAAAAAAATAATAAAGAAAAAAATAAATAAAGAAAAAGAAACTAATGATTGGTTTGATACTCATGTAGAAGTTATGGGGTTTGGCAGAGGCACTAGAAATAAAAAAGTTAAAGCATTTATTAAAGAACAAATAATAAAAGAACTAACAAGATAACAATACAACTTACAAGTGAAAGGCAAATAACTTGTGTGTAAACCCTTGATATTATTAATTAAATTTATTTTATTTAAGGGTTGTGAAAACAAATGTTTCAATGTATAATAGATATACTGTCTTTTTATTTAAGACAAACTTTTATCCAAAACATTTTACAGACAGGACTATATCTAATGAGCAATAAATTCTTTTTAAAAAAAACATGGGTCAATGTAGATATTTGCGTTGAAGATTATTATAATTCAGGAACTACACTAGACCAAGTTAAGAAGAGTTTAAATTGGAGTCCTTATTCTAATATAATTAATCGAGATGTAAAAGAAACCAGACATACAGTAGAAGAGATTGATGAAGAAACTTTTAAAACTAAAATCAAAAACTCTACTAAAGAAAAAGATACTAAAAAGTCTGTTACATTTTCCGATATTAAATCAGAGTAAACTTTATTAGTTATAGTGTTTGATAAAATGAAGTATGATACTAAATACAAATCAAATATATAATACAAATCAAGGCGAAGGAAAAGCAATAACACCTGAAGTATTATTATACAGAAGTATAATAGTAAGAGCAATGATGGATGCACTAGATGTAGATATTCATGCTTGGGGTAATACAAGGAAACAAATAATCCAAGATGCTCTATCTTGGTTTTCAAAAACAAATAAACATTTCTGTAACATTTGCGATTACGCAAACTTAGAACCAACATTTATAATTAAAAAATTTGAACAGCTAAAGAAAGCTAATGCTAAGAAACTATTTAAGAATAAAAATCTTAATAAGTTTCTGACCCATTACATCTGTAGCTTTCATCAAGAGGTACAATATTAATGACTACTGGTAAGAATACTAAGTTTGATTTAGACTTAGAGTATGGACAGATAAGAGAAAAAAGAGTTGCCGATTTACTTAAAGGAAGTAAAGTTGAAATTAAAACTGAAAGAAGTTGGTGGAGAAAGACAGGTAACATTGCAATTGAATATGAGTACAGAGAGAAACCCTCTGGTATAGATAAGACAGAGTCTAAATGGTGGTTTCATATTCTAGAACTAGATGGTAAAGAACATTGTATGCTAGTGTTTAGAGTATCAAGATTAAAAAAAATAGTAAAGAAATATAAGAAAACACATACAAAAAACATAGGAGATTATAGAGCATCTAAGTGTGTAGTAATTCCTTTAAAAGAATTATTTACAGAAGGATGTATCTCAATATAATATATGAGTGAAAAAAATTTGCTTAGAGAGATGCGAGAAACTATAAATGATTTAGTTAAAGAAAAGAATGATGCAATCAAAGTTGCTTCAGATAAAGACTCTAAAATTAAACATCTTCTAATACAATTAGAACAAGCTAATTCTGATGTTCAGTCTATGGGTTCAAAGATAGCCGACCTTCAGGAAAAGCTAAACAAAAAAGATACTATCAAAAGAACCATCAATAAAAAGATAGATGAAATACTAGAAAAAAAAGATGAGAATAGTGTTGACATTGATGATTAAATATGATAGTAATAAATTAATAATTAACAATAACAATTATAACAAAGGAAAATACATATGGCAATAATTGAAGGCACAGCTTACTGGGCTTCTCTGACACGACCAAACGAAAAGTTTGAACCTATGTGGAGAATTGATGTAGCAGTAGACGATAAGACAGCAGACGAATTAAAAAGTCAAGGCATACCTTTAGGTGAAACTACTATTGATGAGAAGACAATCTCTAATATAGTTAGACTTAAAAGGAAAGTACAAAAGGCTAATGGTGATAAGAATACACAGCCACAATTAGTTGACTCAGCTAAGAACCCACTAGATAAAATAGTAGGTAATGGTAGTAAAGTTAAAGTAATGTACAAACCTTATGAGTGGAACTTCAAAGGTAAAAAAGGAATGGGTTTAGACTTACAAGCAGTACAAGTTATAGACTTAATTGAGTACATACCTCAAGAAGACTTCCAGGTAGAAACATCTTCTTCTAATGGTTCAAATATCAGAGAAGACTTTTAATAACATCCATCCAGTAAAGTGAAATTAAATTTTCATTTTATTACTCCTAGAGGGGAGTCGACAAAATCGGCTCTCCTTTTTTTTGGGTTTAATTAAAATAACAAAGGGCGACTATGGAAGAAATAAATAAAAAGGGTTTTGTAAAATATCATTTACCTTGTCCACTATGTTCAAGTAGTGATGCAGTATCGGTGAATGCTGACAACTCAGCTTATTGTTTTTCATGTCAAGAATTTATAAAGGAATATGATATGGAATTACAGCCATCAATAACAACTAATAATGAATATGAAGTAAAAAATTATATGAAAGATTCTGACTATGCAGAAATTATAGACAGAAATATTTCATTAGAAACTTGTAAGAAGTTTGGAGTAACAGTTAAAATGGATAGTATGGGTACTATAACTAATCATTACTATCCTTATCATGATACTCAAGGTGCAAAGATAGCAACTAAAACTAGATACACTAAGCTAAAAGAGTTTAGTATTCAAGGTAACACAAAAGAATCTGGTCTGTTTGGTCAACATCTTTTTACCAAAAATAAATATTGTATAATAACTGAAGGTGAGTTAGATTGTTTATCAGCTTACCAGATGATGTTAAAAGGAAACTACCACACACCAGTTGTAAGTATTAAGAATGGAATATCTTCAGCAGTAAAAGATGTTAAGAATAGTTTGGAATGGTTAGAAGCTAACTTTGAAAGTGTTATTATTAATTTTGATAATGATACATTAGGTAGAGAGAATGCTATGAAAGTAGCAGAGTTATTTTCTCCAGGCAAATGTAAAGTCATGCATCTTCCTGAAGAATTTAAAGATGCTTCAGATTGTTTAATAAAAAATAAAATACAAATTTATAATAAATCTTTTTGGGATGCTAAGAAATTTGCACCAGATGGAATTATAAATGCTAATACATTATTAGATGATGTACTTAAACCTGTAACTAAATCATTTGTTCAGTATCCATTTGAAGGATTAAATAAAATTACTTATGGTTTAAGACCATCAGAGTTAGTTACATTTACAGCAGGTTCAGGCTTAGGTAAGACTCAAGTAATGAGAGAAGTGGTGCACCATATTATAAAATCAACTGAAGATAATATTGGTTTGTTAATGTTAGAAGAAACACCAGTCATTACATCTAAAGGTTTGATGAGTGTTGAAGCTAATCAAAGATTACATTTACCTGATGTTCATGTTAGTAAAGAAGAAATGAAAACTTATTTTGATGCAACAGTAGGTACTGGTAGAGTATTTATGTTTGACCATTTTGGTTCTAACTCAATTGATAATATTGTTTCAAGAGTTAGGTTCTTAGCTAAGGGTCAAGATTGTAAATACATTGTCATTGACCACATAAGTATTATTGTATCAGACCAACAGCATGGAGATGAGAGAAGAGCATTAGATGAAATCATGACTAGACTTAGAACATTAGTTCAAGAGACTGGTGTATCTATGATTGTTGTTTCTCATTTAAGAAGACCAGAAGGTAAAGGACATGAAGAAGGTGCAGCAACTTCTTTATCACAACTAAGAGGTTCAGCTAGTATTGGACAACTTAGTGATATGGTTATTGGATTAGAAAGAGATGCACAAAATGATGACCCTGATGTTAGAAACACTACAAGGATTAGAGTACTGAAGAATAGATTCTCTGGTATTACAGGACCTTGTTGTGACTTAAAGTATGATATAGATACTGGAAGATTAACTGAGGTAAAATCTGATGACTTTTAATAAAGTAGTATTTGATATTGAAACAACAATGACTGCAGATAAAATATGGTGTATTGTTTGTAAGCATGAAGATACTTACTATCAATTTAAAGAAGATAGATTACATAGGTTTGCAGACTTTATAAAACAAACTGAAGAAGTAATAGGTCATAACATAATTGGTTTTGATATACCAGTTATAAATAAAATGTTTGGTTATAATTTATTTGAACATTGTAAGATAACTGATACACTAGTTCTATCTAGATTATTAAATCCTATGATAGAAGGTGGGCACTCATTAAGAAATTGGGGCACTAAGTTAGGTCAAGCTAAGATTAATTTTGAACAGTTTGATTTCTTCTCTGAAGAGATGTTAGTCTATTGTAGAAATGATGTTGAGTTAACTGAAAGACTTTATAAATTTTTAATTAACAAAACAAAAGACTTTGGTTTGTCTATTGAGTTAGAACATAAAGTTGCACAAATAATACAGAAACAACATGAAGTAGGATTTAAAATAAATATTGTTGAAGCTTATGAATTACAATGTAAGTTTCAAGAAGACATGAATAATCTTACTTCTAAAGTTAGGGAATCTTTTCCTCCATTAAAAGTAGAAGAAGAGTTTATTCCTAAGTCTAATAACAAAGCACGAGGTTATGTAAAGGGAGTTCCTTTTACAAAGGTTACATATAAAGAATTTAATTTAGGTTCTAGACAGCAGATTGCTGAACGATTAGTTATGCTTGGGTGGAAACCACAAAAGAAAACTGATAAAGGACATATCATTGTAGATGAGAAAGTATTATCTGAGATACATAATATTCCTGAAGCTAAATTAATAAATAGATTCTTAATGCTACAGAAACGAATTGCTCAAGTCAGTTCATGGATTGAAGCTATTAAGGAAGATGGTAGAGTACATGGCAAAGTAATTACCAATGGTACAATTACAGGAAGGATGAGTCACCAGTCGCCCAACATGGCTCAAATTCCTGCTGTGTACTCACCATATGGAAAAGAATGTAGGGCACTATGGACAGTAAACAAAGGTTATAAACTAGTAGGTGTTGATGCTTCAGGACTTGAGTTGAGGATGTTAGCACACTACATGAATGATGAGAGGTACATACATGAAGTCGTTAATGGAGATATACACACAGCAAATCAAAATGCTGCTGGTCTGGAATCAAGAGATAAGGCGAAGACTTTTATCTACGCATTTATCTATGGAGCAGGTTCAAAAAAAATCGGAAGTATCATTGGAGGTTCGGAAAGAGATGGAGAACGAGCTAAAGAAAAATTTCTTAGAGCAACACCAAGTCTTAGAAGCTTACGAGAAAAAGTGGAGAGAGTGGCTCAACGAAGATGGGTCAGAGGACTTGACGAAAGAAAAATAATTATAAGACATCCTCACGCAGCATTGAATACTTTGTTACAAGGTGCAGGTGCAATTGTTATGAAGTATGCGTTGACATTGCTTGAGGAATATGTTAAAGTAAAACAAATCAAAGCATTTCCAGTAGTTAATGTACATGATGAATTCCAATACGAAGTAGAAGAAACTAGAGCAGATGAGTTTGGAAGACTAGCAGTACAGTCTATTATAGATGCAGGTAAAAAATTAAATGTAAGGTGTCCACTAAATGGAAAATATAAAATCGGAAACAACTGGTCAGAAACACATTAGTACAATTGCTACAGATATCAAACATTTAATTGCTGATATATCTAATGGCAAACCTGCTAATATGACAGACGAAAACATGGAAGTGTTTTTAAATAATATTAAAGAAGCTATGTTAGCTTGGAATGCTCCTAGAGAAAAAGCAAAGGAAGGACAATTAAGAATGTCTTCTATTGGTAAACCCTCTAGACAATTATGGTATGACAAACATAGCCCTAAAGATAGGAAAGACGAAGACTCAGGATTAAATTTAAAATTTCTATATGGTCATATCATTGAACATTTAGTATTATATTTAGCAGAGTTGGCAGGTCATAAGATAGAAGACCAACAAAAGAAAATAGAAATAGATGGTATAACAGGACACATAGATAGTATGATTGATGGTGAAGTGTGTGATGTTAAGTCAGCATCATCATTTAGTTTTAAAAAATTTCAAACAGGTGAGATAGTTAGTGATGACCCCTTTGGTTATCATGCTCAGTTGTCAGGATATGAAGAAGCTTTTGGAACTAAGAATGGTGGCTTTCTTGTTGTTGATAAATCTAATGGTGATATATGTTTTTATAAACCAGATGATATGGCTAAACCAAATGTTAAAAATTTAATTAAAAATTTAAAGACTTCATTAAAACAAAACGAACCACCAGAAAAGTGTTATCCATTTAAAGAAGAAAAGAATGGTAATAAAACTTTAGCTACTGGATGTATATTCTGTCCTCACAAATGGGAATGTCATGCAGATACTAATGGTGGTAAAGGACTAAGAGTATTTAAGTATGCTAATAAGAATGTTATGTTAGCTGAAGTAATTAAAGAACCACAAGTAGAAGAAATAACTAACCAATATAAAGAACAATTAGAAAATTATGGAAAACAAACTTGAACATAAACATCTCTTAGTAAGAGCAGAAGTTAAAAACCCTTTACAATCTGAAGCAGAAACTGTTGAGTGGATGAAAAAATTAATTAAAAAAATAGATATGAATATACTTGCAGGACCTTATGCATCTAAAGTTTCTAAAAAAGGAAACAAAGGAGTAAGTGGTGTTGCTATTATAGATACATCTCATATAGGTATACATACTTGGGATGAAGTTGAACCTGCTGTAATTCAACTAGATGTTTATTCTTGTAAGGAATTTAAGAAGTCAGATGTTATTGAATGCTTAGAAGTATTTAATCCTGTCATAGTTGAGTATAAATATTTTGATAGAGAAACTAATTTTGTAGAAATTAAATAATGAAATGTTTTTATTGTAGTGCAGAAGTAAGATGGAATAATGATTTCGATACGAAAGATACTTATCCTGAATCTGATTACAGTATTGTAAGTATGTATCAATGTGATGAATGTGATACATGGTATGAAGTATTTAATAATAGGAAAGAATATGAACTCAAAACAAATGAAACCGATACGAAGAAAAGCTAAACATATACTTGTTCAATGGTTACAATCTTTGTTATCTAAGGAAGAAGCTAGTAAGATAAATTATAAAAATGTATTTGCTTTTTTACCTAATCAAACTCACTACTATGATAACAATGACCAGATAAGATTACAACCTTGGTCTTATAAATGGATAGTTAAAAAATTAAAACGCAATTCAGAGTTGACAATTGATGATTTAAATGCTATGTTGCAACCATCTGAAAAAGATTTAAGAAGACAAGAGATGATAAATAAAGGACCACTATAATATGCCACATAAAAATCAATTTAAAGAAATATCTTATGATTCATTAAATGAGCAGGTAGATGGGAATCATTATAAAGGTATGAAGATACAACCTGCAATGTTTATTAATGAGAACCATTTAGAATTTGCTGAAGGTAATGCAATAAAATATATTTGTAGACACAAGCTTAAAGGAAAACAAAAAGATATTGAGAAAGCAATTCACTATCTTAAAATGATATTGGAAAGAGACTATGAGTAAAGAATCACAAATTACACAATTAGAAAAAAGAGCAAGAGGATTTAGAAGAATCATCTCAGCATTAAATGATTTACCTATGTATGGAATTAATAGACATATAGATAAGATACTTCATGTTAAGATTGATGCTTTAAAAGACCATCTTAAATTAAAGATTACTAAGAACAATGATAAGTTAAATGAAATGTATACTGAAAGTATTGATAGTTTAGCTGATGATGATGGACAACAAGGTGAGATAGGACCTATTGTTATAGAGAACCACAATGACAGATAATATCATAGGTCTTAATGGTAAGACTATTAAACCTATTGTTAAAAAAGAAACTTATAATTTAAGAGTTTGTTTAATAGGTTCAGATGATATAGATATAAAAAGAGTAGAAACTTTTGGTGTTGCTGAAGATGGTTTCTTTATGGTTAAGTCACTAGACAATTCTAAGTTTCCTATCTTCATGACTAATCCAATTAGAATTAAAACTATTGAAACATATAAAGAGGGTGATACTCCATTAACTAAACTTAAGAATGAGAAAAGTGATGATGACTTTCTTGTTGACTTATTGAAAGAACAAAATGAAAAGCAATCGAAAGCTTAAACAACCTAAACGAGTAAAAAGAAAAGAAGCAGAGTTAATGGTATTTAAATTATTAATAAACAATCAAGGACAATTTATTACTGAACTATCTAAATATCCTATGGATAAGATTGCTGAACATTTTAAAAAAGAAAATGCAGGTGTAATACAAGCATTACTTAGACAATGTAATTATAATTTTGAATCTCTTTCTTCTGACTTAGAAAAAATTGCTTCAGATGTTTTTCATTCTTAAGATTCAACTACATCTTCAGGAACACAACTAAAACTAATATAAAGATTTTTCTCATTTATTACTTCTTCTGTTAATCTTCCATTAAATAATATTTCATATCCTTCACCCATACCATTTTTTACACATTCATAATGAGTATTAAATTTCATAGGAGGTAAGGGTACATAACAATCCTGTACACCTAGTGTACATAAGTATATAGTTAATAAATATATTTTTGCTGTTGCCATATTGTTTACTTTACTTTTCGTATTTACTATTTACATCTTTTTCTAGAGGTACATAATTTGGTTTCATAAAAATAGTCATTAAACAAAGTAACATAATTAATATACCTGTAAATACATAATTCATACTGGCTACCTCTATCATAATTATTTATTTTGATTTTAATATTTTGTTAATTGTTATACTACCATCTATATTTTGTTCTAATTCAGCTTCTACTTTCCCACACATGAAGTGCTTATTACTCATCTCCATGTTTCTTGATGATTCTCTTTTCATTTTCAAACAAGTAGATAAGCTGTCTTGTATTCTATGTTCTATTAATTCTCCATTAATAAATAAACATAAAGCAAAAACAATTCCTATCATCAGTTTGTATTACCATTTAATTTTCCAATGTTTGCTCTAACTGTATCTTTAAGTTTCTCAACATCAATATAAAGTCTTTCAAAATCTTTTTGTAATCTTTCAATATTAACTTTATTATTCATCATGTTATCTACTCTTACAGTTAATTTTTCTAAATTTTCTGTTATGTGTTCAAGTAATAAAAATTGTTCTTGGTCTATGGGTAATTGTTTTGATGCTTCAAGTAAATCTTGTTGCTGTAATTTATCTGCTGTTTCTAATTGAGTAACCCTTTCAACTAAACCAAAATATCCCCATACTCCAATTACAACAGCCCCAACAATCGTAATTAAATTACGAAGTGGAAGAGATACATTTGTTTTATCACTTATCTTCATTTTAGTTTACCAAAATTTTAATTTCTTAGCACCCTTCTTAACTGCATTACCAGTTGCTTTTGCTGCATTTGATACTGGAGCAACAACATAATTGTTAATTGGTTTTGTTATAGGTTTAGTATCAACTGTAATACTTGGAGATAAAGATACACCAACTCCCAATGCTAATTTTACATCAGCACCAATAGTTACTTTACCATCATCTATTGTAGCACCACCACCTACTTTAGCACCAATTTGTGGACCAACAGAAACAGCAGCACCTAATGATGCATTGTTTCTATCATTACCGATTGTAGCTGATGTTCCAACTTCTGCTTTAGCACCTGCAATAGCACCTGCTTCACCTTTAACTCCATCCTTACCTATCTGTCCTGATACTCCAATGTCTGAATAAGTTTTAGTTCCTGCATGAACTTCTGTATCTGCTGTAATATCACCTACAATTTTAGTAGATGTACCAGCACTAGCTGTTGCTCCTGCTTCTACTCTAGTACCTACTTCAAATTTTGCATTACCATTTTTTGCTTCTGCACTTGCACCTGCTTCAGCAATAACATGAGTTTCAGCTTTTGCTTCCCCTGTTGTACCATTTCCTAAACCTCTTTTAGAACTAGCTTCAGCACTAGCACCTGCACTTACTTCTGCAGACGCAGAGTTCTTATCACTTGTTGCACCTTTAGTTACTTCTGTTTCTGCTGAAGAATTATTATTTACCATTTGCAATTTTACCTTTGTTAATCCCTTCTTTAATTATATATTTTTGAGTACCATTTGCACCATGCTCAACTTCTTTTTTTAATTCCTTAAACAATTCCATTTGTTTCTTTTCTTTAAGTACTTTTTTTGAATAAGCATCTATAATTTTTGTATCTCTCATTTCTTTTTTCTCTTCTTTTTTAAAAGTTTAACTCTAGATTGCCAACACCATTCTGTTAATTTAATAGCATAAGTTTCTATACTAGAAATAACATTGTCCATCTTTCCAAAAAAATTATATAACCATCTATCTAACATATTATTTTTTAACTAATGAACCTCCAAAGTATAAACCAATAATAGCTGACACTAAGTTAGTATCTAATGGTGTAATGACTAAACTATTTGACGATAGTGTTATCCATTTCATTATTTCTTTTTCTGGTATAAAGAAAAATCCTGGTTTAAATTCTAAGTACCCAACAATTACACTTACATCTGGTTGAAATATAGGCATTAGTTTTGGTAATAGTACTATAGCAAATACAGCAGTTAATGCTATGATTCTTCTAGTCCATTGAAACCCTACATTCTCATATTCTCTAGCTTGTTTAAATGCTTCTGTTTGTGTATTTGCTCTTTGTATAAGCATTTGTTGTTCTTGTTGTTTTGCCTTAATGCTTTGCGACCATATACTCATGACTCCTCCAAGTACAGTTGAGCCTAACATTGTTATCATTTCAAATGGCATATTATTTATCTCCTAATATTTTTTTAATATAATTTCTAGTTTCTGTAGGAAGTTTTGATAAATCTGCTCCATCTTTTACCCATTTCTTAGTATTACCAGCACCCCAATTATATGCT
>Ga0307377_10004843_pt1 | contig 14614 bp, 23 predicted proteins | sample TR3MG_FD_202535 | JGI IMG/M metagenome (GOLD analysis project Ga0307377, IMG submission 202535) | Soil microbial communities from Risofladan, Vaasa, Finland - TR-3 | ecosystem: Environmental > Terrestrial > Soil > Coastal area > Acid sulfate soil | place: Finland: Risofladan, Vaasa | collected... | reverse complement strand
AGTGTGTTCAACTAATCCACCTGGATATGCTCCGTGATAATAAGTTTTTCCACTTGCTGGTGTGATTGGAAACCTATCTTCAAAATGAAGATAAAGTTCTGTAAGTTTTTCTTTTCTTTCGCCATCAAAAGTTTTTTCGATAACCGATAGTAGCTCAGTCCAATTGTCTACTATTTGTTGAGATGTGAGACTCATTAATCCTCCGTTATATTACTATAAATATAAAATTGTTATCTAATATAATCATTTTTGTTCTAACTGTAAATAGTTTTTTAAAATAAAGGAGTTGCCGAAGCAACTCCCCTGAATTATGTAGTTATTCTAAGTGCGTATGAATTGACAACTGGATATCCGGTATTGTAGTATCCCAGTGCAATATTCCAACTGTTGTATCTCTTATAAAGAGAATGGGAATATTCCATACTCAACTTTACATTCAACTCTACATTGTTTCTAACCTCTTTTCTCGTCAAAGAATTATCATTAGCAACCCATTTCGCGGTTGACATAATGAATTGACAAGGACCCTCAGCTCCGGTTGGTGAAGTTTGAGAATGATTATATGTATAATCTAACGGATTTTTATATCCTGTTTCTTCTCTAACAATACCAAATCCAATATTAAAAGGAACATCATTCATCGGTGCATATTTATTAATGCTATGATATACTTTTAAATTAGGTGGGGACATTTGAATTAAATCAACACTTTGTATTTTATTTATGTTCATTAATTCTTGACTATCCTTCTTACTTAAGGCACTGAATAGGAAGTATACTACTAATATTAAAGCAAATATTATAGTCACTACCAATTCATTATATTGTACTTGTGTCATAATTTTCTCCTATTTAGTTTTCTGCATATAATCTTGATATACCCGTGAAGCTACTTGAGCTTGGATACCAAGTGCAACTGAATCAGATAAAATTACTGTATGTTGAGTTTGTAAATCAACAATGTGCAATCTTCCTCTTTCATCTAATGCGTATGAAATATCTACATCTGTTCTATAGTTTATTGGATTAGAATTGATACTTGAAAATATCTGTCTTCCAAACCAACCTGCGGTTAGACAAACTACGATTATTAAATACACTTTAAATCTAGCACTAACATTTGCTAAGATTTTTTTTAGATCAGTCATTACTATTTCTCCATTTGTTATTGATGTTTGATTTATACGGACAAGAAAATAACCTATTAATTTCGAGTGCTAAATATTTCTGTGTGTTGTGTAGCGATGTTTAATATAGTTTTCATAATACATTCCTAATTAAATTGGTGGATCTGGCGGGAGTCGAACCCGCGTCTTGCTAACTTACTAATAAAAATCATTCACAAGCTTAGTCAATTTGCATTCCCTAATACAGGTTTACGAGTTTCAACTTTGACAAATGCACTCGGGCTCTATTTGCCATATCGTTGGCAGTGATACCGGACTGTCCGCCACATAAACAAGTGGGTGTTTTCGTTCACCTTTTTTCTAATCACCGGTATTGTGAACGACCGATGGTTTTAAACTTATGATTAAGCTAAAACTACTTCGTTAGATGCACCTACGAAAGCTAGTGCGTCCTCGAAAGTAAATGAAGATTTAACTTCTGCGTTTATTTTTTTGTATTGTTAAGGTCATAACTTACCTGCTTGCATTCTTATTCAATCTATTAACAATCGAAGCCAATGCAGACCCAAAAATTAATACATTTCTTTATTTATTCTTCCTAAAGCTAAAATTTTATCTTTAGTTTCAGTGTGTTCATCATTCATTATAGTTACAAATAAGTTTTCTGTAAATTTTTTAGCATTTTCTATATCATTTAATTCAAATCTTTTTTTAAATCTAGTGTTTGTTCCTTTAGTTATAAACCAAATACTCCATTGTTTTGATAAGTCTGAGCTATTATTAGACTTAGAAACATTGGAAATAAACGCAACATCACCTTGACAAAATTGTGGATTATTTATGCTCAATATATATCCTCGTAAATCATTATTATCAAATGATGACCACCGTCCAGTTGTAACTTTTTCTCTTTTCCATTTAAACTTATAATCTTTAACTGAATATTCTTTTTTTATATATTCTACTATTAAATTCATTTTTTCCTATTATCTTGATGTCGATTATCAGTATTATTTCTGTTTCCAGTATTATTTCTGACATCCACTTTATTTGGTGATCTAGTACTTCTATATTTAGTTCCACTATTATTATGTTTAGGCTCAATATAAGTTTTATGAGGTTTAGCATAATGTTTATTACCATAATAAGAATTATAATGAGGTTGATACCAATAATATGGATATGAATAATAATATGGATAATACGTATCGACAATTATCTTATGTGTATATGTTGTAGAACCAGTCGGCGTATCATACATAAAAAGTGTGTGACATCCACTAACTATAAAAGCCAGTGTAATTATTATTGCAATTATTTTTTTCATAGTATCTCTCTATTAGTTCTTATTAATATATATTACCACGTCCACAAAAAATGATTGTTTGAAATTTCCTTTAAAATAAAATATGCGGAAACTAATAAAAAGTCAATATTTTTTTCGTATGTGACGATATGTGCAAGACGAGATGGTGAAACCCACACTGTTTCTGACTTTTCTTCATACTCAGTTCCATCGCCTTTTATTTCTATTTTTTGATATTTTTTAATATCAATAACATAAACTCCTACGTGTCTTGTGTTTCCTTTCGCTTCAGGAATATCTTCTATTGCATATAAATAATTAAAATCATTTGCTATAATACCTGCTTCTTCTTTTAACTCTCGAAGCATTGCCACTTCAGGATTTGCATCGTCTTCATCAATCATTCCTGTAATAAGTGTATAAAATAATTTTTGTCCTGTTTTATTTTTAACCAAATAAGGTGGACAAAATTCTTTTCTTATACCAATCATCCCATTAATTATAGGAACAACAAATACACCATTACCATCATGAAAAGCTTCATAAGGATGATCAACCGGGGAAATTACTTTAGCATAATCTCCTTTCCATAATACTTTAAAATCCATTAGTTTACCTTCATATTTTTTATGTCACCTACAGTAAAATCAAAACTTTCATCGTTAACACCAAATGATGCAAACTTTTTCATTTCTTCTCTTATTTTTTTTTCCTGTTGTTCCATCTCTTTTACTATCTTCGTATATTGTTTTTTAATAGCAGATTCTGTAGTTATTTTTTTACTGATTAAAATCTTTGATAATACTGTATTTACATTTGCTATTACAGTTGCATACATCATTAGATTTTCCATATTCACATATAATGTCTGAATGTCTTTTGACATCAAATTTAAAACCATCTCTAAATCTATATTTTTCTGTTCATACGGTGTCGGACGTCTTCTTTTAATAGGAATAGGCTTAATATCTGGTTTTGTTTTTTTAGTTTTAGCCATTTTATACCTCAACTGTTTCTACAACTGTCCAACCTTTTTTCTTCCATTCATCTAAATGTTTATATTTAACTTGCATAGTTTCAACACCGTGTTCAATATAAATCTTTTCATTTCGACCAAACTTATTTTCATTAACTATTGGTTTAAGAGTTAAATCATTGTCAATCATTAAAATACCTTGTGTGTGGTCAAACTCATGTTGAACTGCAACACATTCTAATAATTTTCTATTTGCAAAGTGTCTGTTCTTTGCTGTTTGATAATCGTCTTCAGTGACACCGATTAATATTTCATCGGGAATATTAAGAGCTTTTATTTTAATATTAAAATGTCTTTTAACCTTACATCTTTTACGAGGTAATGATAAACAATGCTCATTATAAACTAAAGTGTCTGAGCTCATATCTGTGATTTCAGGGTTAATAAATATCATAGGATGGATTACACTAACTACGAATACACTTTTACTTATACCAATTTGATTTGCAGTTAGAGCAATACCGGTTCTTGATTTCTTAATTGTGTATAATAACTTAGCAGCAATTTTTTCACCAAGTTCTATACTTTCAACCGGAATTGTAGGTTCAGATAAATAATCTACATCTTCAACTATTTTGGTCGGTGTTTTCCAAAACTCATCAGGTAATTGATTTAATTCTTCATCTGTAAGTTTGTAAGTTCTTAATTCATTATCCATTATATACCTTCCATTTAATTGTATCGCTGTTTATTTTTGTTCCAATTACTTTTTTACTACCGTTAAAAGCATATTTCAACTTTGCAGGATTACTAATAATCAATGTATAATTATTTTTCTTCGTATCAAAGGCTTCAAACTTACCATTTTCATTAATTACATCTAATATAATATCTTTCTTAATTGCTTTTACCAATTCCATATCTTCATCAGTTAATTGTATTGATGCCTTAACAAGTTTTTCCTTAATCTTTTTCTTAAGTTCTTGTTTCTTATCATGTTGTTTAACTAACTTAGCTTCGCGTTTAGCAAGACGTTCTTTTTTTGTTTTCTTGTTGGCTAAAGCTTTTTCTTTAATTTTAGTCATATCAGTTGCCGGTAATGTTCCCTTTAACTTAGGGTCCTCAATACCTTTATGAAATACTTTGCCATCAGCGTGAACAAATTCTGCGTATAACTTCCAACCTCTTGGAAAACCTGAAGATTGTATTGTTAATTTTTCTTCAATAGGAGCCATTAGACATACACAAATCGGACATTTAACAGCAATTGCATCCATTGAAACTCCAAAAACCCAGCGTCCACAAGAACATTGCATTTCCTGAGATGGTTGACTTTTCATTCTTGATACATCTGCATTAGACATTTTAACGAATTTTTTTGCTCGTGCCATAGTATAACCTTTATTAAATTGTTATGTAAATATACAACATTTAGACCTCACTGTAAACAGTTTATGAAACTAATCAGGATCTCTCCAGTTTGCAGATTTCCAACTATATTTGGGTTTCTCTTTTGGTTGTTTCTCTTCATCGATTGATTTAGTATGTTCTGTGTTCACTATCGACTCTGTAATATGACCTACTGGTTCATCGTTTTTTATCTCTGGAGGTTGACTGTTAGTATCTACAATAGCAGCTTCATTATCTATCAAATCATCTGGAAATACGGTATCAGCGACCTCTTGATTAAAATCATCTTCTGCAACTTTCCACATTTTCTCGTGAATAGTTGGGTCATAAGTACCAGTTTGACTATCGGGCATCTCCCATTTTCTTTGAGGAACATCTTGTAGAATCTCTGTTCCTTTTACATCTACGTCTTTATCTTTCTTATTAAAGAACCCAGTCCATTCTTCTCTCTCATAATGTTTATTAACAAATATCATATTTGCTGCAACAATCAAAGTCACGGCTAATGGGTCAAATACAAATATTAATATAAGTATTAGCCACTTTACTACCGTATCCATATCAGTTTCAAATGCGTCTGCTACATATTTGATTGGGCCTAAATCTCCAGTAATAATGATTGATTGTTTTTCTATTGCTCGTTTATCAATAGAAGAAAGTGAGTCAGATGTTATTAATATTAGACCACTTAGTTTAGTAATTTCATCATCTTGTCTTTTGATATTAGTTTCAACTCTTCGAGCAGATGTTGTATAACCTCGTGCATATAAACTATCTAATCTTGTTTCTTGACTTGAACGTATTCCTGTTAGGTCATTTAAACGAGTTTGATATCTGTTATATTCGTTTTGAAATAATTGTTTTTTACTTGTTAGTAGTTCTATTTCTTTATCTACTATTTCATAACCACTTTTTGTCTTTTGATATGCTTCAGATAAATATCCAAAAATACCCGCTGAAGTTATTATCATTAATACAAATAAAGCTGTTATCATATATGACTTTATTGCTTTATTCATTATACCCCAGTATCGATATAATATTGAAGAAATTACAATCTTACCGAGCTCCAACGCACCGGCCATTATTGCTACTTGAATAAAATGTCCAGCAAATACACTTGAAATACCGGTGACAGAAAATAATGCTGCTGTCCCTGCTATAACAAGAGCCGCTAAAATCGTAATTATTAGAAATGGCCTCACGTTAGTTCTCCATTAGTGATTAAATATTAGTTAAGACCTTCGGTCTCTTTTTCAACAAGATTAGTAACGTTATCTAATAACTCAAGGATTTGACCTGCTTTTGCAACAACTTCTTCAGCTGTCATTTTTCTGTTTTCTAAACCGTTCTTTATTATGTTAACCATATTTGTAAGTGTTTCTAATTTATTCGAAACCATAGTTTTGTATCTCATTTTACTACCTCTTTTATTAATGTATAATTATAAATATCAATATTTAAAAAAATCGCTCTGTTTCTCTGTTTTGATATGGACATTACTGAACTCATTGTAGTTTTTTGGGTCAAATAATTTAATTCTGTTTGTTAACAAGCTAAAATTATTTTTATCTAATTCGAACCCACAGTAGTTTCTATTGCTTATTTTTGCTGCCATTGCTGTTGTTCCGCTTCCCATAAATGGGTCAAACACCATATCTCCTTCATTAGAACTTAATCTAATAATTCTTTCAATCATCATTGTAGGTTTTTGAGCAGAATGGATTTGCTTATCTGCTATAGAATTATATTGAGGAGCCGTGTAAGTCCAAACATTACCTAAACCTGTCCATCTAACTCTTTTACCAAACTCATCTAAGAACCAACCTCGGGGTCTGCCATCTTTCATATAAGGTGTGCATACTTCTCTTAACATTTTAATATTGTTCCAAGTTCTTTCTGCACCGGGTTTAACTGCATAAAACAAATCTTCTCGTTGAGATTTTAAATGCTTACTTGCACCCCGACCTTTTTGACGAGCCCACACAACCCAGTTTCTATAATCAACGTCAAAATATTGTTCCATGATCTTTGAGAACTCAAATGCAATAGGAACTTTTCCATCTTTACTTGATGCAGCCATAAATGACCAGATTGCTCCACCTGGTTTTAGAATACGTTTGCATTCTGCTAACCAAAGATGATGCCATTCAATAGACTTTTTATCCCAATAATCATAACCAATTAAATATGGTGGGTCTGTTGCTATCAAATCCACTGAATTATCTGGAATTACGTGTTGGGCTTCTGTAATAAAGTTTGCATTATACACGTGGTCTTTTATCAAGAATTGTGTTTTCCTTATAAGTTTATTTTCTTTTCGTCTTTTGGTTCTAAATCATAGATAGAAGCCATTTCTGTTTTTAGTTTTGTAAACCAATCAATACCATATTTAGAAATAATGTAATGAAAATCTTTAACATCATGGTCATTGATTTTAAAAACATAAGTTGCTTTCTTTTCATTATATCCAACTCCAACATGCATAAGTTCATGTAATATTAAAAGCCTCATTGTCTCTTCATCAAGTTGATGCCAAAGTTCTCCTGATACTTCGATTATATAATCTAAGTCATTAAAGAACTTAATATGTTTATTTGCTTTGTAGCAACGACCTGCAGTGAACTTACTTATGTATGGAAATACTAATAAGTATTCTATTTTTGCTTCACTCAACTCTGAGTTTTGTAAAGCGGGTTCATTCTTAATCAAGTCTTCTGCTATTGCTCTAATATCATCAGAGATTTGATAATTTTTGTTTTCTATTTGTTTTTGTTTAGACATTATAACTCCTTTTTATTGAAATTGTTTTTAAAAAATATATTATACCAGGTAGTTCCATAACCAACCATCATTATAATTAATAAAATATCTGTGTTTACCAAGTTGTTTGTAAGTTTAAAACTAATAAATAAAGATAGCACTAAAATTGCATGTAATACTAAATATACAAAAATTGTTGCCAATATTTTTTGGCCAAAGTGTTTCAATTAATTACCTATTCTTTATTTTTGTGTTTTACTTTTAAATTTTTTATTACAAATTCTATTAAAAATTTTTCAACTGCAAATAACTTAAAAAATCTGTATTTCCATCTTAGACTACATAATAGTTCAAATAGTTTAATTAATAATCTTCTTTTACCCGGAAAATTTAAATCTGTAATAGCTCCAGGCTGCTGATGAAAATGTATACCTGCAATATGATAAATATTTTTCTCTTCATGTGTACCCGAATTGCTTACAGTAAACTGTTCCCATTCTTCCATCGTATCTGGTACTTTCATTCCCATTTCTTTTGCTAAATCATATAACCCAACTCCTTCAAATGGAGTAAAATTATAAAAACTCATAATAACATTACCTTTATGTATATTATATAATCTATCAGCAAAATCAAATGTTTGGTTTCGTTCTTCTTTTGTTTCTGTTGGGAACCCGACAATAAAATAATATTGCGGTCTTATTCCAGTATTTGATATACATATAGCTGCATGTTCTAATTCTTCTAAAGTTTCTCCCTTATTAATGAGTTTCAATATTCTTTCATTTCCACTTTCTATACCAATCGAAATATCTGTCACTCCTAATTCTTTTAGGGCATACGCAAATTGTTCACCATTATGTTTAAAATTATCTCCTCTACAATATGGCGACCAGTTAATATTTTTCTCTTTTAATATTTTTCCAACTGTTAACATTCGTTTTTGATTTCCTAAATAATCATCACCAGTTGTTAACCATGAAATATTCATTTTTAAATTTAATTCATTTAACCATTGTGTCCAAACTTCTATAGGAACTAATCTATATCTACCTACAAATTTACTACTATTAATACAAAATCCGCATTTATATGGACAACCTCGTGATGCAGGTAAAAAAATATCATTTGTTCTATTAGAATATTCAAAAAATCGTAAAGTCTTATTTGTAATTGGTGACACAAATTCTGTTAAAACCGGTGCACGTTTGAGTGGAAAATTTTTACTTATAATTCCTTCTGGATAATCTATTTCTTTTTTTAAATATTTTACCAAATTTATAAGTGTAATTTCTCCTTCTCCAACTGCAACATAATCAATATAGTCTTCTTTTATTGATTGTTCATACGATGAATTTGCATGAACACCACCAAAAACCGTAATCTTATTTTTTTGTTTTGCTAATATAAATATTCGCTTTGCATAATATAATTGTATACCTGTAAAACTTGAAACACCAACAATATCAGCCCAATCAATCAAGTGTTCTAATTCTGTTTGAGAATCTGAATATTCAACCCAATATTCTATTTCATATCCAGCGTTTTCTGCTGCAGCACCGGTAAATAATATCCCAAGTGGCGGTGATTTTTTAGGAGACGTCTCACTTGATAGTGGGTGACACAACAAAATTTTCAATTAATTACCTAATAGATGTATTGCAAAATAAAATTTTTTATTTTCTATTTGTTTCTGTTTAACCATTATTTTAATTCCTATTTCAATATTACTAATTTTTTTGTTCCTATAATATCATTATTAATGGTTAATTGATAAATATATACTCCACTTGTTAATTTATCTGCATTAAAATCTATATAGTAATTACCACCTATTAAATAATTATATAATTGAGTGCTTATATTTTCACCTAATATATTGAAAACATCAAACTTAACTATACCTCCGTTTCTAATATAATATTTAATACGTGTCATAGCATTAAATGGATTTGGATAGTTTTGTTGTAATACATAATTATCATTTGTTCCATATATTTCAACCTCATCAGAATATTTATATTGACCATCATTATCAATTTGTTTTAACCTATATATAATATTTCCATATTGTAGTTCATCTTCAAATGAATATGATTTTGGAGAATTACTATTTCCATATCCATTTACGAATCCTATTTTCTGCCAAGTATTATTAGTATTTCGTTCAATATCGAATCCATAATTGTTTACTTCTGTTGCTGTTTTCCATTCAAGTACAATCTTATCATTAATAACTCTACCAGTAAATGAAGTTAATTCAACAGGTAGCAAAGGATCTGTTATTATTCTTGTGTCAATTAAAGTTCCTGGAACTGCATAAAACTTTATAGTCATTACAGTCCCGTTAATCTCTACCAGTTGCGCGCCGTATTTAGCATTATATCTCACAACACTTTGCGAAAGTATACTTGATGAGAATGATCTTAAATTTCTACCTCCAGACCCATTAACAAAATAAGGGAATCCATTAACCTCTAATCGTTCATAGTCGTGATCGTGCCCTGCTACAACAAAATGCATTCCTAACGCTTGGAAACCCCATTGCATATTTGTTGAACTTCCGTGACTTCCACTTGAGTAAGGTGGATGATGAAAAGCAGCTACCCGCCAATGATTATGATTAGTAACACAATCAATCATCCTGGCTTTAATCCAATTAGCCTGTATACTCGTACTTGACGTTCCATTTGGTTCTTGACCGCAACTGTTAATCATAAATAAATGAACATTACCAATTACTTTATCATAGTATCTTTCATTATTCGGAAGTACAAAATAATTATAATGAGCATCTATCCCACCGCCATCAGAGTAGTCGTGATTGCCCAAAGTAACCCAAAACTTATTAATAGTTGCCCCAGAACCATAACTACCACTATATGGATAAATATAATCTGAATAATACTTTCCAATATTATTATCTATCGGAGTTGAATCATAAGAATTGTCACCCGTAGTGATTATAAAATCAGGATTCCAACCTTTAACCATATTCGCTACTGCAAGTTCATCCGAATCATCATCTCCAAAATCCCCAATTATAGCAAAGCTAGTTGGTTCATCTTGTATTTCTGTAATTATATATCCAACATCAATTTTTCCATATCCATCATATTGATCAAAAACCCCATTGTTTGATGAATATTTTCTTGCCAGACTTCTTGAAGAATCTAAACTTATATTAAAATAGTTTGAAAGAAATGCCAATTGTCCTGCAATATATCCATTAGAAAAACTTGATAGATTACTTGTAGTTATTATATCTTTTCCAAAAAACTCAACTTTATACCCAGTCATATTTTCAGTATCTCCTGCTCCGGTAACAATTACGGGGCATTGTAAAATATCACCAGTATATGAATATGCTTGATATGTATTATTACCAGATGGCATAAAAAGTTTTACCGAAGGATAAGATGGAGCATATAATATTCCAGTATAAAGTCCAGAGGTGGATATTAGTAATATTTGAAAGTTATTTGTATTTGCATAATTAAATGCATTATATATTCCAAGATTATTTGGATTATTAGCAACAAATGTTGTTCCATTAAATTGTGTTCCATCATAAGAACTATAACCTAATAGAAATGAATTCATAACATTTATATCATGGTCAAAACCACCATTAGCAACCATAACCTTTGTAACTTGTTGACAATAACTTTCTGAAAATGATAAATGAAGTATTATAAATGTAATTAAAATACTTAATATAGTATATAAGATAAGACCTAACTGTTTTTTCATTTTAACTCCCTAATAAATGTATAGCAAAATCAAAAGCGTCATCAATATGAGATGTAATTAAAGAAGCTGACTCCTTAACCATTGAGTGGTCATGCACATTTTTCCAAGTAGATGTATAATTTACTACAGCTGTACTATCACATGCTAATGAAATATTTTCACTTGCTACAAATGTATCATCAACTGGGTCTTCAATAACCAAGATGATAGGAACATTAAGAGCTTTTGCTGCTCCAATTTCCAATACGGTTCCTATTGAAACCTTTTTTGCTCCAATGAAGTTTACTATAACTAAATCACTTCGTCTTACATCATTTAAATCTCTTTCGGTGATTGCTTTTGGAGTTGACATTCTATGACCCTGATAACTATCTTTGATATCAGTTTCACTTTCTAAATATTCTTTACCACGTAATGGTGATAAAGCAATATAATTAATTCTTCCGGTTGAAGCATCTTTAAATTTCTCAATCAGATTTTTTCTCCATTCTGTTGCTGCTTTCCAATCAAGTCCTGTAATTGGACCAGCGAGGTAGATTAAATAATCCATATTTTTCCTATATTCTTTCTATTTTTAAACAAAAAATTCTTTTACGTATCGTACAATGTCGCTTGTAGTAAAACCTAATAAATTTTCATCACTGAAATTTGACATACTAACATAACCATCAATATGATTTGGCCAAATTTCAAATTCTAAATAACAATTTTTACTTTCATATTCTAACTGAACTACACCTTTACCACATGGTGCTATAAACCCAGGTTGATATTCTTCTGGAATTTCCTCTAATATATTTTGTGTCTTTTCAAACAAACTTTCTGATATTGCAGAAGCATTATAGTAATTCCAATCATCTTTAGAACATTGTTCTTTAATTTCTTTTAGTGTTTCAATATTTTTTTGTAATTGTGTCATATAAATAAATATAGATAGCTTACCACCTATAGAACAATAGGTTATGTATCTTTTTTAAATCCCTCACCATTGAAACTTTTAATTTCTTTTTACCATATTTTAAGGTCATATTAGCAAAGAACTTCTCAATTGAACCGTTATTCTCATCTGCTAATATTTTAATAAAATTTGGGTCGTCAAAATATTCTCTATAAAAATTGGGGTCAACTATAGCATCTCTAATAAAAATATAGAACTCCCAGTTCTTTAATTTTAATATCTTTCTACCAACATACCAAAGTGCAACTGAATGTTCAACATAATCTTCTGAGTTCTGAGCGGTTATCATATAAGTACAATGCTCAGCAGTTGCTTCTAATAAATCATTTTTTAGCCAATCACCTGTAATATATTGAACGTGATGAACCATTTCATGATATATTTCTGTAAGTGGAATAATGTAATTGTAGCCATGTTCCTTTGCATATAATATTATCTTTTTAGGAACATTTATATTTTTATTTTTTGTATCACAAATATAATGTTGAGCCCAAAACACTATACTCTCAGTATTTTCATCATAAAAACATCTGGCTTTTTCGCCGGCTGAATGTTTCAACCACCTTACAGGATCAGTTGTAAAAACAACGCTAGGGCATTCGCCCACATTACACGCTAAAAACATATTTAATCGTTGCCAAAAGGGGTCAATAGTTTTTACGTTTACATCCTTCTGATTAGATATTAATAAATGATTTTCGTATATTTCTTTCATACATCTTCGCCACGTTCCAATAATTCTGATTTTAAATTTGCTTCATAACTTTCTAATAGTCGTAAACTTTCCTTAACACCCGCTTTATGACCTGCCACTCTTACGAATGATTGAAGTCTAAGAACCTCTAATTGAGTATCTCTATATAGAGTTAATAATTCGGGTGTTTTTATTTCTTGTATGCTTGACATAAGAACCTCTATAATATAATAAATATTGAACTAATTTCTAAACTGTTTATTTTTTTGGACTAAATATTTCATCTTGACAATCTTGACATAAACCACTCTGTTTATATTCTGTTAGTGACAGTTTATCTCTGAACGTAGATATATCGATATCACGAGAACAAAATGGACATTTATGGTTCTCTACTGCTTTGACTTCTTTTTCGAAACCAGCTGCTTTCATTATTTCTTTATTCATCATTTACTCCAACTAATGTTGTGACAAAACCCATTACTCATAAGTGGTTCATTTATTAAAATAACTTGATAACCACTTTCTTTTAAAATTTCTATAGCAGTATCAGACAAAGGATTTATTGTCATAAAATTATATTCACCTTTCTTAGCCACTGCAAACATAGATGTTTCTATTGTACTAAGATTATCAGATGTTTTTTGCCAATTAAAATCATCTGCTAATTCTTTTAATTCACTTGCATTTTTCATTATTAACCTTAAATTAAAAGGCCATCCCCCAGAATGGCCAAAGTGTGATTATTTAAATGTATCGGACCATTTTAAAATTTCTGTTTCTAGATTTTCGTTTGTATCATCTATTGAAATACCAGGAACTTCTCCTAAAAATACTTCATTAGAATATACATCAATTCCAGCATAATGACCTGGGATATCATACCAAGACCTTAAAGTTAAAAATCCAAACTGGTCTATAAAGATTTCTTTTGACTTACGTGGGTCATCTTTAGAATCATACTTTAAGTTTGTCATGATATAACTCCTTCTTTAATTAGTTTTTCAACAATCAATAATACAGTTGCCTGTTGAATGACGGGCATACCTGGTTTGTCAACAACATATTTTCTACCATCTTTGGTGACTACATTTGCCAACATTTTGTATTTCTTCATTTCTTTTCGAAATTCGTCGTATATGGAAGCCATAACCTATTCCTTTATTTATATAAATATAACTTTGATTTCTAACAATTTAATTAGATTTTCCCCATCGAACGTTGTATAATGTTGAATTGACACCACCTTCTTTTTCTACAGTAAAACCCAATTTCAATAATTCTTTAACATGTTGACTATAATTTATTATGACCTTTGTTCCGCCCCAGCCCTCACCTGCAGCGTCTTCTATATGTTTTTTAAGTTTTTCCCATTCTGCCTTTACATATTTTTCTTCTACTTTTTTGACCATTTCTCTAATTTCTTTTGCTGATTTCATTATTTTAATCTCCTGTATATATCCATAAACTTATCAACTTTCTGTCTCGTACTCTCTACGGGGTGCCAACCTATTATGTTCTTAAATGTTTCTATAAACATTAAAAATATAATACCAACTGCACCGGCAAGGGGTATCAAAGATAAAATAAATGACAGTTTTGTTTTAAATCCACCACTATAATATAC
>Ga0307377_10004842_pt1 | contig 14620 bp, 17 predicted proteins | sample TR3MG_FD_202535 | JGI IMG/M metagenome (GOLD analysis project Ga0307377, IMG submission 202535) | Soil microbial communities from Risofladan, Vaasa, Finland - TR-3 | ecosystem: Environmental > Terrestrial > Soil > Coastal area > Acid sulfate soil | place: Finland: Risofladan, Vaasa | collected... | reverse complement strand
CCCTAAACTGTACGTCTCTCAGTCTTTCCGTTCCTAGACCCAAGCCCGGGACGCAGTGTGACACGAGCGCGACGTCTTTTACGTTAGCAGTCTAGCAAACTTCCGTGTAAGCGACCCCAAATACGGGGCAGCGCACACGGACGTGCGCTGCCGCCATTGCGCCAGGGACGGCGCATTTGGCGGGCACCCCGCTCCCACCTTAGGAGCTTACACGGTTAGTTTGCTCTGCGTCGTAAGACCGAGCGCTGTGTCACACAAGTCCCCTAACTTTGAGCCTGAACCCAAACCCTTAACATCGTCGAACCCTCCGCCCCATAAGATAACCTTGTATAACGCAGAAAATTTTCAGGTGATACAATGACTAGATTTCCAGGATCCACCACTAATTGATTACCCTCTTCCGCCCAATGAAGACCGTCAGGACTAAGCTCAGCTTGCACATGCGCGGACTCCGTCCCGAAATTATAAACCGCAAAAGAGAAGCGAGGCAAAGCAGAAACATCGCGAGTTGTTGTTGAGGTCATTGTCTGAATAGCTGTAACATCTTCAAGACTTTCATGAAACCCGTGTCCGCTAATTTCCACTTGTGCCCGTCCGCAAATAGACGTTGCTAAGGGAGCTTGACTACTTCCGAAAATTTGCACCCTGTCGCGAGCCGGGGTGAGGTTTCGAATATCCGCATTAACATTAGCTTGGACTGTCACGGGGATCTTTAAAGGAATTGGCATAGCAAGGTGTATCGGCTTAATGATTTCTCCGATGGTCTGTATATGATTTATAGGTTGAATCTCCTTCTTTGTTTTTTTCACTCGCCTTTTCATACGATTTGGTGTAAGGGGATACGCGATTAGTTTGTATATATATAGGTCTCCATGCCCTAAAACGCCCGTCTCTAAACGCAGATACTGAACCTCAGAACCTACACTTAGGACTTGCTTAAACTGCTCTTGCTTCAACCCAAGACTAAAGCTAAATTCCCACGGCTTAGTTACGTCACCATTTGACCTAATGGGGTAGATACGCAAATAGGCCTGCACTTCAGGCATACCACTTTTGAAAACCATTAATATCTGCCAATTTTCATCTTTACGAACGTCCAGAGAACCCTCGTATGTTTGGATGATTCCTGCTCTAAGGGCAGTCGAATTCTTTATCTCCAAGAAAGGTATTTCCAAGGGGACATTCATAAAATTCCAGTTAGTTTGGTGATTCCCGCCAATTTGAAGCCACGCATCTGGAAAATCAGATTGGGTCTTGCTTTTTATTTGGAAGTTCCCATTATATAATTCATTAAACATCCCCAATAGATTCTTTTCCATCTTAAAACCCTCCATCATGGGCGATTAACAAAGAGCTATCAACCTATCCTATCGATCTAACCACTAAAATAGCACTAAAATTCAAACCATTCCCGAATTGTCCCAAAAACTGGGGATTGATTCCTTCTGTGATTCGTGATAAATTTGTGTTGTACAAGTTATATAAAGAAACTAAAGACATAAGCGCAAAAATTTAAACCTCCCGACGGGGAGGTTTCTTTCTTTTCTACTACAAAATGAATATCCAAATTTAAGGGAAGGGATTAGCCAATCACAGGCTAACCCCTTCCCTTTTTAAAATTCTATCAATTCCTTATTTTCAAGTTCGAGCAATTCATGAATTGCCGCTACAATATTTCATTGGAAGTAACTTTACACTTCCCCACACTGCCAAACGGTCGTCTTTAATGACCAATACACCCTTAACCCCAATGATCTCTGAAGCAAATTCGAGAGCTCTTTCCAAATCGTCCGTTGACTGAACAATGTTCCCGCAGGCTGTTGCTACCGCATCTGCCAAGGGGACCGAGGGAGAGAGCACGACTACAGCGTCCGCTTTGCCAAAACTCAAGGAATGCCCCACTTTACCAGATGAAGTACAAATTCCAAGGGGGCTTTCGTCTGGACGGATCTCAATCGCCACCTGATTAGATAGCGGTGAATCCCCAGCGAAAATCCCAACCCTACGTATGCGGCTCGTACGCATGAAGATATCTCCACCATTTTCCACAATTACGTCCCGTGAGCGTTTCGAAATCGATTTCCCAACCAACTCTGAAACGGCACCTGCAACCGCCGCCATTGGCCCCACCCCTGCAAGACGCCCGGCTTCCGCCATAATCCGAACAATCAAAGGGGCATTTGGCAATACTTTGTAAGGCGTTAAGGCCTTCACAAAACCAGGGTCTTGCTGGATATAGTCCTCGAGTGGCCTGCGGCAAGCCCGAATCGTCTCTTCTACCCATGCAACGAGTTGGGTAGAAAACCGTTCTTTGCGAACTCCGATATCTAGGTCAGTTTCCGCCACTGCCAACTGAAAATGCACCAGATCAACCTGGCTGTGATCCTGCCGGTAAAAACGATCCGTGAAATCCAATTACAAACGAACCTCCATGGCCCTCATCGGGCAGACTTTCACACAAATTTGGCAAAAAACACATTGGTCTCCATCAAAGCGGACTTCCATAGACGGGCGTTCCATATATAAGGCACCGGTGGGGCAAACCCCTGTACACGCCCCGCACATGACACACTTTTCTTCATTTCGCACGATTTCTTGATTAAGGGCCTGAACCGAAACCCCTATATTGCGTAAATAGTTTAGTCCTTCTTCGCTTTGATCCCCGGTTACCTCCAAGATCATCGTTCCTTCTTTTTGAGGGTTGACATCCGCTTTCACAATATTAACCACCAAGTCATAATCTTTAACCAGACGATAAACAATCGGTTTAACCGAGATATCTGTCCCGAAGCGCAAAACGATTCTTTTAGGCGACATTTTATCAAGCCTCCTTTATACTGTGAGCGATAAAGCCTTCAGCGGGTGAGGGAAGATTTTTGACGGGTTCTGTCAGCTGAAATTCGCCTTTTTGGATCCACCCCTTTAAGGTTGAGGCGATCTCACGAGCCCGTGGCATACTGGACAATGGAGCCGTAAGCACTTCCTTGCCATTCACCTTGATCTTCCCACTCTTTAGTTCTGCATAACTGACATACCCTAGATTACCCGGTGTAAACGAGGGATACGCTTCCCCATAGTCGACTATGGGAGCAAACAATTCTTCATCCATCAGGGCTGCGTAGCGAGCAATTTCTTCATTGAGAATAGGGATGGGAATTCCGATCCCAACACTGAGTGTTGCGCCATATCCTAAATAACTAGTGCCTACAAGCCATCTTGGACTCATTTGTTTCAGATCCCCTGTGACAGCAAGTGTCCCCCCTGCTGCGCTACCTAGTTCCTTGCCCTCAACGTTCATCATCGACGGGAAATGTTGAGTCCCGTTCCAAGCGACATAGCCAATCCCTCCACCGAGAAAAATCTTTGTGCCAACCCCGATCGTTTTAAAATGAGGGTCCTTCAAAAGCGGACTAAGTTGTCCAGAGGTTGAAAAATTGGCGTTCCCCAAATGAGGTTTAATCATTCCCATATACGTGAAAATAGTTCGATCGGTCAAGTTCACCGCGCAATTGTAATTCTGATAGGCATTCCGAGGATTAAAAAGAATAGCCTCATTGATCTCATCCAACGTAATGGTGGTTTCAAGATTTCGGCGTGGGTAACAATCTGTACCATATCCCAACGCTTTTAGTTTGACCGGTTTGCGTGCTACAAGATCATGAATGACATGGCCCCCGCCGTACCTAAATTCACCGGGGTAATTGCTATTCAGTGGGTCATCTTCATGCATCTCAGTCGCGCCGATATAGGCGTCAACAGATGCTATGCCTGTATAGGCAGATACTCCGTTAAGCCATACTTTCTGCATTTTCATCCGTGGTGTTGTGTGTCCAAAACTTAAAAAGGCACCCGAGGAACACATTGGCGCAAAGGTGCCAGTTGTTACAACGTCGACTTCTTGGGCTGCTTTGGAGAGGCCTTTTTCCTCCACCAGGGCGATGAGTTCCTCTGCAGTCACGACGACTGCTTTACCTGATTTAATCTTGGCATTGATCTCCGCGTACGTCTTTTCAACACTCATGAACGTCCCCACCTCCAGATTTGTCATTAGACACTTCGTGTGTCGTCACCTTCATTGCAAGATGATACAGAAAAGGCCTCTTCCAAGATAGAAGAGGCCAAAATTACATATAATCGACGCTCCTCTTATCTGCCAGAAGAAATCTCTCCTGCAAGAATTAGCACCATGCTTTGAGCAAGCTATGAAAATCATTGCGTGCAAAGCTGGTTGCCGGGTTTCATTGGGCTAGTCCCTCCACCACTCCGGATAAGAGTATACTTTATTCAATTCATTACATGTGATTTTAACATTTGTCTTATATCATGTCAATATAAACTATCCGTATATCACTACAGATAGTTTATATTAGGTCATTGGCTATATTAAATTCCACAAATTGGATAATTACAATTATTTACATTCGTCAAATTATGACATATAATGATCATAGGTTCTTTTATTTTTTTTGATGTAGTTTTTTTCTCTCTTTTGGATCGCCTCTCAAAGGCGATCTTTTTTTGTTTATGCATTATTTCAAATCTCAACATAATTATCCATTCATAGGGTATCCTAAACGTATTCTAGGAATAGGAGGAAAATTATGGATCAGCCCAAACCGAGCAAAAAAACCTTTCCAAAACGTGAAGAACTACCCTATAGCCACCAGGCGGATCAGGACGGACGTACGGATTATGGCCGGGATGGAGAAATAACGTATAATCCAAGCTAATTATAGGGAGGCATCAAAATGTCTAATAAAGCGGCCGATAAAGCGCAGACTGGTAAACCTGACAGAGGGAAAAATTCCCCTTTCAAAAAGAAGACCCCTCAAAGCCGGGCATAAGCCCGGCTTTTGCATTAATATTGTTCATCAAAAGAACCCTTTCTGAGATACTAAACAGGATTATACTCAATTCATAAAGTGGAGGCTAATCTTATCCTTTTGAATCAACGAGAGATATGATCAAAGTTTTGGAAACTAAGATGGTAGTATGAAAAAAATCCCCTCACTAGGAGGGGAAGATTGAGAAGGAAAGGAAAGATAAGAAGCAAAGCTTTATTTTAACCGTTAAATTAACGGGTGTTATCCGATATATTCATCATAAACTAAATTTGTTACCGTTCCATGAATTTTGTATTAAGAATATGTTAAACCTTTTATGGGAATTATCAGTCCGACATAAGTTTGAAGATCAGTACCGAAACCAAAATAGGGCAGCTTTGCTATCCCACGATCAGATGCACATATTAAATACAGGCTCTTATTTAACATCACTATCATCTTTCTTTTGGAGTTGAATGAGCACTCGACTTATACTAGGTGGCAAGGGTACCCCGAGGATTCCTAAGTTCTCCGTCACCGATATCCCTTCTCTTGTTACGTAAAAGTAAATGGCCAATGTCCGAAGAATCGGCTCTGGGTTACCAACCATTTTGTCGAGTAGGACCGCTACAACCACAACAGCAAGGACAAGACCCTTACGGATTCCTCCCCAGAACATTATCTCACTGTTCACTTGTTTATTTTTAATTGCCCCTAAGAACCCTGTCACGTAATCGATGACCATGAGAGCAATGAGCACTTTCAAGGCAGCGTCCCACCCTCCTAAACACGAGCACAGGATAGTCCCCACTGAGGCAATATAAGTACTAAAACTAAACTCTTTTGCGTTCATACTTTCGCCCTCCTTCTGGTACAACGACATCCAATATAGGATCACATTCGAGTGTCCTTCTCTACAATTAAGATATGCGAACATGCCCTATATTGTCATAGCTTTTTGGATCTTTCATTCCAAGGGCAACCAATTCTGCATATCTGATGCCTTACTTATAAAAAAAACCCCCTCACGAGGAGGGGGAGGATTGGAATCACTTATATAAATAAAAGTGAAACTCCAATTAGAGATATTATGGCACCAAGAATCTCTCGTGGGGCTACTTTTTCTTTAAGTGTGATAATTGACATCGGAATAATCAATATTGGAGTGATTGACATGATTGTTGAAACTATGCCAGTTGGTGCCTGCTGAACAGCAAGCAATGAAAGTGATACTCCTATGAACGGCCCAAAAAATGATCCAATGGAGATATGTTTCATAGCCTTATTATCTTTTAAGGCTGTATACAAATTTCCCCAGTTTTTAGAAATCGTAATCACGATTGAAAAGCCAATAATGCCTGCAATAATTCTGATTTGAGTTGCAGCGATGGGGTTATAAGATCCCATCCCAAATTTACTAAAAACTAGCCCAAACGACTGTCCTAGGGCCCCAATAAATGCAAATATTAATCCTTTTACCGGATGTGTTAAATTAACAATCTTGTCCCCTGAATTTCTGGTAAGGATTACAAGTGCAATCCCTCCAATTGTAATGATCATTCCAGCCGAACCCAATAATGTAATTCTTTCTCCCATAAGAATATAACCCGTTATTGCAGTAATCGGCGGTACAGTTGACATGATTAACATTGATATACGTGAACCGACTAGTACATAGGCCTGGAATAAAAACAGATCTCCAACAACAAATCCTATTAATCCAGAAAAGGATAACCATAACCAGGTTGAACCCGAAGCATCTAAGGGTAATACCATTCCCCGTATAAATAGATTTAAGACTGAAATTAAAACAAGGGCAATAAAAAGTCTTATTAAATTAACAGATATCGAGCCAACTTTTTTGCCTGCAGATTCAAAGGCAACTGCACTAAATGTCCAACATAAGGCCGTTGCAAGAGCAGCTATTTCTCCTAAATGTGTTTGAAACATATGAATATTCCTCTATCCTCATTCTTTCCCATGCAGTGGAAATTTTACACTCAGTCATTATAGCATAATTGACACCGAATAATTTATTATTCATGAAAAAATCCTTAGACTTATTTAGCTGAGGATTTTTAGTAATGTTTTGTAACGTTTTATGTATTACCTCAAAATCGCAAAAAACCCCGCAAATATTTGCGGGGTCTAAGTTTCCTGCAAAACTGTTGAGTCAACGTGAGGGCATAGTCCTTTCGAATCGGTTCAACCATTAAAGATCATACGATCATATACGTGTTTAAACCCCATCTTACTATAAAGCCTTTTCGCACGTTTATTGTCAAGATCTACGTGAAGGGACAGATTACCATCTGTTAATTCAATTGCGCGTTTAATCATTTCCGACGCGACACCACGACCTTTATTACCGGACTTAACACCAATATACGCTAGATGATAAGTGGGGATAAACCGTTCAAAACCCATATTTACAATAATACAAATACCTTGTTCTTCCCCATTTCGCTTCGTTATTAACAAAAAACCTTCTTTCATAGCTTTTTCTATAGCATCTAATGTCTCTGCTACTGAATCATTATAAGGTGATAACCAAGTTCCTATCATATTGATAAAGTCATCTTTACTTTTCTCTTTGAAACTTTTAATTTCACACACTTCAACTTCACTTCTTGCATCGTTTAAAATAACCAAATGTTTCCCACTTTTAAGCAGACCTTGCTGAGCTTTTTTGATAAACACTGCCATTGCATATGCTTCTTTTCTAGAAACGATAACATTCTCATATTCGCGTAACATACTAGTTGCCTGCTTGAGATCAGCTTCTTCAATGTCAATCATTTCAACACGCGTCGCCATGATTATTTTCATAATAGTTTCAACGATATCTGTATGTTTGTAAGGTAAATACAAACCTGTGTTATTAGTGTTATTAGTGTTAATCTGATCACTTTCCATTAGGCCGATGTGCGTTTTCTTAACGTATTTGTTAAACATATCCTGCCATGATGGCCTAGCATCACATAATAATTGAGGTAATTGACTCAATTCTTCATTTACCCAACTTTTGATTAAGCAACTATAAATACTTGAAAGTGTATAGCCATATCCTAATTGTACCGTAATCGTATCTACTTGAAAATTCATACGTTCCAGACATTCTTTCGTCATGTCTTCTAAGACGAGATGACTGATAGCGGTGTTTAAATCCCATTCGCAGGTGAAGTACATGTTGTTCTTTTCTGCTAAATCTCTTAATTGCGGGCGTGAAAACGTGTCTCTACTATCCCGTAAATCCAATAAAATGGCTTCTTTTAAACGGGCTATTTTCCATTTTTCTTGCTTGAATAGAGGAACCTTGACCTTGAGTTGTTTCAACTTTGCAAATAACATTACTGATCGTATGAAGCATTCAGAACCATCCACTAGAATTTGCTGAAAACCATTAAAAACAGCATCTTTTACTAAAACTTCTGCAATACGGTCATATTTATGTCCTGATGGATTAGCTCCTTCAAGCTTCAAAAATATCTCTCTGATGCCTAGTACCTTCTCCAATCTACTCGCTCTAAATAACGGTGTTCTTCCACTCTTTCGCATACTCTCTCCTTCAACATTTAATTATCATTAAATTCAAAAAACGCTCTAACTCTTTTCTTAACCGTTAGAGTTAGAGTTAGAGTACCTAGACTTCGACTCTTTGCTAGTTGTTGATAGTTGTTGATAGTTGTTGTAAATAATAGCTTATACTCAAAAAATATTCTTTCCATCATTACTTTTTTTAATACTAGGAATGAGAAATCCCCCTCATCCTTTTTCCGAAACCCGAAAAATCAACCCCAGTTATTTTTCGGGATGCGATATGCCCCCAATAAATTACCCAAACTTTCTTTGTAATCTAATTGTAGAAAAGGTTTTTACACTGGGCTAATGCTTGTGCCAATATCATAATTGCTAGTTTTGTTTTATTAACCAATTAGGTATATAACAAATGCCTAATTATTAATGAGAGTTGCTGAATAATAGTTGAAATATGCTCTGCTAACATAGTTAAGATGTTGTCCAAAAAGCCTATAATCCTAGCACTTGTAACTGATAGAGTAGTAGGAAGGTTTGCTTCAGAGGGTTTAGTAACAATGGGAGCATTGACGGTTTTCGCAGGAGATGCGGCGGTGACTGGTTCTGTAGAGGGCTTAATAGGCGTTATATTAGGCTCTACAGGACGAATAAGCTGAGCTTCGGTCCACGCAAACCCCTTTTTCTTCATAAATTCACTGCCTTTGTTAAAAAACATATGGCTGTCTGGATTATTCCAATCGTTAGTAACATCCACATGATACCACTTATTATTAATTTGAACTAAGTTCCAAACGTGATTTTCCTTCTCAGTTTTAGGTATAGAGGAGACAGTGTCAGAAAGATAGCCAGCGATAATATAGCTTTTAATGCCTACTTGATTCAACATTTTTTCCATAAGCATAGCGTACCCAGTGCATACTGTTTTTCCTGTGGTTAATGCCGTATAAGCTGTTCTTTGATTTAAGGTGTAGTCATAAGCAACATGTTTGATTAGCCAATCATGAATAGCTTTTTCTTTAGCAACATCGCTCATATCTGAGGATATTAACGTCGGAACTAGAGCCTTAACTCTTTCGTCAATATAGTCTTCTTGGGCTTTTGTCGTTAGATAACCGACTGTAAATTCAAGAGTTGCCTTTTTTGTTGTACCTGCCACTTTATATTCCCAATTAGTCAAAGACGTCTTTAGGTAATCATTTGTTTGACTAGCTTGTTCAAAAACCGTCTTGAGATTATCAACCATTTGAGTCGTATCGCCTGTGTAATAGAGCGTAAAGTTGGTTTCACGGTTCGTCAAATCAACCTGTATAACCTTTTGAAGATCAACTAGATTAGTTACGGTTTGCTCATTAGCCACTACATTTGAGGGAGTCGTTAGGAGCGATATCGTTAGTAATACAACGACGACCCAATGCCATTGATAGGTAAGTTTTAGTAGTTTCAATCTGAAAAGCTCTCCTTTTGTTTTCAATCTATGTGTTTCAGTCTCAAAACCAAGTAAAAAGTAGCCAAGTACATAATTGAAAAGCGGATAAGTGAATTGTAATAAAGGTCCAAGTTTCCACGACATCAGTCGAGCGAGTTGAGCCAACAAAGGAAGAAGATTTGCCCCTCCTCCTTTAGTTAATTTTAACACATCTTAGTTAATAGTAGGGTTTTAGTCTATTGTTAATTAAGCCCATTTAATATACTGCTACTATAATTCACTCCTTCGTCAGATACTAAAACTTGGATTACCATAGGATGTTCAGCCGAGATTACCGGCGAAGCGTAAGTTCTAATCAAAATGAATTTTACAAGGCACTCCTCGCATTAGTTCTGAACCGCTTTCAGTGTCATAAGATTCGAATCCATATAACATATTCACATTCGATTTTTTCCAAGTGTTTCCTAGTTCTTTATTTTCTGGAAACCAGGTCCGCGCGTTTGGTGGCTCCATGTATGGCACCAACACCCCGAACCAATAGCGGATCAGCCCAACAAAAAGGAGGACGTAATCATATCGTCCTCCGATGCTCCACTTGGCTAAATGCTGTATCTGTTTTCGTTGGTAGTCCGTCAGAGTGTCACACCTGAACACGTCCGCACGGCCCTCATACTTACTCACAGGCGCGTATCCTGTCTTTCTGAAACCTTCTGTCTCGATTAGCTCACAGTTGCCTACGTAGCCTCCTGTGTGACTGTAGGGTGAGTGTTCTACGTCCTATATGGCGTGGCTAATCAAGTCAGTACCGCGAACTAGAATTATGTCGCACGGTTTAAGGTCCACATCCATCCCTCCTTTTCGGGCATAAAAATGACCGTCGATTGACGGTAAAATAAATTCTTAATGGAATAGTTACCTAAGCGGTGTAATATAATGTTTTTAGGCGGCGGCGTGGTGGGAACACGCTAGTACTGAGTACATAGGCAAACCTAGTTCTCGGCCAAACACTTTGCTGGTTCAAATCCAGCCCGTCTTCCAAAGAACTAATTCATTGCCCCTGGTCATTACGGCCAGAGGCTTTTACTTTACTGCGCATAAGGGATAAATAAGACCACAATGGTTGAGTTTGGAACATACTCACCTGATCGGAGGAGGGCAATATTGGACCCAGTTTATAATCGAATGTCTGTTATCTTCCGGGATCAATACCTAGCTGAGTGCATGGAGTGTGACGATGGTTTAGACTTTTGGGAGCTGATGCAGCAACCTAAAGTTGTGATCATTGACATTCCTGACGATACCTTTGACCCGTTGGCTAAGGATCTACTCGTAAACCTGATCAGTACCAAGATAGATATTGCCATGCGATTAAGGCCTGAAGAGAAGCAATTCCCCTATTTTGTTATCATGGATGAACCCCACCAGTATCTATGATCAGCCAAGATATGGACCGCTGCAGCCGTAGAGAGTCGAAAGTTCAGAGTCAAGTATTGCTGGTTCTTCCACGGTTGGGAACAACTACCCTCTGAACTTTCGGCTATAATTCTTAATGCTGGACCACACTTCCATATTTACAGAAGCTCGGAAAAAACGTATAAAGCACTGAAGCACTTCTTGGAGCCTTATACGTTAGAGGACGTTACGAAGATGCCACTATATCATGCCATTAATATCATTAGGGTGAATTTAGAAACAACTCGCTCGTTTATGGCTAAGATGTTACTGCAGCCAAGTAAACAAAAGGTTTTAAATAACGCGGCCAAATAGTCGCAAAACATTAATCCTGTCGCAAAACAGGAAACCGCAATATTCCATCGAAACTTAACCGCATAGATAAATTTTAGGGGGTTAAGGAATTGAGCAAAGACACTATCAGGCTCCACTTCGAGTCATTATCTTCCGAGGAACTACTTGATATTTGGACAGCTAACGATCGGAACGAATATGCTGGAGAAACCTTTAATGTGATTTCGGAAATCCTTACTGAGCGGGGTGTGGATATTCCACCACAAAGCCAATTCAGCGAAGTTAAGAACGATTATGATGTTAGTATCTCTGGTTATTTTAAGTTCAAGCTATTGATAAGTTCATCCTTAATCCAGGTTATCTATTTTGTTGGAATGCTAATTGTGGCTTTTGGTAGTGTATTTATATTATTTGAGAGAAATACCTTGGGCGGTCTTGCGGCTTTGATATTCGGTAATCTACTTTGGAGAATAATCTGTGAGAGTTCCATCATATTTTTCAGAGTTCACGATCTGCTAGTTTTAATTGATAAGAAATTATAGAAATGAAATAGATCACGGCGCATTGCTGAGGGCCTTCCCTGAAAGGATGATTCCATGCGAGACTCATTCATCTTACCCTCCTCCTCCTGGCGCTCTGTGGACTAGGATTACGACAGGCTAGTTCAAAGATGGTTAAGTCTGTGAGAGCAATCGAGAAGTTTATTCATGAAATATCGCAAAAATGACCCAGCTAAAATCAAGCCGGGTCCTTTCATTTGCCTAATCCTTACCCTTTTTTTATTTTCATCAACATTACCTGGTACCTATCTAAAACGGCATCCAACATTTGACTTGCAGTTACAACTTCCGGATCTGTAAAAGATCTACCCTCTTTAATCTTGACCATGCTTGAGCGCAATTCTTCGATTTGTTTTAACAGCTCATCGAGTTCAGACACATATATCACTCCCCCACTTGTTTAGGGATTAGTATGCCCGAACAATTTAAAACCCCGACATATGTGCATGAGTGATCTAATAAAAAAAATTATAATACAAATAAAATGCACCTGCTATTCCAGCTGGGATTGCGCAAGCAATAATGTACGCGATTATTGTTGGTTTGATTAGGTCCTTCCACAAACTATCCTTAGGCATACCGCTCTCACCTCAGCATATAACTTGCCCTGCAAATCATATTCAAATACTATCTAAACACAAAAAACGCTCCCACCGTTGCCGATGAAAGCGAAGTAGGGAGAATAATTAAGTAAGGTTATGATACCCGGGATTCAGTTTATTATACTTAACCGCTTACCCTTCTACATCTTCCACAAAAACCACTTGCAAGTACCCAACTCAAACCGAATCTCAAACGGCTTCAACTCTCCGCCGATCTCGCTCTGGCACCGGAAGCACAGAATCTTATTGCCGGCTAGCTTCTCTTCGGCCACTGAGACGACGTGCTCGATCTTAAGCTCTTTGTCGGCGAGAGTGAGGAATAGTGGATGAGGTGTGCCGTTCTGTTCGAAATGCGCTAGGACGGTGATTGGGGTGTGTAGGATTTTCATGGTGTTGGTGCTCCTTTGTATTGCAGGTGACGTACAATGCAACAATGTTCCTGCTCTGCATCAGTACTTTGGCGAACAACTTATGATTCAGGGCCGATCACCGTGGGATGCTCTGAAAATTCACTGTTTTTATTCATATGCTTCAAAGATTCCTTTGTAACAACAAATGAATGAGCTAAATAGTCATGAATTGCTCGCTTCTTTTTGTTAAATAAGAGAACTAAACCATCAGCTAGCATGATGTAAGAATATGCGTGAATAAGTATACTCAAAATTTTATACTCGATTCCTCCGATAAATACAATTTTTAGCAAGACCATTATTTTGATTCCATTGTAACTCCTAACCTGGTCGCGTTTGTACTGGGCATTTAATAGGTCCACTGCATCCCAAAGGTTTATGCCATGAGAAAGGCTATAATCCCGATAATATCTTTGAGTTGGGGGTCACATTCTGCTGATATACTAATATAAGGTCGCACCTCCTCATCCTTTATCGGATAACCCGTTTTAGCGATATCAAACGCGAGCAAATGATGGTTACGGCGTAAGAATTCGCCACATAGCATTTTATGGTATTTATTTACCAAACCTTTCTCATCTGGAATATTCTGTATGGTGATGCTGTCACCAAAGATTAGATTTTTCTGTTGATCATTCCATCTCTTAGCTTCCTGTAAAAAGTCTTCCCACAATTTGGACCAACTTTTTTTACGAAACCGATTTGCTTCTGAGTACTTTTTACTTTTGAGTAAACATCGGAATCCTTCAAATGTTATGTGCATACCAAGATCATGTAATAAAGTTGATAATACTAATACAGTAATATTTTTGTAACATAAACCTTTTTCATCACAAGAACTATCATATGCATTCTTGTGAATAAATCTCTCAGCAAAATAAAAGGTGTTTTTTAAATGGAGTATTCCATGATTGGTATATTCTGGAAAAAAGAATAAATCATCGTCAAGAAAAGCAGAAAACTCAGAAATACCGTTCATTACTAATGAATAGTAGTGAGTATTTTTTTTAAGTTTACTTTCCCACTTTCTAGGCAATTCTATCATCGAGTACACCCTTTCTTATTGCTTGATTACCTACCATTATTGATTATGTTAGAAATTCAACTTAGCACACTTAATAAATTGCTTCCCATTATTAGCTTTTTATTTGTATGAACTTAGCCTAATGGACAAATAGCTACTGCCTCAAGTAGACATTAGTTGCTATATGCCGGATAGTACCTCCTTGATTTCCTCCTAAGATCGTGGAAATAATCCAAGAAAAAACAAAAAAAGCCAGACCTAACGATCTAGTAATACAAATGCAATATGTTCCCCCCTACACTCTGTCACCCTCAAAAGACTATATGCCTTCTCAAACCCGCTGATATCAAGGCTTTCCCAAAAGGTAAATAGCAATAGGTAAAGCTTTGATATGATCTCCACTTTTTCCCCTGCTCCACACCGTGCACGAAACTTTCGTATTCACACGGCGTTCCATCAACCTAAAACTACTTCCTTATATCACAATATTTC